>Ga0302319_10001162_pt1 | contig 59062 bp, 39 predicted proteins | sample Bog_T0_2_FD_203319 | JGI IMG/M metagenome (GOLD analysis project Ga0302319, IMG submission 203319) | Peat permafrost microbial communities from Stordalen Mire near Abisko, Sweden - Bog_T0_2 | ecosystem: Environmental > Terrestrial > Soil > Wetlands > Peat | place: Sweden: Abisko, Stordalen Mire...
GACCCTCGCGCTCTTCGCCAGCGGTCCTTCAAAGCGGTCGAAGACCAGAGTGACGACGTGCCCGGAGCCTGCCTCACCCCGCACAAGTCGGAACCCGTTCAGTTTCACCGGGGTCCCATCGTCAGTAATGGCGATGTCTTCCGCCTTCAGATCCAGAACCGGCTTGTGTTTCTTGTCGTGAACCACTAGATCAAGGGAAACTTCGTCGACATTGGTGCTGAAGTGCGGAGTGTCCGCGGCGGGTTCCTGAGCGGGCGGATTGGCCGCTTGATTCGCCGGAGCCGACTGAGCAAATACCAGGGAAGAGAAGAGAACGAAGGATAAAGCGGTACAAAACCGCCGGGAGTATTCTGGCCAAGGTGCGCAAGTTTCAATGGTTTTCATGGGTAAGCCCGATTTCTCTTGAGATATGGTTGAAGCGGTTTTCGCATCGTTTATTTTGCCGTAAGCGTTTTCAACTCTCGCAGCATAGAACGGTGTCACTTCAGTCTTTCTCGTTGTGTGGAATTGTATCTGGATTGAGTGCTCTCACTCATCAAGTTTTTTCTCCAACACGGCTTTCACGCCAATCTTGCTTCTGCGCTGCTAACAATCCTCCGGAAGCTGGTCAGCAACGTGCTTAAATTCATCGGAATGTCTCGACTTAGCGGCGTTCCCCGGCATTTTGGACAGAAGAAATCAAAAGAACTTCAATACGGGACAATCGGTGTGCTGATCACCGGCCGCATAGATACGATGAGCGCATTTTGGGCAGAGTTCAATGGCCCATTTTGGTAATATAGAAGCAGTTGATTTGCGGTTCCGGACGTCTCTTGACCTTCTCCTCAAGGTAAGTTCCGGAAAGGCTTTTGTCCGTGAAGCCGAAGCGAGCACTGGGGAGAATCAATGAGACCGAAACTCGCGGCTGCCGCGGCTATTCTGTTTGCAACGGGCATCTGCCTCACAGGCAAAGTTATCGCCGGCGGATCGGGCACCAGCGCCGCGCCTGTATCTCCGATTAGCGCCGAAATGGCCCCCGCCTGGCTCCAGCCAGTTTCCATGGACTTGCCCGCATCGGGTGATCTCCCCGCTCAATCCCCTCTCACAATCGACATTCCCCAAAATAAAACAATCTATCCGCCTGACATTATTCCACCCCAGTTTGCATGGCGCGACGACAGTGCGACCGCCACAGTTTGGCAGATCGAGATCGTATTCGGCGAACACCGGCGTCCCATCAAGCTCTGGTCAAACGGCGAGAAGATGCAGCTAGCCCCGGTGGATGCGACCCTCGTCGGTTATGTGCCGCCAACTTTGACGCCCGACCAGGCCGCCGCGCACACCTGGAGACCGGACGCGAAGACCTGGGAAGAGATCAAGCAGTATTCCGTGGAAACGCCGGCCACCGTCACTGTCACCGGTTATGCAAGCCAGAAAGATCGCGCCGCGGTCTCTCATGCGGCAGCGACTTTTCAGACAGCAAAGGACCCAGTCGGCGCGCCGATTTTCTATCGGGACGTCCCCTTGATTCCGCCCGATCTCTCCACCACGCAGCGCGGCGTCATCAAGCCCCTTCCAGACTCAGTCCTTCCCAAAATCAAATGGGAACTACGCTATATCAATGAGCCGCAAAGCAAGGTCGTAATGACCGGGCTTCCCACCTGCGGAAATTGCCACTCTTTCTCACGCGATGGAAGCACTCTAGGCATCGACGTGGACGGCCCGGCAAACGATAAAGGGCTCTATGCGCTGATTCCCGTAAAAAAGATCAGCACCATCAGCAACGACTATCTGATTCACTGGAGCGCATTCTCTGAAGAGCACGCGCAAAAGCGCTTCGGATTCATGAGCCAGCTATCGCCCGACGGAAAGTTCGTTGTTAATTCCATCGACGTTCCCCACGCGAATGGGGTGCGCGTGCTTGACCGGCTCTACAACGGCTTCTATCCGGACTACGGATTCGGCCAGGTCTTTTATCCCACACGCGGTGTGCTGGCCTGGTACAGCAGGGAGACCGGAAAGCTCAACCCACTGCCAGGCGCCGACGATCCCAACTTCGTCCAGACCTCCGCCTTCTGGAGCCCTGACGGCAAGTGGCTCGTCTTCTCCCGCGCGGCTGCGAAAGATCCCTATCCGCCGGGCTACAAGCGATCGCTGTACGCCAACGATCCCAATGAAACCCAGATTCAGTACGACCTCTACCGCATTCCCTTCAACAACGGCAAGGGCGGCACACCGGAGAGAATCGTTGGCGCCTCCGAAAACGGGATGAGCAACAACTTCCCCAAGGTATCGCCTGATGGAAAGTGGATAGTCTTCGTTCAATGCAAGAACGGACTGCTTATGCGTCCCGACAGCAAGTTGTACATTGTCCCCTTCGAAGGCGGTGTTGCGCGGCCATTGCAATCGAACCTGGCAGTCATGAATTCCTGGCACACCTTCTCGCCGAATGGCCGCTGGTTGGCATTCTCATCCAAGACTCCATCCCTGTACACGCACCTCTATCTCACGCACATCGACGACCAGGGAAACGCCAGTCCGCCGGTTGTCGTGGAAAATGCGACGGCCTCCAATCGCGCCGTCAACATTCCGGAATTCGTCGCACTTGGCCCCGAAGGTCTCGACCACATTGACACTCCGGCAATCGACTTCTACCGCGAATTCGACACAGCGCAGCAACTGCAGGACAACCACAAGTATTCCGAGGCGGTTCCTGCCTGGAAGGTGGCCGCCGCCAAGGATCCCACCGATGCCCGGCCCTATAACAACCTTGGTGTTGCACTTGCAGCAACCGGAAAAACCGGCGACGCGATCGAGGAATACAAAAAGTCTCTTGCGCTGAATGATGACAGTTCTCAGACCCACAACAATCTGGGCAGCGCGTTAGCTGAAGCCGGTCAACTCGACGAAGCGATGGTCCAGATTCAAAAGGCCATTGAACTGAATCCGGACAACGGATCGGCGCACATCAATATGGGCCACGTTCTTGAGGTCATGGGCGGTCATAGGCAGGACGCCATCGACGAATTGACCAAGGGAATTGAGCTTGCTCCCAAATCCTCTGACGGGCATAACATCTATGGCGTCATCCTCGCTCGCATGGGCAAGCTGGATGAAGCCGTTGCTGAATTGCAAAAGGCGGTGGATCTGGCGCCGCAGTCGGCTGAATGTCATTTCAACCTGGGAAGGGCCTTGGCGGCGAGCAGCAAATTCGCCGAGGCATTACCGGAGTTTGAAGCAGCCGCCAGTCTCACAAGTGGTCAGGAGCCGGCGATCCTTCAAATGCTCGCGGCCATGTACTCAGAAACAGGCCAGTATCAGAAAGCGATTGATACGGCCCAGCATGCTCTTGACCAGGCCGTTAGGCAGCAGAACAACGACCTCGCAACCGCCCTGCGGGGAAACATTGCGCGCTACCAATCCCAGGCCCAGCACCAGCCATAGAAGCCCTGTGTCCCGTTAGTTTGTCGTGTGAGATTGCGCGGTCAGCATTTCGCTCTTCAGCGGAAGCTGAACCTCGAAAGTCCCGGTACGGTTATTCAGTTTGTCCCGAACAGCCAGCCTGATCGATTTCGCCCCAGGCGGCACCTCGAGTTCCTGCTCCGCGTGGAACAACGCTCCGTTTTTTCCATTTGAATCCGGCTCGCCGGAGGCCAGCCCTTCGTTCAAAATGCTATTGAGCAGCCGTCCTTCAGCGTCGTAGGCCGCAGCTGCAAATTCGAGCTTGGCCGGTTTACTGCCCTGAGCTGCCAGCGCCTTCAACTGAGGATCGAAGACCCCAAAATCAATCAGGTATTTTTGCAGCTTTATCGGCGCCAGGGGCTTCAGCGCACGGTCCTTGTGGCGTGTGCGAAAAAAGGCCGGCGAGTCTTCCAGTTGCGACATCTGTTCCGGAGTTGCCATTACTGGTGCCCCGGCAACCGACAGGTGGGCGCTGAAAAGTAAATCGTGCAGCATCGGCGCGCCGTGTTCAATGTTCGCGTACAGCGTGTCTTCGGCTTTTGCGGCAACAAAGCGGCTCTGCACCGTGCTGCCCTTTTCCGGCGTCCGCTCGGCGTCGTCTGCCATGGCATAGTAGAGGTTCCGATAAGTCAGCTTGTAGTCGTCCTTCCTGGCAAGAGTCACTTCAATGTGGCGATCGGAACCATCGAAGTTAGAATTGGTCGGCGAATAGCTGAGCGTGTAATAGCTCAATCCGGACTCCACCGCATTTTGCAGCGTCACGCTTATATTGTTCTTGCTGTAGTAAGCTTGCCCGCCAGTCGATCTTGCAATATATTCCTGTCGAAATTGATCGACTGAAGTAACCGAATAGCCAGACAGGCCGACCGTCTGCCCGGCAATGGAAGACATACTGCCCTCTGCCGTGTTCTGTCCTGCGGCTCCAGTGCCGACTCCTCCCAGCCCTCCCGCTCCGCCCCCACCCGATGCCCCATTCTTCGCACCGGCATATTCACCCCATGGCGACGGGTTCTGGTCGGCATCTCCGGTAGGGGACTGGCTGTTCTCCGCGTATACAACCGCCCCTTTCAAATCAACCGGGTAAATCGCAACCTGGCTGCGCATCATGGCGGCAAAAGCGTCTCGCACCACAATCGCCTCCTTGTTCATGATTTCGTTGCCGGAGATCGCCAGGAAAACAGGCCCCTGCGGCACGGGGAACTTGTCTGCCAGCCAGATCAGATTCTTGCGCCCTGCAATTCCCCCCAGGTATTCGGCAAGAAATTGAAGATTCGAGATCGCTGCGCCCATGTCCTGTCTCCCAAAGTTCTCTCCTTCAAGAAACAACTGGGGCATATGCGGACCGGGCCCTTTGGCGTCAATCGCGGCGCGCAGCAGCGCGTGGTCGCTGGTGAATCCCTGCACCATATGCAGGCCGTCCGCGTTCACAAAGATTGCAATCCGCGTCCCCGGACGCGCCTTGTCCACAAAGTTCAGCAGCTCTCTGCGAAAGGTTCCCTGATCTTCGCGATAAGTGTTCACCATGTCGTAATACAGCACATAAAGCGGCCCCTGTTCCGGCTCGCCAGGCAGATTGACGAAAGTGTTCGGAGGAAGCGTTGGAAGTTTCTGTGGCACGTAGCTGGGCGCGGAGCCATCGAAGTAATCAAACGATAGAAGGTTCTGCACCGCCTTATCTTCCTTTAGCACAAAATCGTCCTTGGTCAGGCCACGCACAGGGTTCCCATGGCTATCCGTCACAACAACATCCACGGGAACCCGGCGCACCTGCACCTGGAGCACAGAACCCTGCTGGCCTGTGATCGTGAAGTCATCGCCGTCCTGTTGTGTGGGGGGTGCAGGCGTTTCCGCCGGTTGATTCTGAGCTATCGATGCAAGCGGCAACGCCAAAAGAATTGCCGCAAGAGCCACATGTGACCTCACCATGCTGCCTCCTTGCAAATTGCCCGTTCAACAACTCCAGTTCGGGATACGGAATCAAGCCAATGCGGTTTCTGTCCGTCCCTGGGAATCCCTTCCCGCCGGGTGTCGAATATCAGCGCGGAAATCTGCGAATCAAGCAATGCAATCGGCTACGGAATCCTGCTGTGAGGTCAGGCTGCGGCCAAATGTCTGCCGCAGAGGAATCAGCAATCCTGGTCCTTCGATCGCACTCGGATCTTCATGGGGAATCGCCCGCTTTCGGCTCTGATTGGCTCGAATTGTAGCAGCCCAATTCAGCGTTTGGGGAATTGTTTCGCGTCTGCCTGCGGATGCTTTTCAGCACACAAACAGGCCGTTCATTGATTTCGATACTGGAGACTTGGACCAGTTGCCCAGAATCCGTCCCAGGTTCCTCTTTTTGAAATCGACGCGCCGGCGCGAAAGCTGAGCCAGCAATTCGCCCCGTCCCGATCCCCGGCGCATCGCGCGCAGGACGAATGATTTTGAGCTGCGAACGCGAAGCACTAAGATGGCTTACATCCTTGCTTTTGTCTGGAGTCCCCCCACGATGATTCCCCGCCGCTTGGTTTGCCGTCCCGGTCTCTCTGCTGCACTCTCAATCGCGCTCGCATGCTTCTCCATTTCGCCCACTCTATTGCTTGCCCAGCAGCCCCAAACTGTGCCGCTGCCGGAGATGCACTGGCGCATGATCGGGCCGTTTCGCGGGGGGCGTACGCGCGCGGCGACGGGTGTGCCGGGACAGCCGAATGTGTTTTACGTAGGCCAGGGCGACGGTGGGGTTTGGAAGAGCAACGACTATGGGCGGACCTGGAACCCGATCTTCGATGGCCAGCCGTCCCAATCCATCGGGGCCATCGCCGTGGCGCCGTCCAACGCAAATATTCTCTATGTAGCAAGCGGCGAAGGCCTCCATCGTCCGGACCTTTCAGTGGGCAATGGAATCTACAAATCCACAGACGCGGGCAAAACCTGGCAGCATCTCGGCTTGCGCGACGGAGAGCAGTTTCCGTCGCTGGCCGTCGATCCGCGCGATCCGAACAAGGTATTTGCGGCCGTTTTAGGCCATCCCTATGGTCCCAGCGAAGAGCGAGGGATCTATCGCTCAACCGACGGCGGGGCAACATGGACCAAGGTGCTTTTCAAAGACGCAAACACGGGTGGATCCCAGGTTGTGATTGACCCCGCCAACCCCGACGTTGTCTACGCCGCGCTGTGGGAAGCGACGCTCGGGCCGTGGGAAGATGGCAACAGCTACGAGGGCACCAAGGGCGGCCTGTTCAAATCCACCGACGGCGGCATAACGTGGAAGCAACTCACCAAGGGCTTGCCCGAGAGTGTCGTCCATATCCAGGTGGCTCTTTCCGCCAGTGACCAAGATCGCCTTTACGTAACGCTCGCCACATCGCATGAGAGCGGATACGCTTCCGCCGCAGGTCTCGGCGTGTATCGCTCCGACGACGCGGGCGAGAACTGGTACAAGGCAACCGACGACCCGCGTCCGGCGCTGAAGATTGGCGGCGGCGACCTTCCCATCCCGGTGGTCGATCCCAAGAATCCCGACGTCGTCTACAGCGCGAGCATCGTGACCGAGCGGTCAGAGGATGGCGGCAAAACCTGGATGAGCCTGCGTGGCGCGCCCGGCGGCGACGACTATCAGAACCTGTGGATCAACCCCGAAAATCCCAACATCATCCTGCTCGTCAGCGATCAGGGCGCCATCGTCAGCGTCAACCGTGGCGCGACATGGAGTTCGTGGTTCAACCAGCCCACTGCGCAGCTTTACCATGTGGCTGCAACCAGTTCGTTCCCATACCAGGTCTGCGCCGGCCAGCAGGAGAGCGGATCGGTTTGTATCTCGACTCGCGGCAATGATGGCGAAATCACTTTCCGCGAGTGGCATCCCGTCGGCGTTATCGAATACGGCTATGTAGCGCCCGATCCCTTGCATCCTGAGATCGTCTTCGGCGCCGGCCGCTCTGAAGTTTCGCGGTACGACATGGCAACCGGCCAGGTGCAAAACGTAACCCCGATTCCCGTGCGCGACCCCGCCTATCGTGCGGACCGCACCGAGCCCATCCTCTTCTCCCCGCTTGATCCGCACGATCTCTACTACGCAACCAATGTGTTGTTTGAGACCAAAGACTACGGCAGGACCTGGACCACGATAAGCCCGGATTTGACTCGCGAACACTCCGGCCAGCCCGCCTCCCTCAAGCCACTTCCTGACAAGGACCAGGCACGCCGTCGCGGTGCGATTTACGCGTTTGCTGCATCCTTCAAATCTCCCAACACACTATGGGCAGGCACCGACGACGGCCTCGTCTGGACCACGCGCGACCACGGGAAGAACTGGAAAAACATTACGCCGCCCGCGCTGACGCCGTGGAGCAAGATAACCCAGATCAGCGCCTCACACTTCGATGACAACACGGCATATGTGTCCGTAAGCCGCATGCGCATCGACGACATGAAGCCCTACATCTTCCGCACCCGCAACGCCGGCGCAACATGGGAGTCAATCTCAGCGGGTCTGCCCGAAGACTCTCCTGTAGACACCGTGCGCGAAGATCCTATCCGCAAAGGCCTGTTGTTTGCTGGCACAGAGACATCCGTGTGGGTGTCTTTCGATGAGGGCGAACACTGGCAACCGCTGCAGTTCAACCTCCCGCACACCTCCATGCGCGATCTACTTATCAAAGACAACGACCTTATCGTGGCCACGCATGGCCGATCGTTCTGGATACTCGATGACATTTCGCCGTTGCGCCAGTTTGCTGAGATGAAGGCCGATTCTACGCCGTTTCTATTCAAGCCCGGCAAAGCCTGGCGTGTCCGTCGCAGCACCAATCCCGATACGCCGATTCCTGTCGATGAGCCCGCAGGCGAGAATCCTCCAGATGGCGCCGTCATCGACTACGCGCTCCCGCAGGGAGTTACAGGCCCAGTCACGTTGGAGATCCTCGATAGCACCGGCAAGTTTGTGCGCAAATACGCAAGCACCGATGCACTCGAATCCACCATGGATGAGCTTTCTAAACAACTCATCCCGCTCTATTGGCTGCGCATGCCCACTACGCTTTCAGCCGCGCCGGGCATGCATCGCTGGGTGTGGGATCTTCACTACACCACGCCCACTGCCACCAGTTACGAGTATCCAATCTCCGCCGTGCCCAATGAAACGCCCCGCACTCCGCAGGGCCCGCTCGCGCTTCCGGGCACGTATACAGTCCGTCTCACCGCGGCAGGCAAAGCGCTGTCGGCACCTTTGACCATCAAGATCGATCCCCGTGTCCACGCCACCGCAGCCGATCTTCAAAGCATGTTTGCGCAGCAATCCAAGCTGGCCGCCATGGTGTCAAAGAGTGCTGCCGCATCGCTTCAGGCCCATTCGGCACAGGAGCAATTGACCGCCTTATCGAACAAGGTCGACCCGCCATTGAAGGACGCGATTGCAAAATTGGACAAGGAACTCGATGATCTGTTGAATGGTCAAAAGAAGCCCGGCGGTGGCGAGCAGACGCCTGGCCTCGATGATGTCGCAGGCGGATCGGCCAGCCTCTATGAACAGGTTGGCATGGCGGATGCTGCGCCAACCGCAGTCCAGGTGAAGGCAGTAGAACATGCGAGCGAGGAACTGACGGAAGTCCTCAATCATTGGCAGCAATCGAAGGACTCTTCGATTCCGGCGTTGAATCGTCGGCTTGAGGCGGCTCACTTCCCCCCGCTGAATCTTGAACAAAAGCCGCAGACAATGCCCGAAGGCGGCGACGAAGACTAGCAACCATTTCAGCCAGTAACTGGTCCTGGTAACTCGAACTAACTCGTAATTGTGCATTCGTTTTTGGAGAGAATGAATGGATAAGAATCGTGTAACTCGAATCACTGCCCTCTGCACATTCCTTCTGTTTGTGCTTCCGGCAACAGCGCAAACAGTTGCTCCGCAACTCTTCAGTGACCTGCAGTGGAGATTGATCGGCCCCTTTCGCGCTGGTCGTTCAGTCGCAGTAAGCGGCGTTCCCGGCGATGGCGCGACTTCGTATTTCGGCTCCGTTGACGGTGGCGTATGGAAGACCACCGATGCTGGAACAACATGGACACCCATCTTCGATCAGCAGCCGGTAGCCTCCATCGGAGCGCTTGCAATATCGCCTTCAAATCCAAACGTGATCTATGCAGGAACGGGAGAGAGCGACATACGTTCCGACCTCGCGTCTGGCGCGGGTGTTTATAAGTCCACCGATGGCGGTACAACATGGACCTATGTCGGCCTAAAAGAGACTAGGCAGATCGCGAAGATTGCCGTCGATCCTGCGAATCCTGACATTGTGTATGTCGGCGCACTGGGCCATGCCTATGGGCCGAACGCCGAACGTGGCGTCTACAAGTCCACTGACGGCGGAGCCACCTGGAGGCACACCCTCGACAAAGGGGCGGACCTCGGCGCGGCGGACCTTGCCATCGCCACTAACAAGCCAAACGTACTCTTTGCATCCATGTGGAACGCGCATCGCGCCCCGTGGAGTACTTATGCGCCGCTTGCAGGCCCTGGAAGCGGCATCTACCGATCGACAGACAGTGGAGAAACTTGGCAGCCCTGCATCGGGAAGGGCTTGCCGGAAATGCCCTGGGGCCGCTCCGGCGTAGCGGTAAGCGCGGATGGCCAACGCGTCTATGCGTTGATTGAAGCGAAGCATTCGGGCCTCTACGTTTCCAATGATGGTGGCCTCGACTGGATCGTTGCCAATGCAGATCCGCGCCTCACCAGCCGCGCCTGGTACTTCAGCCGCATCACGGTAGACCCCAGCGATGCCAACGTAATCTACATGCCGAATGTTGCATTGATGACTTCAGTCGACGGCGGCAAAACTGTCTCGGTTCTGCGCGGCGCGCCGGGAGGCGATGACTACCATGAACTGTGGGTCGATCCGAAAAACGGAGCGCACCTCGTCCTTGGCACCGATCAGGGAACCACGATCAGTTTGAATCACGGCAAGACCTGGTCCACTTGGTATAACCAGCCAACCGCGCAAATGTACCACGTAACTACAGACAACGAATTTCCATACACGGTCTACGGTGCTCAGCAGGATAGCGGCGCCGCAGCCGTGTTGAGCCAGACCAACCATGGACAAATCACTCCGCGCGATTGGTTCCCTGCAAGCGCCAGCGAGAGCGGTTACATGGCCGTCGATCCCAAAGATTCCAATCTCGTCTATGCAAGCGGCAGCTACGGCACCGTCTCGCGATGGGATAAAGCGCGCTCGCTCTCGCAGGATGTTTCGCCGTGGCCCGTCCCTATCTTCGGTACTGAGATTCAAAAACGAAAGTATCGCGATCCATGGACGCCTCCGCTTGTCTTCTCACAGGTCGATAAGACCTCGCTCTATCTCGGAACGCAATATGTGCTGAAGACCTTGGATGGCGGTTTGCACTGGACGCAAATCAGCCCCGATCTCACAGGTTCAAAGGCCCCTCCGGCAACTTCGGAAGCCGTAGCGCCCAGCGGTAACCCATCCACACGTGCCACTTTCGGCGAAGCATCGATTCCAGATGGACCAACGCCTGACAATGCCATTGAACGCGGCTACGGCACACTCGCCACGGTCGCTCCTTCCTACATCGACAAGAATGTGCTCTGGACAGGCAGCGATACCGGAGTTATCTCGCTAACAAGGGACGGAGGAAAGACATGGGCCAATGTAACTCCTCCGAACATGAAACGCTGGGGCAGAGTCTCGCAGATCGATCCTTCGCACTTTAATGCGGCAGCGGCTTACGTATCTGTCGAACGCCATCGCATGGACGACCGCAGCCCTTATATCTACCGCACCGCGGATTACGGAAAGACCTGGAAGCTTATTATTGATGGTCTCGAGGATCCCGCTTTCGTCAATGCTGTGCGCGAGGATCCCAAACAAAAGGGATTGCTCTATGCCGGCACCGAGTTCGGCATCGACTTCTCAATCGACAACGGCGATCATTGGCAGCCGCTGCAGTTGAACCTTCCCGTGACGTCTGTACGCGATCTCGTGGTGCATGGAGACGACCTCGTTGTTGCCACACACGGGCGCTCATTCTGGATCCTCGATGACATAACTCCGTTGCGGCAATTAGCAGAACGTTCCACAACCAGCGCCCCCTTCATTTACAAGCCGCAGACAACAGTCCGCATCGATAACGACACATGGTCCGGAACGCCGCTGCCTCCCGAGGAACCGACCGCGGAGAATCCGCCGAACGGCGCGCTCCTTGACTACTATCTCCCCGGCCCGGCTCAGAAGGTGGATATCCGAATCTACAATGCCCATCATGAATTAGTGCGTAAGTTCGCGTCCGCTTCTACGCCCGGGCACGAGGAAAGCCACGCATCTCTGCCCATTGCCGAGCGCTGGTTTCCGAAGCCACTGCAACTCGCAAACGCACCTGGCATGCATCGGCTCGTCTGGAACCTTGTATGGGGAAGCACGGGCGTAGCTGAGAGCGACGAACCCGATGACGGAGAGGGCGACATTCCGCGCGGCCCGCGTGTTGCACCCGGAACCTACACCGTGGAACTTAAGGCCGATGGAAGAAAGTCTTCCCCTGAGACCCTCATAGTCGTGAAAGATCCTCGTTCTCATGCAAGTCAACCTGAGCTCGATGAACAATTCAAGACCGGCCACGCCATATTCCTCGATTCGCTCAACGCCCGGCGCGCTCTTGCTGAAATCGGATCGGTCAAGGAGCAATTGGCCAAGGTGATTGCAAGCCAGGGCACTAGCGAAACCGCCGATGATTGCAGGCGATTCACCACCACGATTGATGCTCTGGTCGAGGGAACCACCGGTGGGTCCCTCGGGCTCGATGCAGTCAATCAGGAACTAACTGCGTCGCTGAGCGTCGCAGAAAGCGCCGATCGCGCCACGCCCGCGCAGGCATTGCATGTCTACGCCGAGGCAAAGGCCGCCTCTGCCCAGCGAACCGCCGAGTGGTCTGCGTTCAAGAAGGGACCCCTCGACACCTTGAATCAAAAGCTCAAGACGAAGGGCCTTGCGCCTATTGCGATTGCAGAAATTGAGCGGGAAGTGTACTACCTCATGACTCGTTGATTTTTGCTTCCATGCGTCATTGGGTGGGGTGCTAAACTACGCCATATTTGAGAATCGCGTAACGGTATTTGTGACAGGGCACGCCAGCTCGACCCGTTCCATCCGCGCACTCCTCCACAAAGGAATCAGAGCGCGCGATGCGATCGTAAAGAGGCGGATATGTTTTCTTCTAAGCGTCATGGACAAAAGAATAAGAAGGCGAGATCACGGTCGACGGCAGCATCTCTTACGTTCTTGTTTCTTGCGTTTGTTTCAATAAATCTGCTCGCCCAAAATTCCAACGGCACGCTTCGCGGCAAGGTCCAGGACCCAAGTGCGGCGCGAGTGGCGGGCGCGCGAATTGTAGTGCAGCTAGCCAGCTCATCCGTGAGTCGCACGGCGACAGCGAACAGCCAAGGGGAATTTCGCATTGAAGGGCTCCTCCCCGGCTCCTATCGAGTCGTGGTAACGGCTGCGGACTTCGCCCAGGCTACCGCCGATGTCGATATCGCTGTCAGCGTCGTTCGCGATATCACTGTCACACTGAAACCGGAAGGCGGACACGAAACGGTGAATGTGAAGGGGATTGCTTCTTCGATCACCAGCGAGACAATTGACACTTCGAGCGCCGTGCGTGGTGGCGTTGTCGGCAGCCAGGATCTCGATGGGCTTCCACTTCCCGCACGCAGTTTCGCCAACATTGCCTATCTCGTGCCGGGCACTGAGCCGGTTGAGCCGTCCGATCCAACCAAGGCGCGCATTACCGCTGTCTCCACCGGTGGAAGCTCAGGGTTGAACAACGAGTTGTCCGTTGACGGCGCCGACAATTCGGATGACTGGATCGGGGGCTTCCTGCAGAATTTCTCTCCCGACGGCATTCAGGAATTTGCCGTTCGCACATCGAATGAAGATGCGGACACCGGTTGGACCACCGCCGGTTCCGTCGTGATCACGACGAATCACGGAATCAACGACTGGCACGGCGACGGTGCCTTCTATGAACGTGCGGCCGTGCTCAACGCACGTTTTCCCGTTGAAAATCCAGCGGAATCATGCACAGACGGTGTTTGCGTCCCCAATCCGAAGCAGCCATTCTCTAGACAGAATTATGTCGGCACACTCGGCGGTCCCATCGCCAGAAACAAGCTGTGGTTCTTCGCATCGTTCGAAGCCGTTCACGAAGATGCGAGCATCGCCTACAGCCCCGCCAGCATACAGCAGTTCAACGCGCTCAGCGCCATCGCGGCTCAGGGCATGATCCCTGGCGTGGCTTCCATCGCCATTCCCGCGACTGTGCCCGTCCCTTTTCGCGACTACCTCGGCACGCTGCGATTCGATTGGGCCGCGTCTCCAAGGTCGCAGTGGTTCCTGCGTACTTCAGAAGACACCTACCTGACCCACAACGCACTGATAGCGCAAGGTACCCTGCCTTCCACTGGACTCATCACGCACAACAATTACTCGAACACAGTCGTAAGTAATGCCTACACCTTCAGTCCCACCTGGCTCGGCAATCTGGTTCTCGCCTCCAGCCTGTTGCATCTCACGCAGGCCCGTAACTCCGACCTTGGCTTCGCGCTCGCATTCCCGTTCAGTTCCACAGCGCTTACAATTTCAGGATTTGAATCCTTCGGCGATAACCAATTCGCCACGCCGATCACCCTTTTCCCAGACCTGCGCAATCAGGAAAAATATCAACTGCGCTACGACCTGACACATATCATGGGGAGCCACGCCCTTAAATTTGGCGTCGACTTCATTCATGAGCCGGTGCTCAGCGGGGCGTTCTCGTCTACTGCGGAGCAGTTCGTCCAGTACCCATCCAACCCCGACTGCTACATCGGGACACCCGGCGCAGACTGCGGCGGCATCACCAGCCCGTTACCGTTTTACGATGTGTCGCCAGCCTCGCAGTGCAATCCTACGCCCAGCGTCGACTCCGGCATTACCTGCACGTTTACGCCTGCGGGCGACGGCAGCTTCTCGCAGAATGTGCAGCGCCTCGCCTTCTATGCCGAAGACTCTTGGCGCGTTTCACATCACTTAACCGCCAACTACGGCCTGCGATACCAAACCACCGACGGGCTATTCGAAGGTTCGGGCCGCAGTCAGCTTGAGAACAGCGCCTACATCACTTTGCGGGCTTTGCAAATTCCACTTGCCCCAACCGTGCCGCACAACTATCAAAAGCAAATCGCACCTCGTCTCGGCCTCGCCTATTCCCCTCGCGGCAGTGAGAAGACCGTACTACACGCAGGCTTCGGCATGTTCTATGATGATCTCGCTCAAAGCGGATGGGCAACAGCGTTTCAGGGCGTCAACAACACCAATGCGACCAACGGCATGTGCCAGCTTACCGGCGGTCCCGGCAATTACGCGCTTGCCGGCGCAGGATGCCTGCAGGGTGGCAACGGCAGCACCGGCAACCTCATCGGTTCCAACTACAAGACACCCTATGCCATCCACATAAGCGGCGGTGCGGACCACGCCTTTAATCAGCATTGGCTGGCCTCTGCCGACTATATCCATGAGCAGGGCAACCATGGCTATCGCGCCTTCCCCTACAGCGGCGGCGCCAACTTGCTCACTCCTCTGATCTCAACTTCAGATCCAAGCTACGCCGCCGATCAGGCCAGCGTTGTGCCGAACGTCAATGTATTTCAGGCCGACAACCGTTCAAGTTACAACGCCCTCGCGCTCCACCTGCAAGGCAACATGCGCCGCTTCAATCTCATCGCAAATTATCAGTTCGCAAAGGCGCAAACCTGGGGATGCCTCCTCGGCGAACTCTTCGATTATGTCGATGGCGTCTGCACGCTGCAAACCGGACCGAACGCAGGCCAGCTCGATGCCTTCGGCCCCGGAGACTATGGCCCTTCCGGTGAAGATGTGCGCCACCGCTTTGTGCTTGCCGGCACGTTCCATATCCCCGGTGGATTCGAACTGAGCGGCGTCTCCCAGCTTGAAAGCGCGCGTCCCATCACCATCACCAACGCAGACAATACCGCGCGCATCTGGGTGAACGGAGCATATACCAGCCTCGACGAATTCCGCGGCACGCCATATCTCGAGACCGATCTGCGCGTGACCCGGCCCATTAAGATCGGCGACAACTGGCAGGTCATTCCGTTCGCGGAGTTCTTCAACATCTTCAACCACAACAACCCGGGCGCAAACTTCGCTGTCAACGTCGCTCAGCTTCCGGTTCCCGCCTCGCAGATGCAGCCCGATCAGAACGGCATCACCAACCTCACCTCGATCTGCACCGTCGCCGACTGCTCTCAGACCGCGCCCATAACAAGCCTGAAGCAACTCGAAGTCCCCGAAGGAGCACTGGGAGATTTCTTCGGACCCGGAACTACTGTGGGCATTCCATTTGCGGCCCAACTGGGTGTTCGCGTAACCTTCTGATTCAGACAGCCGCAATCTTCTCCCGGGGCAAATCAGTAACTATTCACAGGCAAGATGCACCCGTGTGCGGCCCAGGGGGAACTATGAACAAATTTCGCTCGGTTGTATTCGCTACGTGTTGGCTTGCCGCAACAGCGTGCTTCGCCCAGGACATCGACACCGCCGGTCTCGACGCCCTGCATTGGCGCATGATCGGCTCGTTTCGTGCCGGCCGGGTAACGTCCGTTGCTGGCGTCGCAGACAACCCGAACGTCTATTATTTCGGCACCCCTGGCGGCGGCATCTGGAAGACAACCGATGCCGGCCACGTCTGGTCGCCCATCTTCGACAAGCAGCGCATTGCATCCATCGGCTCTCTCGCCGTTGCACCTTCAAGCACAAAAACCATCTATGCAGGAACGGGCGAGCAAACGCCCGGCAACGGTGTCTACAAGTCGGTCGATGAAGGCAGCACCTGGGCCCATGCCGGACTCGAGGACACAAGATTTATCCAAGCAATCTATGTCGATCCGCACAATCCGGACGTGCTTGTTGCGGGTGCCAACTCCATCGGCGTTTATGTCTTCTCCCGCCCTTCGCCCACGCACACATTCACCACATCGCGCGGCGTCTTCAAATCGGAAGACGGCGGAAAGACCTGGCGGCAGACGCTCAAGAACGACGACACGGCGGGCGTCTTCGACCTCACTGTCGACCCCGATAACTGGCGCACCCAATACGCATCGCTCTATATCCCCGCTTCCGGACCGCCACCCACCGCTAGCAAACCGGGCGGCAAAGAAGCAAACTCACTCATCTACAAGTCCGTTGATGCCGGCTCCACGTGGCAACTGCTTCAATCCACGGGACTGCCTGATAAAGCGCGCGGTCGCCTTGGCATCGTCGTTGCTGGTGGCACCAAGGGCCGCCGTCTCTACGCCGTCATGGAGCAAGGTTTCTTCCGCTCTGACGACGCAGGCGCAACCTGGACGCAGTCGACCAAAGACCCGCGCATCCTCGGCAGCTCTTACTTCAGCCGCATATTCGTCGCCACCAAAAATCCTGACATCCTCTACGTCGCCCAGACATCGCTCTATCGCTCCATCGATGGCGGCCACACCTTCGAGGCATACGTTGGCGCGCCCTCGGGCGATGACTTCCACGTCCTCTGGATCGATCCCACCAATCCCAGCCGTTTGCTTCTCGGCGTCGATCAGGGCGCAGTCATCAGCGTCGATGCCGGAAAAACATGGAGTTCCTGGTATAACCAGCCAACCGGTCAGTATTACCACATCATCACCGACCAGGCCTTTCCCTATCGCACCTACGCCGCGCAGCAAGACAGCGGTACACAATCCGTTCCCAGCCGAAGCGACAACGGCGAAATTACGTTGTCCGATAACATCTCGGTGGGCGGATTTGAGTTTTGCTTCATCGCACCAGACCCCCTTCATCCCGACTGGATTTATTCAGGCGGCTGGTACGGCACCGTCGTTCGCTACGACCGCAAAACCGGCCAGACAGCAACTATCTTTGAAAAGGGGGATAAGTACCGCGTCTCGCAAATGCCGCCCTTGTTCTTCGCTCCTCACGATCCTCATACCCTCTACTTCGGAACACAGTTTGTCTTGAAGACCACCGACCAGGGAGAAAGCTGGCAGCCCATCAGCCCGGACCTCACCGAAGAGGGAAAGAAAGCTCCGCAGGAGAACCTCCCTGAATTAGCCGGCAAGAATGACAAGGCCGACACTGACGAAAAGGCCGACAACGACAGGAAGACAGACAAGGACAAGAAGACAGACAAAGATAAAGAGGAAGCCGACGAAGACAATCCTGATCGCCCGCGTCCCGCATCCATCAATGCCTTTTCAGCTTCCACCATCGATCCCGGAGTAATGTGGGCAGCCACCACCAACCGCATCGTTCAGCTCACACGCGATGGCGGTACACATTGGCAAAAGGTAACTCCGCCGGGAATCGCCGCGCCCACCGAAATCTTTTACGTTGAGCCGTCGCATCATGACGCAGCCGCAGCCTACGTCAGCGTAGGTTCAAGCCGCCAAGCTGTCTCTCCGCAAATCTTCCGCACCCACGACTACGGCACCACTTGGCAATCCATCATTACCGGCCTGACAACCACCGAAGGTGTGCGAGTAGTCCGCGAAGACCCCGTGCGCAAGGGTCTGCTTTATGCCGGCACCGACTCCACTGTCTGGGTTTCCTTTGACGATGGAGACCACTGGCACCCACTCACGCTTGATCTCCCCGCCACACCCGTGACAGACATGGAAATCCATGGCGATGATCTGGTCATATCAACCTACGGCCGCAGTCTTTGGATCCTTGACAACATCACTCCCATCCGCCAACTCAGCCCCGAGGTCCTCAATTCCGCTCTTCACCTCTTCGTGCCTGCGCCCGCGCTTCGTGTTCGCTGGGATACAAACCAGGACACGCCGCTTCCCATTGAAACTCCCAGCGGAAAGAACCCTCCGGACGGCACGGCCATCGATTATTACCTCAAGTCCGCGTCTGCCGATGGGGCCACGATTACCATCCGGGATGCCTCAGGTAATGTGGTTCGCAAGTTCACTGGAACCCCGCACGAACCCAAGCTACCTCCGGCAAACGTCCCCGAGTATTGGTTCTCCACGCCTCAGTCGGTCGATGCAACAAGCGGCCTGCACCGCTTCATCTGGAATCTTCGCTACGATGCGCCGAGAGTCCTGCCTGCGGGCTATTACGGTCCCATTCTCCAGTACACCGAGTACACACTGGCCGACCACGCCATTCCTCATGAAACTCCCCGCCAGCAACCGGAAGGCCCCTTGGTGGTTCCAGGCCCATACACCGTCGAACTCACCGCCGCGGGGCAAACCGTTCAGCAGCAAATCACGGTCGCGCTCGACCCACGCGTGCACGCCACGCAGGCAGATCTTGAAGCCCAACTCGCGCTGGCTCGCCGCATTCTCAGCGGCATCAAGCTCTCTTACGACGAGTACCAGGATCAGGCAACGTTAGCCACCGCACTTGAGGAGGCCAAAAAAGGCAAGACCATCGACACAGCGGAGCTTGAAAAGAAGATCAAGGCGGTCACGGAAGGCAGCAGGACCGTCCCCGGTCTCGGCCCGGTCAATCGCGACCTTACGCGTCTTCTTGACAGTGTTGAAGCTGCCGATCAGCACCCCACCGAACCACAAATCCAGGCCGTCAACCAGGTCTGCGACGCGCTGGTCAAAGCCACCGCTCTCTGGAAATCGCTCAACGAGGAGCTTCAAAAACAGAATCCGCTCAATCTGCCGATTGCGCCCGCACCGCCAACATCGGGTTGCACACAATAGCTAATTGATACCGCAGTTTCTGCACGCGGCGAAGATGAGCTACCGGAATCGGCGAATCCTGAGCGTGTGCCGTCCTGAACGGTAAAGCCCCGTCACGTATACCGTCGCGCGACCTTTGGTTGAAAAAATAAGCTGGCGAATGCGAAGCAACGGACTGCCGGCCGGTATATTCAGAAGGCGGGCCATCCGGTGATCGGCGTGGGTCGCATCAATCTCCTCATCCGCATACGCAAGTTCAACGCCGCATTCGCGCTCCAACGCCCCAAACAGCGACGTCCGATCAAGAGGAATCTCCATAACCGCCTGGTACTCCTCGGCCGAGAGATAGCAAATCTCCAGAGCAACAGGTTCATCGCCGGCCGAGCGGACTCGTTCAATTCGTATCAATCGGCATGTTGGAGACAAGCCAAGCCGAGCCGCGATCTCATGTTCCCGCGTCACAATGACCGAGGAGATAATCCGCGAATGCGTCGTTAATCCCAGGCTTGCCATCTGCTCGGTGTAGCTCAGCAGTTTGTTGAAATGGATCTGTGGTGGCGCGACAAAAGTCCCAGCCCCATGGCGCCGTTCCACAATGCCTTCCTGTGCCAAATCCGCGAGCGCGTGGCGCGCAGTCATCAGGCTGACGCTGTGAATCCTGGCCAGTTCTCTTTCGGAGTCCACAACGTCTCCCGGCTTCAGTTCGCCGGAATCGATCCGTTGACGGATCGCGCTTTGGATCCTTTTGTACGCAGGCTCGTCCTTCTGCGTGCGCACCATCGTCACTGCTGTGCTCATAACCGGATCGCTGCCGCTTTCCTGAATCTTGCTAATTGATCTGCAACCAAGATACCTGAATCGCGCCGAATGTCGAGTAAAAACTAGCTATAGAGCAGTTTACGTCAACCGTTAACCTTTACAACCGGCTCAAATCCGGCATATTGCTGCAATTCATAGCAACTTGCCGCACATACACAGTTGGCCACTTTTGGGGAAATTTGTCGTATTCACGCCGATTTGTCCGATATATCTCATTCATTTTAAAAAGACAAAGCCAGCATTTCCACAACCGGACAGCCCCCGTTCCCACATTTCCCGCTTTTTCCGCTTGACTCAAAAATTAATGACTGCTATATATCACTTTACCGTCTTGCTATAGCTGTTCCTGAAGACTACCTGTCAACTTGAACCTGTTTTTCTGAAGGAGGATCTCAGTGAAGCCGATCTATTTGATGTTGCTGATTGCGGTTGGCGCTTGTACCGTCATCGGAAGTTCCGGGACTTCGTCAACTCTGTGGGCCCAGCAAGCCGCTGGCTCAATCACAGGCACAGTGGTCGATCCCGCCGGGTCTGCCATACCCAATGCGATCGTCACAGTGCGCGACGTCGATCGCGGCACCACGTGGACCACAAGGACCAGCGAATCGGGCCTCTACGAGTTTCCCCAAATCCCCGTTGGCAACATCGTCGTCAAGGTGCAGGCTACCGGATTCCCCACTCAAGAGCGTACCCCCTTCAGCCTGCTCCTCAACCAGGTTGCCCGCCTCGATTTTCAATTGAAGCTCGGCCAGGTGAATGAGTTGGTTACCGTTAACTCGGCGCCCCCTCTGCTGCAGACGGCGTCTACGGATCTCGGAACACTGATCGATTCCAATGCCGCCGCGAATCTCCCGCTGGCTACTCGAGACATCAACCAGTTAACTCTGTTGGCGCCGGGCGTGCTCACTTCCAACATCTTCGCCTTCGAGTCGCCCCAGACTACGTTTGGTACCGGCCGCCCCTATGTCAACGGAGCCCGCGAGCAGGACAACAACTTCTCCCTTGATGGCATGGACATCAATCAGCCCGACAATAACGATGTCTCCTACACGCCCAGCCCCGACGCGGTGCAGGAGTTCAATATCATCACCAGCAACGCTGCCGCTGATTACGGCAACTATGCCGGCGGCGTCATCGTTGAGTCCACCAAGTCCGGAACCAATAAGTTCCACGGCAATCTCTTTGAATACCTCCGCAACGAGGACCTGAATGCCAACACCTGGCAGGACAAAGCAAACGGCTCTCTGTTCTTGCCGGATTCGACAGGGGCCTTGGTGCAGCAATCTGTTCTGGCGCGCCCGATCCTCCGCTGGAATGAGTTTGGCGGAACCATTGGGGGCCCCATCATCCGCAACAAGCTCTTCTTCTTCGCTGATGAGGAAACATCGCTATTCGATCAACCTGCCACGGCACAGGTCCAGACTGTTATTCCGTACACGTCGTGGTTCTCAGGCGATCTCTCATCGCTCTGCACGGCCAACGGCGGCTCCTTTACTGGTCCCGGCGGCATATGTACAGGTGGAACCGGCCAGCAGCTATACATGCCGGCTAACGGCGTTGCGCCGGGTGCCCGCATGCCCATCCCCAACAACAAGGTTCCCATCAACAGTTCCGTGGCGTCGAAACTCGTGGCACTCCCGCAGTTCCAGAGTCAATTGACCACCGGAAGCTACCTCACCAGCGGCTACACGCATAACTTCCAGGGCGATGCAAAAATCGACTGGCAGCCTTCCATCAGCGATCACATCATGGGCCGCTACAGCCAGATGTTCACGCACGTAATTCAAAGCAACGGCGCCGACGCCCTCTCTCCGAATCTGGAGCGCCAATATCCATTGAAGAACATCGTGGTGGATTACGTGCGCACCATCAGCCCCACGCTGGTCAACGATTTCCGCCTGGGAACGCAGATCTTCCCGGCCAATGATCAGGTCTACACCAGCGCGCTGAGCGGAAACGTCAATTCGACCATTGGACTGCCAGGTGTTCCGGTCAACATTCTTCCCGCAATGAACTTTGGTTACGGAGCAATCGGCAATGCGGACGGTGTTGAGGTCTTCCACGACACTACAAATGAGGTCGAGGATTCCCTCACCTGGACCCACGGCAGGCACTCCATCCACACCGGATTCGAGTACTACCACTACATGATGAACGATACGTATGCCGGGAACAACGGCGAAGCTGGAGCATTCAATTTCAGCGGTCAATACACAGGCAACAGCGTGGCAAACGGAAATGGCTTCGCTGACTTCCTTCTCGGTTTGCCGCAGACGGTTGCGGTTGGCCAGCCAATACACTTTCATTTGGCGAATAGCTTGTTCGCGGGCTTTGCGCAAGACAACTATCAGGTCACCCCTCACCTGACCATGAACGTCGGCTTGCGTTACGAAGTGGTGACACCACGTGGCGACAAGACCGCCAGCAACAACATCAACTTCGACAAGATCACAGGCGCGCCGGAGCTGGGCACCAACTACAAAACTTACTATGGAATTGGCGACTTCGAGCCGCGTCTCGGACTTGCTTATCAGCCGGCCTGGGCACCCAACACAGTCTTCCGTGCCGCTTACACCATCTCCAGCTACATGGAAGGCAACGGCATCAGCAACATGGCCGTCATCAACCCTCCCAACTCAATCACCATCAATCAATCCAACACCTCAGGCAGCAATCTGGCTTACCCGCAATACACGCTGGATAACGGCTACGCCCCCTACCAGAATTCCTGCACCGCGGCAGAACTGGTAGCGGCCGGAACCACCGGCACACCGTCTCCTTGCCTCACCGGTGCCGTCACGCACGCTACCGATCCCAACCTTCGTCCGGCCATGAACCAGCAATGGAACCTGACCGTGCAGCATCAATTCAGGAGCAATCTGACTGCGTCTCTTGGATACGTTGGTAACAAGGACGACCACATGTCAGACATCTACTGGTACAACCAGAAGGTTCTGACTTCCGCAACCCAGCAAGTAAAGGATGCATCCGGCAACCTGGTCACCGTGCAGGCGGTCGCTCCCGGTCCCTTCATGAAGAATCTTGTAGCGGCGGGCGTAGGGCAGGCACGTTACAACGCATCTGACGCAATCTCGCGCTATGAAGCGTTGGAAGCTACGGTCTCGCAGAAGAACTACCACGGTCTCGATATGCAGGCCAACTTTACCTGGTCCAAGTGTCTTTCTAACTCGCTCGGTTATTTCGGTTCGTATGGCGACGAAGAAGGCCTGGGCGAGCAGCAGAACGAGGCAGGCGGCAACTTCTTCCAGAATGAGTACAACCCCCGGAGCGACTACGGCAAGTGCACCATTGACGCAGCGGCCGCCTTCAACGGGTACGCGCTTTACAATCTCCCATTCGGCAGGGGCAAGCAGTTCGCCAATAACGTTCCCTGGGGATTGAACGAAGTGATCGGTGGCTGGAATCTTGCCTTCGACACCACCTTCCGTTCCGGCTTTGCAGTTACCCCTTATGCCGGCGAGTGGATGGGCTCCTTCAACCCAGCCGCAGCCTCCAATCTCACCGCACCGTCGTACGTTCCTCGCGCCTCTTGTGCGGCCGGAGCTTCCTTTAGTCAGGCCCATCAGTTCGCGCAAATCGGCAGCAGCATTGGCTTGCTCAGCTTGAACCCCGCGGCTGTTCAGGATCAGGCCGACGGCCAATTCGGCAATTGTCAGGTAGGCTCGCTGCGTGGGCCAAGCCTGAAGACGGCCGATCTCAACATCAACAAGCAGTTTCCCATCACGGAAAAAGTCAACATGACGTTCATGGCTCAATTCATGAACCTCACTAACACGCCCATCTTCAGCATCGCAAACACCTGGGACGACAACTACAGCTCGTGCGAGTCTTGCACGGGCGTTCGCACCACCGGCTACAACGGGGGTGGCAATGGTACGGTTGGCGTCTACGGCTTGTTGGACGGTTCGAATCCTGGCCGGGAGATCGAATTCGCGCTCAAGCTGAACTTCTAACCCGGCAACAGCAACCACGCTCAGGCGCCGTCCTCAACGGCGCCTGGGAAATCCCATAAGATAGACATTGTCCTCCCAAGACAGCCCCTGCTCCGTGGGCTTACACTGGTGCATTCCCATTTCATCGCGGATTGCGGTGCTCTAATCCTTGAACTGAGTGAACACGTGTGTGTAGCAATTGAATATTCAGAGATGCCAAATAATCCGCTGATGCATGAAGGGTTCCGCGCGAACGCAGCAAATCACAGACGCGGCTCCCGGAACAACGGTAAATCGAAGTAGATGTCGGTTGCCCGAATTCGTAGAAAACTGGCTGCAAGTGTTTTTAGAACGATTGGAGTTTTCCTCAGACTGTTATGAAGAACTATCTTTTTGAGCTGTGTGCCGAGAGTGTACAGGCCGCACAGGCAGCCGAGCTCGGCGGTGCCGATCGGATCGAATTTTGCTCGCAATTATCCATTGGCGGCATCACCCCTAGCGAAGAGCTGATTTCGGCAGTCATCCACTCGGTTACCATCCCCGTGCACGTCTTGATTCGCCCCCGAGGCGGCAACTTCGTTTATTCCCCAGCCGAACTTGATCACATGCGCCGGCAAATCGACCACGTGAAGCAGGCCGGAGCCGCGGGCATCGCCATAGGCGTTCTGCTCCCGGATGGAAGCGTGGCTGTGGAACGGAGCCGTGAACTCGTGCGCCAGGCGCGTCCGTTGAGCGTCACCTTCCATCGCGCATTCGATGAGACGGCAAATCTAAGCAGCGCACTGGAATGCGTAATTCAAACCGGGGCCGATTGTCTGCTGACTTCGGGTGGCGCGCCCGATGTCCTCAGAGGAGCAGACTCAATCGCGCGCTTGCGCCGCCAGGCCGCTGGGCGAATGGAGATCATGGCCGGGGGCGGTCTCCGGCTTACCAACCTTGCGGAAGTTGTGCGCCGCACAGGCGTTTCCTACTTGCACGGGTCATTGACGCGTAGAAGCGAAACTCCCGTTCAGCCTGAAAACGGCAAAGCGAACGGAAATCACCCTGGCAACGGCCATCTCGCCGCAGACACTCAGGCAATCCTTGAGGCCGATGTGCGCGAGTCAATCCGCATTCTTCGACAGGAAGTCACCGCAAGGGAATCCGCAGCGCAAACCACTCGCTGAGAAACCAATCCCGCCGACGCGCGCTCGCAAGCCGGCGGATTCCTTCAAACCAGAATCACGCGAGTTCCCAGCAGTTCGAACTCCGCGATGCGCTCCTTCGCGGCCCCAGTATCTGTGATCAGGATGTGGATCGCATTGGACAGACAAACGAAAGCCGGGCTAACCTTCCCCAGCTTGCTTGAATCGGCGGCCACTATCACCTGTTTGGCCTGTTTCACCATCTTGCGATAAACCAGCGCCTCGTCTGGTTCAAGGGTAGTGGCGCCCTTTTCCGCATCCAGTCCGGTCACACTCAGAAACACCTTGTCCATGTAAACGTCGTCGAGAAACGTCAGCGCCGCATTTCCGGTAAGCGAAAACGACCATGCCCATGGCACCACGCCGCCAGTGAGATAAGTGCGAATCCCCGGCTGATTACAAAGCTCCATGCCGATATTGATCGCATTCGTCACCACCTGGATCCTTTCGCGATGACGGAGGCTGCGGCCAATGTGTGTTGTCGTGGTGCCCGCCGTCAGCCCCACCGTCTCATTCTCCAGCACCAGTTCAGCGGCTGCCAGGCCAATCCGCCGCTTTTCTTCGGCAAAGCGTTGCTCACGTGCCAGAAAAGTGCTGTCATAGCGGAAGGGTTCGTACAGCAGCGGCTCCACCAGCGTCGCCCCGCCATGTGTGCGACGAATCAGCCCGCGCTGCTCCAGCTTCGCCAGGTCGCGCCGTATGCTGGGCGCGGAAGATCCGGCCACCGCGAGAATCTCCTCGATGGTAGCGCTTCCCACACGCAGGAGCAGCTTGATGATCTGCTCGGAACGAGAATTCAGTGAGTCTGCCATCCGAAAAGATTCTATCCTTTCCCACTAGAAAATGATCAGCACTAAGTCGAAAACCAATCCCATTTTTCGCGATTTTGTTCACAGATATGATCATATTATCGATGTATGATCATAGTTGACCTGAATTCTCTTCACAAGCGATTCCGGCCGGGATGGAACCATGCAAACCTTCGCCCATGAAATGTTGCGCGAGATTTACGAGCAGCCGGAAGCCATTCGGCGCACCCTGGACCTCTATCTTGCGCACGATTTCCTGAAGCCGGAAGTTGCCAAACTACTTGCCGCCTGGTCCATTCCCGAAGGCGAAATTCTGATTGCCGCATCAGGTTCAAGCAGGCACAGCGGGCTCGCGGCCGAAATTCTTCTAGAGGATCTCTGCGGCCTCGCCGTAGATGTCGAATACGCCAGCGAATACAGCACCCGCGGCAACGACGATAAGCAGGGAATCCGCCATCCCAGCGTCCTGGTCCTCTCTCAATCGGGCGAAACTTCAGACACCCTCGCGGCTCTGCGCGAAGCATCATTGCGCGGTCAGCGCACCTTGGCCATCACCAACGCCGCCGGTTCTTCCATGGAACGCGAAGCCGATGTTTCAATGCCCCTCGCCGCCGGCCGCGAACGCGCAATTCCGGCCACCAAGAGCTTTACTGGCCAATTGACGGTACTTTACCTGCTGGCGTTGTACGAGGGCGCACGTCTCGGCCGCCTCAATGCGGACGAACTGATGCACCACATTGAAGCCATCCGCGCGCTGCCCACGGCGATTGAAGAGCAGCTCGATGGCTGGCGCGCGCAAATGGCCGCACTCGCCAACAAATACAACGCCGCCTCCACTTTCCTCTACTTAGGCCGCGGCATCCATTACGCCATCGCCCGCGAGGGCGCGTTGAAGCTGAAGGAAGCCTCATATGTCCACGCCGAGGGCTACCCCACCGGAGAGCTGAAACATGGGCCCAACGCGCTCGTCAGCGACAAGGTGCCCTTGGTCGTGCTGGCCACCGTCGATCCCACCCTCAGCGGTTCCGTGTTGCGCTATGAAAAGACCCTGCAGTTGCTGCGGGATATGAAAGCGCAAGGCGCCAAAATCATCGCCATCGCCAACGCGGGCGATGAAAAAGTCCCCACCCTGGTCAGCGACTGCGTCTTTGTCCAGCCGACTGCCGAATACCTTCTGCCTATCGCAGAGGTAGTTCCGCTGCAACTCTTCGCATACTTTATGGCACTGGAGCGCGGCGTGGATGTTGACCGTCCTAGAAATCTCTCCAAGGCGGTAGTGGAGCAGGGCGCAGCGAGCTAAATCTCCAGCCAACAGCGCCCCTTCTCCCGGAGAGCTCCCGCCCACAACGCTACTTGATCTCCACCTGGTCGATCTCAAACTGGAACTTACCCGGTTCCATCACATGCACAAAACCAACTCCACTTAAATCGCTGCCGTCTGTTTCAAATGTCTCGAATGGAAACGTGTATTGCTTCCAATCTGGCCCCGCTACAAAGGTCGTTGTTGCCGGCATATTTCCATTGCCGTTCCGCGCCTCTGTTAGCACAATCAGGGTGTATGTCTTCCCATCCCCCCTGGCCCAGAAGCTGATCCCTTTCTTGCTCGATAGGTTCGCAGGCTGCATCGGCGCCGCACCCGGCGAATAAAGCGCTCCGGCAAATTTGAACTGAGACGCCGTATCGCCGACAATCTCGCCATTCACCTGCAAAGCCCCCTTCGTCCCATTCGCGCCAGGTTCCACCACATTGATCGTTGAGGTCGACTTTCCGCCATTCATGGAGTCTCCGGCAGGAATCCACATTCCAAAATTCGCCGTGGCTTTTCCATCGTCAAAGGTGCTCACAACACCAGACTCGGATCCTGCGGGCGCAGGTGGCAGCGGCGGCTTGCCGGTCTCGCCTGTCGCCCCCGTCACAGTCAACCGTACCGTGCTGGTCTTGTCGGAACTCGGCCCCACCATCAGCTCAAACACGCCCGGTTCCACCACGCGATGCATGTCAATGTTCAGCATCGAAAGCGTTTCCGGTGTCACCGCAAACTCTACCGTCTTCTTCTCACCCGGCTTCAGCGTGATCCGTTCAAAGCCCCTCAACTGCATCACCGGCTGCGTCACGTCCGCAATCTTCTGGTGAATGTAAAACTCCGGCACCTCATCGCCCGCGCGCTGGCCCGTATTCGTCACATCCACGCTCACCTTCGCAGTCCCTCCCGGCAAAATCTGCTTCGGCTCCACGCGCAAATTGTCAAAGCTGAACGTCGTGTAACTCAGCCCATATCCAAACGCAAACAGCGGCTGCCGCGTGCTGAATTCGTAACTACGATTGTCTGACGGCTTGTGGTTGTAGAAGTCCGGTAGGTCGCCGACATTGTGTGGAAATGTAATCGGCAATTTCCCGCCAGGATTCACATCGCCGAAGAGCACCTGTGCCGCGCCTACTCCGCCCTCTTCCCCAAGATAAAATCCCTCCAGAATCGCAGGCACCTTTTCCGCTATGTAGTTGATCGAGAGCGGCCGCCCGTTGATCAGAAAAACCACCGTCGGCGTTCCCGTCTCAACCACGGCCTTTACAAGGTCATTCTGCGCACCCAGCAGGTCCAACGAATCCCGATCGCCGCGATGCTCTTCCGCCCACGCTTCGCGATTGGTGCTCTCGTTTTCTCCCACCACCACAATGGCCACATCCGACTTCTTCGCCGCTGCCACCGCTTCTTGAATCGAAGCAGTCTGCGTCTTCGCATCCACCAGTTCCACATCGTTGGCCCACCATCCGCGATACCCCTGCGGCGCGGTCGTAATCTTGCATCCTTCCGCATAAATCACGTTGGCCTTCGCACCCACGCGCGCCTTGATGCCGTCCAGAATGCTCACGCCCTGCCCGGGATCGCGGCTGTATCCGCCCAAATGCACATCGGCCGCGTTGGGCCCAATCACCGCAATGTTCTTCAGTTTCCCCGGGTCCAGAGGCAGCAGGTTCTTCTCGTTCTTCAGCAGCACAATCACCTTGCCGGCCGCTTCAATCGCCAGCTTGCGATGTTCCTCGCTGTTCGTCGTCTTGTCCGCATAGTCCGGGTCCACAAAAGGATTCTCAAAGAGCCCGAGGCGAAACTTTGTCGTCAGCACCTTCGCCACCGCGCGGTCCACATCGCTCAGCGGAACTATGCCCGCCTTCACCTGCGCGGTCAGCGTGCTGAACGCAGTGCCTTCAGAAAGGTCATAGTCAATTCCCGCCGCAATCCCTTGCTTCGCCGCGTCCGCATTGTTGTACGCCACGTGATGCGTCGCCACCAGCATCTGCAGCCCATCGCCATCCGACGTGATGTACCCCTTGAAGCCCCACTCCTGGCGCAGCACCTTGTCCAGCAGCCAGTGATTGATATGCGAAGGCACCCCGTCGATTTCGTTGTACGAGGCCATCACGCTGCCCGCTCGTCCCTCCTGGATAGCCGCCTGAAATGGAACCAGAAAATTCTCGCGAATGATCCGCTCTGAGTAATTCCCCGGCGCAGTATTGGTGCCGCCCTCTGGCTGCCCATGCACCGCAAAGTGCTTCGCAGTCGCCAGCACATGGTGTCGGTTGATTAGATAGTCGTCGCCCTGCAAGCCTTCAATCGCCGCCACGCCCATGCGCGACACCAGATATGGGTCCTCGCCATATGTCTCTTCCGTCCGTCCCCACCGCGGATCGCGCGCAAGATCCAGCACTGGCGAAAACAACTGCCCAGCGCCGCGCGACCCAGCCTCGTCCCCAACCGCCGTAAACACCCGCTTCACCAGCGTCGGATCCCATGTCGAGGCCAACCCAAGCGCCTGCGGAAAGCTCGTGCTGCCGTATTCCATAAACCCATGCAGACCCTCGCCCAGAAACATCGCCGGAATTCCGAGCCGTGTCTTTTCCTTCTGGTACCGTTGAACCCCGTTGCGCAGAATCGCGGAGTCGCGCGGCGTGAATTTCTGGTCCGCGCCCCACGTATTTGCAATCACCTGGCGAGCCTTCTCTGTGGTAAACGTCCCCGTCGGGTCAATCACCTGGAAGCGGGTCTCCCAGCCCCCCGTGATCTGCTCCACCTTCTCTTCCAACGTCATGCGCGGCAGCAAATCAGCCACGCGATCTTCGATAGGCAAGCTCGCATCCTTATAGCGAGGCTGATCGCCCGCCGCCACTGGCTGTGCCGCTGCGGCAACCTTTGCCTGGCCTTGGGCACTGGCAGTGAACACCATCAGACTCATCAGAAGACCGGAGAGCAGGCAGGAGCGGAGAAGACGTGTCGAGTTGGTCATTTTCAAGATCAAGGCCTCAGTTTCTTTCCATTTTTTGCCGGGAATCATTCTACTCGGACTACGCATTCCCCGCGAAAACAGTTCAATCAAATCGCGAAGGTCACAAGCCAGTGTGACGGACCCGCGTCACTGTTGGAATGAACCTGCGCCGGACCAGCCACAGAAGCTGTGTGCCCCATCCATCGCGCTGCTCGGGGTCCCCACAGACGGGCCTTCGTCCAGGTTGTTGAGCGATGGGTGGGAAGCAGCACGCGAGTGCGAGCCTCCCGCGAGCGTCTGCCTTCCCGCAGGGGAGGTCTGCACCACCGCAGGTGGCATGCGAAGATAAAGGTCAGGTTCCCGGGTCCAACCAATCCATGCGTCGTGCAGCGCTCATCTACAACCCGGCGTCCGGTCAGCAATCCGCAAAGCGCGCGGCAATCATCGCAGGTGCACTCGCCATCCTGCGCGCGGCGGGCGTAGAAGCGCTTTCCATGGAAACCAGCGCCCCCGGCAGTGCCGGCACGTTGGCCGTCGAAGCAGTTCGCCAGGGCTGCGACACCATCATTGCCTGTGGTGGCGATGGCACGGCCCACGAGATCCTGCAGCATCTCGTCGGAACGCCGATCACCCTCGGCGTCGTCCCTCTCGGCACGGCCAATGCACTCGCCGCGAACCTCGGCCTCGGCGCCTCCCCGCTCAAGGCAATCCAAAAGCTGCTTTCAGCCGCACCTGTCCAGATCCCCGTAGGCCGCATCTCGTATCTAGACAAAGAAGGCGTGCAGCAATCGCGCTACTTCACCGTGGCCGCCGGAGTAGGCGCGGACGCGCTCTGCATCTCCCGCCTCGATGCCGGCCTCAAGCGCCGCTTCGGCTACGCGCTTTACATGCTCCAGATGTTCCGCGTCTGGGCAACTCACTCCTTTCCCCTTTTTGACGCAGCCTTTATCCCCTCGGAATCAGCTCCTCCCCGCACAGTCGCGGTCTCCGAACTCCTTGCGATTCGTATTCGCGACTTCGGCGGCCTGTTGCACCACCTCGCGCCCGGAGCAAGTCTGCATAAACCGAGCCTTCGTCTCCTCGCCTTCAAGACCCGCAGCCGCTTCCAATACATGCGCTTTGTCATAGCCTCGTTGCTGCAGCGCCAGACCTTCTCTCGCCAAATCGAATTGCTCGACGTGCATTCGGTCGAATGCCGCAGCCGCAATGGCTCGCCAGGCGGCGTGTTCGTTGAGGCCGATGGCGAACTGCTCGGCGGACTCCCGGTGAGCATGGAGATTGCCTCTGAAAAACTGACCTTGTTAATCCCGCAGGGCGTCCAACCCTGACCGCGGATTCCGCCCTTTCCTCTCTGCCCCGGTTTGCAGTCATCCCCCCCACCCTGCAATCATCGGAGCGAAGTTTTTGAGAGGTCGAATTCCTCATGAACAAGCCCGCCTTAATTTCTCTTGCCATTCTCGTTGCCATCTCTCCGGCTCTGCTGGCACAGCAATCCGGCTGGCCGCCCGCGCCCAGCCATCTCACTCTGCCAGTCTGGCCCGGCGCCGCACCTGGCGCGCCCGCCACCCCCCCCGCTGAAGCCGATACGACCACCGCCAAAGACAACCTAATCGCCGGCAAGTCCCTCATCCGTCTCGGTAACGTGTCCACGCCCACCCTCACGCTCTACAAGGCAACAGGCCCCAACACCGGCGCGGCAATAGTAGTTTTTCCCGGCGGCGGCTACAGCATACTGGCCATCGATCTTGAAGGCACCGAAGTCTGCGACTGGCTCACCTCAGTCGGCGTCAACTGCGTCATCCTCAAATACCGTGTCCCCGCCACCGGCCCCTATCCAAAATCATCTGCCGCTTTGCAGGACGCCCAACGCGCCCTCGGCCTGGTACGCGCACATGCAACAGATTGGGGCATCGATCCCAAGCGCATCGGTGTATTGGGATTCTCCGCCGGGGCCCACCTCGCCGCCGCCCTCAGCACTCACTACGACAAACGTCTCTACGACCCAATCGATGCCGCCGATCAGTTACCCTGCCGCCCCGATTTCGCCGTGATCGTCTATCCCGGCTATCTGGCCCTTTCTGAAAAGAACTTCTCCTCCAACCCGGACATAAACCCCACCGCGGCAACCCCGCCAACATTCATCGTCCAGGCTGAAGACGATCCGGTCCATGTCGAGAATGCAGTCGTCTACTTCATGGCTCTCAAGAATGCCAAGGTTCCCGCCGAACTGCACATCTATGCGCAAGGCGGCCATGGATACGGCCTTCGCAAGAGCGAGCTTCCCGTCACATACTGGCCAGGTCTGGTGGAAATCTGGCTGAAGACCATCAAGATGTCCGATGGCGTACCCGAGTAGTCTCCAAAATCCTGCCCATGTTGATCGCCGTTCTCACCATTTCCGATCGCTGCTCGCAAGGCCTGCAACAGGACACCGCGGGCCCAGCCGTCGTCGCGCTTCTGCGCCAGCACTGGCCCAGCGCGGAAATCCAAACCACCCTGCTCCCAGACGACGAGTTCGCAATCGCCGCCGCTCTCACTCAATTCAGCGAAGCCAGTGCCCACCTCGTCCTCACCGTCGGCGGCACGGGGCTCAGCCCGCGCGACCGCACACCGGAAGCAACGCGCAATGTGATCGACCGTGATGTTCCCGGCCTCGCCGAAGCCATGCGCTTCATTGGTGCACAAAGCAATCGGTTCTCGTGGCTATCGCGCGGCATTGCAGGCCTTATAGGCACCACGCTCATCGTCAACCTCCCCGGTAGTCTGCGCGGCGCCACGGAAAGCCTAACCTCGATCATCGAGCTCCTCAAGCACGGAATGGAAGTCGCAGCCGGCGGCCAAACTCATCCCTAACCCCCGCATCAACCGTACTTTCAAAGTCAACCGATCGAAGCAAGGGAAACGCTTTCCAGAAATCACCAACAATCTACTTTCTCGCCTAAAATCCCTACACTGCCCCCCGCAGAAAATAAAGCAAATCACTGTTTCCAAGATGTTTTATTCAGTGCTCCAAAATCACTCTGGTTGAGAAACACCGGAAACAGTTACAATGCCTCCATCAGTGACTACTCCCAGAAAAAGCTCATCTAATCGCAAACGCCCCGGCACCATCAGCATCCGCGACGTAGCCCGCCGCGCCGGCGTCTCCATCGCCACCGTTTCCCGCGTGGTCAATGGCATTCCCACCGTCGACCCCGAGCTGGCCAAGCGAGTCTGGCAAGTCATCAATGAAGTTGGCTATTTCCCCAATACTCAAGCCCGTGCGCTCGTCTCCGGACGCAGCCGCATGCTCGGCCTCATCGTCTCCGAAATCACCAATCCCTTTTTCCCGGAGCTCGTGCAGGAATTCGAAAGTCTGGCCGTGGCCCAGGGCTATGAAGTGCTCATCGGTTCCACCAACTACGAGCCCGAACGCACCGAGTCGCTTATCCGCCGCATGTTGCAGCGCAACGTCGACGGCGTCGCCGTCATGACCTTCGGCATTGAAGAAGAGTTGGTGCAGAAGCTTGTGGAGCGCGAGTTTCCACTGGTCTTTGTCGATGCCGGACCCGACCTGCCAAACATCCGCGTTCTCAAAGTGAATTACGGAGAGGGAATTCGCCAGGCAGTGCAGCACCTGGCCGCCCTTGGCCACCGGCGCATCGCCTTCATCACCGGTCCGTTGCGCCTCCGCTCCGTCATTGCCCGCCGCAACGCATTTCTAAAATCCATGGCGGAACTCGGTCTCGCCGTCCCACCCGCTCACATTGTCGAGGGTACCCACACCATGGAGGGCGGCATTCTTGCCATGGAGCAGCTCTCTTCAAAAGGAGAATTGCCGACCGCCGTAATGTGCTCTAACGACATGACAGCCATCGGTGCTCTTCACGCGCTTTTCCGCGCCAAACGCAATGTGCCTCGTGAAATCTCTGTCGTTGGTTTTGACGACATTCATCTTGCGCAGTTCATGCTGCCGCCGCTTACCACCGTGCAAATGTCATGTAAAGACCTGGCCGCAGCCGCTGTGGAAGCGTTGCGCGCAGGCATTGAGCGGGACCACCCCAAGGCAGCAAAGAAGGAGTGGCAGATTCCCACCCGCCTCGTAGTGCGCCAATCCACCGATTTTCCCAGTGGATCCCTGCCAGCGCTCGCGAGGCGCAAGGCCGCCAAGCCGAAAAGTCGACGCTAGTTCAAGAACATCGTGCGATAAAGCGTGTCCCGCTGCACCGGCTTGAATCCCGCGTCGCGGATAATCCGCCGCAGCTCTTCTTCCGTGGTGCAATTCGATGTGCCCGCGGCCTTTACCACGTTCTCTTCCAGCATCACCGACCCCACATCGTTGCCGCCAAAGTGCAGCCCCATCTCCAGTACCTTCAACCCCTGCGTCACCCAGCTCGCCTGCACATTTTCAATGTTGTCCAGGTACAGTCGTGCAATCGCCAACACCTTCAGGTACTCAACGGAGGTCGCTTCTTCCCAGCCGCGCCCGCCCAGTGCCGTATTTCCCGGCTGAAAACTCCACGGGATAAACGCCGTAAATCCGCCCGTCTCTTCCTGCAGGCGCCGCACCACTTCAAAGTGATTAATGCGCTGGTCAAATGTCTCGCCCACGCCGAACATCATCGTCGCCGTGGTCCGCATTCCCAACTGGTGCGCAGTCCGGTGCACACTAACCCAATCCTCCGTATTGCACTTCAGCCGCGCAATGCGGTGCCGCACTTCGTCATCCAGAATTTCTGCGCCGCCGCCAGGAATCGAATCCAAACCCGCATCGCGCAGCCGCGCAATCGTGTCGCGCAAACTCAGTTCGGAATATTCGGCAATCGCCAGCACTTCAGAAGCCGACAGGCAATGCAGCCAGATCTTCGGGAAGCGCTGCTTGATTCCAGTAAAGAGGCGTTCGAACCAGTCGATCTTCAAATCGGGATGGATGCCGCCCTGCATCAGCACGCCTGTGCCGCCCATCTCAATTGTCTCGGCAATCTTCTCGTAGATCTTTTCGAATTCGAGGATGTAGCCCTCTTTTGCCTGGGGTCCCTTGAGCGGTCGATAGAACGCGCAGAAGGTGCAGTACTCCGTGCAGAAATTTGTGTAATTAATATTGCGGTCAATGATGTAGGTAACCACGCCCTCGGGGTGCAAGCGGCGGCGAACAGCATCCGCCTCGAAACCAAGGCCGATCAGGTCAGAGGAATGGAAATGGTCGAGTGCCTGTTGGCGGGTCAGCGACATACTTTCGATTCTACCAATTCAGCGGTTCTTCGACGAATCACTGTCGACCGGCAGCGAATCCGGCTGCCGCTTCCCCTGTCGCCGAAACAAAAACAAGCCGCCCTGCCGAAGCGGCCGTCCCTGTGTTCGTTCCAGGTTCGAGGCAGTCGAAATGCCGCTGAACAGAACAAAGAAGTCCCAGAACGCCCTGAAATATCCCTCCTTCTTTTCGGTTGCCATAGGGAAGTACCTCGTTCATCGTTACAGGCAGGGTCGTCCACGCAACCCTATTCTTCGGGGCGCGGTTTCACGGGCGGTTTCACTACCGGCCGCGGCTTTCCCTTGGGTCTGGATACACCCATGCTCATCATCAGGAATCCAAGTCCCTTGCGGATCGAATCGAGAACGCTCATGAACGTACCTTCTTCCTGATTGCTTCAATCAATGTGTTCGCCGTTTCGCGATTCTCGAACATGCGGCTAGTGATAATTAAGGCTTCTTTGGCGCATCTGTAATCAGTCCTGGTTGCGGAGGCGGCTCGCCACGCAGAATCTGCAATGCGGCCGGCGGCAGCGGCTTGTCGGCATTGGCCAGCAACTGGCTCACCTGCCACATCTGCGTCTCCGTCAGCACTTGCTTGTATGAAGGCATGCCGGTCAACCGAATGCCGTTAGCCACCTTCCAGTAGGTTTCGCCCGGCTGGTCGTCGCTTACCCCCACCACATCATTGTTGTGGTGCTTCTCCCACAGCGGCGGTGCACTCGGAAACATGTGGTCGCCAAAGGAAGATGCTTTGCCGTGAAATCCATGGCACGCCGCGCACTGGTCACGATAAATCTGCGCTCCGGCAACAAATGTCTCCTCGTTGGCTTGCACTGGAGGAGTCTTGATCAACTCGCGGTCAATGCGCGCGTTCAGAGGAACGCTGGTAATCAACTTCTCCTGGGGCAGCGGCGGGTCGGCCACGGCCACGGGTACCGTCCCAAAGTGGAACCACGTCAAAACCGCGAGCGGTACCAGGAGCACTCCAACAACAATTCCAAATAGAAACCGTCCCATAGATTCGGTAGACTCCTTCGCCCTTTAATCCTACGGCATTTTCATTTGACATGTGCCTTTCACGCACCTGAGGCGTTCGGTGGCGAGTGATTCAGCAAGCAAATCGGCCCGCCGAGCGTCCAAACAAGTACCGGCTCACCCACAAGGCTCCGGCAGGTGGTTTAATACCTAAGGGGGGAGCACCGCCTAAGTGGGCTTCCGTACTCCCGTGGAGGTAACCCGAAACCGATGTATTCTTTTCACCGTCTTGCCATTTTGCTGGCGCTGATTTTGCCGGCTATGAACGTCGTTGATGCTCAGAGCTCGAGCAGCAATCCCGAACCAGCATCATCAAGTCCCGCCTCGTCGAGTCAAGATCAGAGCGCACCGCAGCCGCTCACCGCGCAGCAGCTCAGCGTGCAGGCGCGCATCAAGGCTCGCCGCGAGCAGCGCAAGGCGGCCGCAATCCACGATGTCTATGACCACCTCTACGATATTTACGTTGGCGCGGGCTATCTGCGCTTCACGCCGGGTTCCAACCTGCAGCGCGTGAATGAATACAACTGGAACGTCGGGTTCACCCGTTACTTCAATGAACGCTTAGGTTTAGCGATTGATGGCCGCGGCTATTACGGCACGCCGTTCATCCCGCCGCTGCTGAGTCCCAGCGGACAGACCAAGCCCGCCATCAGTCAGTACGCTGCTCTCGCAGGCCCTGTCTATCGGTTCTATATGCAGCCCAAATACTCCGTCTCCGGACGGGTGCTCGCCGGGTACACATACGGTAACTTCTCTGGCGATATCAACGGGTTCGATCCGACTTCGTTTGGCCTCTATGCGGATGGGTCCACATTCGCTGCAAGTGGCGCTGTTATTGGCGAATACAACATTGCGCCGAACCTCGGCATACGCCTTGCGCCGGAGTATTATGCCAGCGGATTCGGCTCGGGTGTCCATGCCAATCCCGGGTTTACCGGCGGCATTGTTTACCGCTTTGGAAAGCAGTGAAGAACAGTGAACGGTGGGCGGTGAACGGTGGTCAGTCCGTACCGATGAAATGTTCAATCATAGGGTTGCGCTACATAGCTGAAAAGGCTGCTTGAGTGGTTACAAAACGTGCGAAATGACTGCGCGGGCGGTTGCGAGTCGTTGAGACACGTACCATGCGGGCAGCCTTTTCGAGATGTTTCGGTCACAAAGAATTTAATTAAACGAGGCAAAGGGTTGCGGAGAATTTGCCGCTTTTTTAGAAAATGCTCTGATCTTGCACGATTTAGTGGCTTAACTCGCTGATAATGAGTGATTTATTTCACTTTTCTTTTCTGTGCAATTGCAGATGCGGCTGGGCCTTGGAAACGTTCCATCCGGGGCTGAAGCCCTCCCTAGATTCTGCCAGCATGATCCCGGGGGTTGAAACCCCAGGCTCCCTCCGTGTCGAAACCCGCCGCTCCCTCTGTATCCAGTTCTTCCGCAATGGGTGAAGGCGGCTGTGCGCTCCGCAGTTTACTGGAGGATTGGGATTCCGGCGATTCTTTGCTGCCACTCCGCGGGGCCGGTCTGGTGGACGCTGGTGCCTTTGGAGTCCACGGCGACCGTTACTGGCATATCGCGCACATCGAATTCGTAGATTGCTTCCATTCCCAGATCCTCAAATGCCAGCAGACGCGAGCCGTGGATGGCTTTTGAAACCAGGTAAGCTGCGCCGCCAACTGCCATGAGGTAGACCGCGCCAAACTCTTTGATGGCATCGATGGCGACCTGGCCGCGTTCGGCCTTTCCCACCATGCCAAGTAAGCCGGTTTCGGCCAGCATCTGGCGGGTGAAATTGTCCATGCGCGTCGCCGTCGTGGGTCCGGCCGGGCCAACCACTTCTTCGCGGACCGGATCGACGGGGCCCACGTAATAAATGAACCGATCTTTGAAGTCGACAGGCAATTTCTCGCCACGGTTGAGCATGTCGGTCATGCGCTTGTGTGCGGCATCGCGTCCGGTGAGCAGCTTGCCGGTCAGCAGCAGCACTTCGCCGGGTTTCCACGTCGCGGCTTCGGCACGGGTCACGGTGTCAAGGTTGACAGGGCGGGCGCCGCTTGGGTCGTAGGTCAGCTTGGGCCAGTCTTCAAGGTTTGGTGGATCGAGATACACGGGACCTGAGCCATCGAGCACGATGTGCGCGTGGCGGGTCGCGGCGCAGTTGGGAATCATGGCGACAGGCAGGTTGGCCGCGTGGGCCGGGGTGTCCAGTACCTTCACGTCCAAAACTGTAGTCAGGCCGCCGAGGCCTTGCGCGCCGATTCCGAGGCGGTTCACCTTGTCGTAGAGTTCGACGCGCAGCTTCTCCGCGGTGGTTTGCGGGCCGCGGGCAATCAGATCCTGAATGTCGATGGGGTCCATCAGGGATTGCTTGGCAAGCAGCATTGCCTTCTCCGCGGTGCCGCCGATACCGATGCCGAGCATGCCCGGAGGACACCAGCCCGCGCCCATGGTGGGCACGGTCTTGAGCACCCACTCCACGACGGAGTCCGATGGGTTGAGCATGGCGAATTTGCTTTTGGCTTCCGAGCCTCCGCCCTTGGCTGCGACCGTGACTTCGACCGTGGACCCGCGGACGAGTTCGACATTCACGACGGCGGGCGTGTTGTCTTTGGTGTTGACGCGCTTGCCCGCGGGATCGGCTTGCAGCGAGGCGCGCAGCTTGTTGTCGGGGTCGAGATAGGCGCGGCGCACGCCTGCGTCGACCATCTCCTGCAGGTCCAGCGGCTTTTCGCCGGGCGCCGCTTCGAAGTGCACATCCATGCCGAGCTTGACGAAGGCGTTCACGATGCCTGTGTCCTGGCAGATGGGGCGATGGCCCTCAAAGCACATGCGGCTGTTGATAAGGATCTGCGCCATGGCGTCTTTGGCGGCGGGGGACTGTTCGCGCTCATAGGCTTTGGCCAGGCTGACGATGTAGTCCACCGGATGGTAGTAGCTGATGTACTGCAATGCGCCGGCGACGCTGGCGATGAAGTCTTCCTGGCGGATGACGGTCATGGGTGCTCCCTCTGAACTCTCTAGGGTAATGGATGCGAGGGATCTGCGCCATGCACGCGGGCTTCCGGGTTTCGGATCGGCGGCGATACACCCGGAACCGCGCTCAAGCCACTGAAAACGTTCGAGAAGCCGGCTTCAAAGTACCGATCCCCTCTCGCTTTCTGTTCGCGGACCATCCCAAAGTTATGACCACACGAGTGTCTAAGGGGTGTGGATGACCGCGCCTGAGTTTCTGCAACGTGCTCTGTTCACAAATAAACTCTCCCCCTTGAGTCATACGGCACAGACACGGACCGGAATTAGGAAGACTGTTAGTCAGGCGGTTCGGGACTGACCTTCAGCCGAACCCGCCTGGAAGCCGCTGCTCAAAAGGTCAAATCAAGACGGTGGTGAGAAGTTGCTAGCAGAGATGCTCAAAAGCAATCGTGCGAAAAAATCGCTGCTCAAAGCAGACGCTTTGCAGCGCGCGATCTTCAACAGCGCCAATTTCTCAAGTATCGCCACGGACGCAGATGGCGTTATCCAAATCTTCAACGTCGGAGCCGAGCGAATGCTGGGCTACACCGCCGCCGAAGTGATGAACAAGGTCACCCCGGCTGACATCTCCGACTCGCAGGAAATCATCGCCCGCGCTGCGGCACTGAGCCTTGAATTCGGAACTCTGATTACGCCAGGCTTTGAGGCATTGGTGTTCAAGGCCTCGCGCGGGATTGAGGACATCTACGAACTGACTTACTGCCGCAAGGATAATAGCCGGTTTCCCGCGATAGTGTCTGTCACAGCGCTGCGCGATGGGCAAGACGCCATTATTGGCTACCTGTTGATTGGCACCGACAACAGTGCGCGGAAGCGGGCGGAAGAGGCGCTGCTCAAGGCAGGCGCTCTGCAGCGCGCGATCTTCAACAGCGCCAATTTCTCAAGTATCGCCACGGACGCAGATGGCGTTATCCAAATCTTCAACGTCGGAGCCGAGCGAATGTTGGGCTACACCGCCGCCGAAGTAATGAACAAGGTCACCCCGGCTGACATCTCCGACCCGCAGGAAATCGTCGCTCGCGCCGCAGCACTGAGCCTCGAATTCGGAACTCTGATTACCCCTGGCTTTGAGGCATTGGTGTTCAAGGCCTCGCGCGGGATTGAGGACATCTACGAGTTGACCTACGTACGCAAGGATGGCAGCCGGTTTCCCGCAGTGGTGTCGGTTACAGCGCTGCGCGATGGGCAAGACGCCATTATTGGCTACCTGTTGATTGGCACCGACAACAGTGCGCGGAAGCGGGTGGAAGAGGCACTGCTGCGAAGCGAAATGCTTGCGAGCGCGGGGCGGATGGCGGCAAGCATATCGCATGAGATCAACAATCCGCTCGCAGCGATGGTGAACACGCTGTATCTCGCGCGAAAGGTCGCGAACGTTCCCGCGGAAGCCCTCGGGTATCTTGATATCGCAGATGGGGAACTTATGCGAATCGCGCATATTACTCGGCAGACGTTGGGATTCTATCGTGAGTCTTCCGCGGCGACCAGCAACTCTGTGGCCGATTTGATTGGCTCAGTGGTCAATCTGCTACAGGCGAAGATCAGGGCCAACGGAGCCAGCGTTGAGCAGCAGTGTGAGGAAGCGCTACAGGTGGTGGGAATCCCAGGGGAACTGCGGCAGGTGCTGGCAAACCTTCTGGCAAACAGTCTGGATGCAGTTGGCCGCGACTGCCGGATCGTCCTGCGTGCTTCTACCTCCGTTGATCCGAACGGTAGCAGGCGACGGATTCGGATCACCGTGGCCGACTGTGGGCACGGCATGGGGGCGGCTACGTCGAAGCAGATCTTTGATCCTTTCTTTACGACCAAGGGCACGATCGGAACCGGTCTTGGGCTCTGGGTCTGTAAGCAGCTTGTTGAGAAAAATAGCGGTTCGATCAGAGTTCGGTCTACGACAGAAGGACTGCGGCGAGGAACGACGTTTTCCATCATGTTCCCGCGAGACTTTGAGACGCCAATCGCAGTAGCATTGGGCACCCCGACCGCCGAACCGCGTGCGATTGCTTTCCCCGTCTCAGCCGCTTCGCTTGAGTCGGCCTTGGTGGTAGGAGTCTGTTAGGCAAAGACCGCAAAGGGTTTGCGTGGCTCCTGAATAGCGGGCAAACGGAGCCTGACGGCGGATTGGTAAGGAAAACGCCGTAGGGTCCAGGAATCCGGCTAATGTTTGAATTGGTGGTCTACCCGGGGAATGCACCACGACTGGGGTTCCCGTATGCGGCGGCGATAGCGCCGGGCCTACGCCGAACGCAGGTCAGTATGCACAAAGTCGTCGCCCTTGTAGAGGATGGGTTCGCGCTTGTCGCGGGCGAGGGCGTAGCTGAAGCAGTCGCCGAAGTTGAGGTTGGCGGGATGGCCGCTGCCTTTGCCGTAGTCGCGATAGGCTTGGCGGGCGATGCGCGCTTGATGGGAGGTAACGGGCTCGATGACCATCCCTAATTCTTCGATCAGGTCGTCAAGTCTGGCACTCTGAGCTGGATCGTGGCGGCCGTCGAGCACGATCGAGGTCTCCAAATAGGATGCTGCCGATATCGAGAGATTCTTTGCGGAATTCATCGCACGCGATAAATCAATCCAGTCAGCCTCTCGCTTGATTACTGACACCATGGCAGAGGAATCGACGATCATTTCGGCAGCCCCGTTTCGTCGTCATACAGATCGTTGATCAGCTCGTTCCCGGTGCGGCCGTCCTTAAAGAGCGGGGCCGTTTGCTCAGAGAACTCCGCGAGCAGATCGAAACGGCTTTTTTTCGCGGGCTGGTTGGTTGCATCGCGCAACGCCTTCTCGCGCTCAATCTCGTTTTGGACCGCGATGGTCACCGCGGAGGTTAGGCTCAGGCCTTTCATGACAGCCAACTCTTTCACCAGCTCGTAGGTTTGATGATTTTTGATGTTCAGGTTCATTCTGCTCCTTTCGGATGCCTCGATTCGACGCAAGGAAAATCGGGTGTGAGCGTCGGGGTGTCATAACTCACTTTGTCAGGCCCGTCTCTTTGTCATAAAACTCGTCCATGATTTCCTTTAAGGTGCGGCCGTCATTGATCAGCGGAGCGGACTCGCGTCCGATCTCCATTCGCCGTGCCGCGAATCCTTTTTTACTTGCGCTGGCTTCAGCATCTGGTGCGGGGTCTTCGGTTGCCGATTAGCATCGTCAGCCATCAAGGGTTTCCACCTTTCTACCATTTAATTCTACCATTCCACCATTTCGACTTCAAACGATCTATAAATCCCTCCTCGCACTCGAAATCCGCCCCATGGCCTAATCTAGAAGCATGGACGATCCAACATTGCGCGGGGCTGAGGACGAGATCCTCGATTTTCTGGTGGTGGGTGCGGGGCCTACGGGGCTGGCTTGCGCGATTGAGGCGCAAAGGGCCGGGTTTCGCACGGTGCTGGTGGACAAGGGATGCATCTGCAATTCGCTGTTCCATTACCCGGCGCACATGACGTTTTTTACGACACCGGAGCTGCTGGAGATCGGCGACATTCCGTTTCCGAGCCCTAACGCAAAGCCAAACCGCAATGAGGCGCTGCAGTATTACCGGCTGGTGGCGGCTCACTACAAACTGGATGTGCGCCAGTATCATCGCGTGGAGCGAGTTACCGGCTCGGAAGGCGCGTTTGAGGTCCATACGGAGGACCGGTTTGGGCGACCTGGTTTGTTGAAGGCGCGCAGGCTTGCCGTTTCCACTGGCTACTACGACCTGCCGAATTACATGAACATTCCGGGGGAGAACCTGAGCAAGGTGCATCACTACTACAACGATCCCCATCCTTACTTCGGGATGGACGTGGTGGTGATTGGGGGCAAGAATTCAGCGGCGATTGTGGCGCTCGAGCTGTGGCGGAGCGGCGCGCGCGTCACGCTGGTGTATCGTGGTTCGGGTATTCAGCCGCATGTGAAGTACTGGATCAAGCCGGACATTGAAAACCGCATCAAGAACGGGGAAGTGAAGGCGTATTTCGAATCGAAAGTGGTGGAGATTACGCCGGACGCCGTGGTGCTGGAAACTCCATCGGGCCGCGAGACGCTGAAGAATGATTTTGTCTTTGCGATGACGGGCTACCATCCCGACTTCAGTTTTCTGGAAGAACTAGGAGTCCGCTTTGAGGGCGACGACCGGTTGCCGGTGTGCGATCCGGTGACGCTGGAGAGCAATGTTGCTGGCATTTATCTGGCGGGAGTGATTGTGGCGGGCTCGCGCACCAATGAGATTTTCATTGAGAACGGCCGCTTTCACGGGCGGCAAATTGCGGCGGCGCTGGCAGCGAATCTGAAAGCTGAATAATTAGCGCAGAAGACTGCTGGGCGGATGCTGAGCGGGGAATCCGTTAGACTCAAGGTGTGTGCTGATCGGAGGTTGAAGGCTTGCCTGTACGCTGGTGGCCGCGATCGATTCGATATCAGATGCTGGCGGGGCTGCTGCTTCTTGAGGCGCTCTCGCTTGCTCTTTTTGCTGCGCTTCTGATTCACCAGCAAACGCACGATGTGTTCGAGCGCGCTCAGCACCGGCTTGCGCATCAGGCCACCTCCGTGTCGCTGCAGGCCAAGGAAGCATTGCTGCAGGAGCGGCCCCAGTGGGTGGGCTTGTCGGTGAAGATGATGGGCGACGCTCCCAGCGTGGCCTTTGCCAAAGTGACCGACCCGGCCGGAAATGTGATTTTTGTAAGTAACGGTGATCCGGCACAGTACACACTTGACCCGTCGGAACGGTTGCAGATTCCACTGATGACGCGGGATGAGCCGAAAGTCTTCAATCTGGGCAAGGATCGCTGGGAGGGCGTGAAGCCGATCTATACCGGCTCTGACCTCCGCGGATTCGCCTGGGTAGAGTCGGATCGCAACTGGGACTATGAGGAACTTGCCTCTATTTTGAGAAGCACTGTGCTTTTTGGCGTGGTGTGGATCGTGGCCTCGTCGCTGCTGGTTCTGCTGATGGCGCGCTCTATTTCTGGGCCACTGGCCACTCTGCATCGGGGAACGCGCGCGTTGATGGATTCTCCCGAGCACGGGAGCAATTTTCCGCTCCCGGTATCGGTGCACAACGAGATCGGCGACCTGATTGAGACGTTCAACCGAATGGTGGCTTCGATTGCGGAGCAGCGTGCCGGGCTGAACGACACACTCTCGCTGTTGGACTCGATGCTGGCCAATGCGCCGATCGGGCTGGCTTTTTTTGATCGCCGCTGCAGAATAGTGCGCGTGAACCAGGTATTTGCGGATATGACGGGAGTGCCCTTGAGCCGGCACCTGGGCCGAACGCTGCCGGAGTTGCTGCCGCAGTTGGTAGCCCGGGAACTGGAAGACACGGTGTTGCGCGTCTTCAGCCAGGAAGGTCCGGTACGCGACCTGGAACTGACCGGGCAAGGTGGGAAGCCGGGGCGGCCGTGGACGTGGCTGGCCAGCGCCTACCCGGTGCGGACTAATCCGACACAGGTTCGGTGGGTGGGCGTAATTGTGCTGGATGCCAGCGACCGCAAACGCAGCGAAGACGCCTTGCGCAAGACGGAAAAGCTGGCGGCCACTGGCCGGCTGGCCGCCTCGATTGCGCACGAAATCAACAATCCGCTGGAAGCGATTACCAACCTGCTTTTTCTGTTGAACAATTTTTGCGAACTGCAGGATCCGGCGCTGAACTACGTGGTGATGGCGCAGCACGAAGCGCGACGGATCTCGGAGATTACGCAACAGACGCTGCGTTTCTATCGACAATCCACGCTGCCGGGGCGCGCCAATATGAGTGAGCTGCTGGATTCAGTTCTAAGCCTCTACCAGGGGCGTCTGAACACGCTCAATATCAAGGTGGAGAAGGACTACGATCCGGGGATGGACTTGTTTTGTTTTGCGGGCGAGATCAGGCAGGTGTTCGCCAACCTGGTGGGCAATGCGATTGACGCAACATCGGCTGGCGGCCGGTTGGCGATTCGGGTGCGGCGCTCAAGCAATTGGAAAGATCCCAGGCAGAAAGGGGTCCGGTTCGCAGTGGCCGACACGGGTTCAGGGATGGATTCCGATGTTGCCGAGCGTGTCTTTGAAGCCTTTTTTACCACCAAGGAAGTGACCGGAACTGGCTTGGGATTGTGGGTCAGCCACGAGATCATCATGAAACACAAGGGCCTGGTGCGTGTGCGGACTCGCACGGCCTCGAGCGAACTCGAGGGGCAGGCGAGAACTTCTGGAACGGTCTTCATGCTCTTCTTCCCGGACGACCCCAAGCTGACGGTTGAGCCCGCGCATCCTGTCGCATTGGCGGTCTGAAGGCAAGCCCCAAAAAAACGGCGGGCCTTGTCAAGATGGTGCACGTTACGGACGTAAAGGCTGAGACGCTTCGCAAGGTGATTGAAGAGCATGTTGCGGACGATGTGCAAGTGATCCTGACGGATGATTTCAAGTCATATCCGCTGGCGCTCAAGAAGTACGAATACAAGCACTTTACGATCAACCTTCATTCTTGTCCTTCAAAGCATTCTCCAATTCTGCCAGTAATGAGAGATGGTTTTGGGTAGGTATGGGAGCCTCAGAATAGAACTTGTTCTCCCCATCTTGACTGAGAGCGAGATGCTCAATGCTGAATGGCGCAATTTTGGCCGACCGCTTACCCGGATCATGTGCAAGCCAGAACTTTGCCGGCCTATACTCCACGTTTTCCTTGAGATTTTCCAGAATTGCTTCGCTAACCCTCATTGAAATTGAATTCAGAGTAGGATTCAGCCTTTCAAGGAGGGGAAATTCCGCTTGAAACGTAATGTCGCTTACAAATGCCCAGCGCGTTATCATCTCTGGGGAATATCGCAAGCCGAACTCCTCTTTCGCCCATTGCAGAATGCGGAGGAGCGTATCCTGTGCTTTGTCCGTAGAATCCGCCGCATCGAGGTGCATCACCAGCGGAAACACTGTCAGACTCTTAATTACAAGGCCGTTAAATATTCCTGATTCGAAGGTAACCCCATCAGCCAAATTGAACTCTTCAGGCGTACGCGGGCTCTTTAGGAATTGGCATTTCTCCACCAGAGAAGCCGCTAACCTGGGTAGATAAATTCCTGTTCCCAGCGTCATCTCTTCTAGAGGCAGGTAAGCGAAAGCCCTCGCCAGAGGAACTGATAGAAGTCGCATTTTTCTCTCCGTTTGTGTTGGGTCGTTCCGACTTCGGAAGAAATCGAGATTGCGGATTCGGAGGGCTAAGCGCTTCTAGCAGATTTTTGCTAGGCTCTTCTAGTTTGGCCGGTCCGCCAGAAATGTTAATCACGCCCCCATTTACTCGCTGCTGTAATCCTAGATCCTTTGCATACTCAGGAACTGCGAGAGCTTTAACAGAGATGCCCCTATCGAGATGTGGCCTCCCACTCAGCCAATCAATGTACTGGCTGAAAGGAACAAACCTGACCACTAGGGCAACATCAAGAGCATCGGCGATCCGCTTTAGAGAAGAGACTGTATGCTTTCCGTACTCAGGATTCTCAAGTCGAGAAATGTTGTTTTGACTCATTCCTGTAGCTTCGGCGAGCGCGGCTTGGGTAATTCCCTGCGCATCTCGCGTAGCTCTAATCTGAAAGGCAATTCCCTCAGAAAGATTCTCCGCCAACATCGCCGCTCTCGCATGGCGTCCCCTCTGTAGTCGAGTCAGAAGTTCTCTCCGCGAAAACAAACTCATGTGTATAACCTTCCCCATTTTTTAGGCGCTTCATTCGCTGCCGTGCAGTTTTGATAGCATCCTGATCTTTGTTTTTCTTCTTCACATTTCCAAGCAAGAGTACAAAGTGCAGCTCATCCGGGAAAAATCCATAGACTCGCAACGCTCCCGTAGGAATTGGCTTCCGCACTTCTCCGATGTCGCCGAACCATTCGAATTCTGGTTTCTTCCATAACGTCTTCGGCAAATACATCAAATAGTTGATTCGGGTTTTTATGGCATTCCGTCCATCTTCACCACATTCTCTGTCGTCCCAGTACCACTCTTGAACGAGCCGGTTTCCCGCCGCACTGACGAACCCTTCGAACATCCAAGGCGGTGCACTCATAGTATCTCAAAAAAGAGATTTGGGGTATATTGGGAATGCATCTCAAAATTGAGATGGATGATTAGGAAGGCGCGGAGCCGGTGCTCCTAGCGGTCTTATAAACCGCGAACGTCCTAGCAGGGATTGGGGTTCGACTCCCCCGCCCTCCTCACCAAACACTCTAGTTTAATCCGCCCTGTCACGGCAATATAATCTTGCACTTTCTCTAACTCTGTGTCCCGCATGACCATCCCCAAAAACTCTTTATTGAAAAAAGAGCTTGCGCGCTCACGTAATTTATGTGCTACAGTCAGTAACATTATGGACAGTAACATTCATTTGGCACATGATCCTTCGGAACTCGGCGAACTGGAGCGGGGCATTCTCTCCATTGTGTGGGGTCAGGGACAAATTACGGCGGAACAGGTGCGGGAGCAGTTGGGACGTCCGCTAAAGGACTCAACCATTCGCACGGTTTTGAGGCGGCTTGAAGAGAAGGGCTACCTGGCGCACTCGGTGGAGAACCGGACATTTGTATATCGGCCGGCGGAGACGCGGCAGCGCGTGGCTGGGCGCGCGGTGCGGCGAATTGTGGACTGGTTCTGCGAGGGATCAGTGGAGGCGTTGCTGGTTGGGATGGTGGACTCGAAAACTTTAGATCCGGCGGGGCTGCAGCGGCTCGCGGAGCGGATCGCAGCGGTTCAGAAGGGCGCCAAATCTCAAGGGAATGAAGCCGGTGGCGGCAAGGAGACGAAACGATGATTTCATCACTTGTGGAAGCTGCATTCCGGTCAATCGGAGTTGCGCTGATTGTCGGGGTTGGTTTGAGCGTCTTCCGGGTGCGCAACGTGCTGGCGCAGAAGGCGGCGTGGAGCCTGGTTCTGGCTGCGGCGCTGGTAATGCCCATCGCGCAGTCTTTGCCGCAGAGCTGGCGTGGCCATGTTCCCTTGACAATCCATGTGCCCGCTGTGTTTTGGCAGCAGGGGCAGACACAGGCACCTACAGCTGCTTCGCAGGCGGCATCGCTGCAGGCGCGACCTGCTGCGCAGCAATTCCAGATCGAACCTGCGGTGTCCGGTGGGAATCGCTTTCCGGCGCCTCTGGTATTTCAGCCCGACTTGAATCCCGCGGCACTGGCTGCAGAGAAACCCGCGGTGGTCGTGACTGCGCCTCGCGCGAACGGGCTTGGCGCGCTGTGGAGTGCGCTGCGGCAGGTCAAGCTGCCCGCGTTTGCCTGGTTCTGCTATTGCGCGGTTTTCTGTGTGCTTCTGATGCGATTGGGCTACGGGCTTACGAGGGCGGCCATGATTTGGCACGCCGCGGAGCCTGTTGTGTTGGATTCAGAGCTGGGATTCAGTTCGGGCGTTGCGATTCGCTGCAGTCCGGCTGTGTCTTCGCCAGTAACCGTCGGTTCCGGTGTGCTTTTGCCCGCGGACTATGAGCAGTGGGGTGTGGAGAAGCTTCGCATTGTTCTGGCGCATGAGGAATCGCATATCCGGCATGGAGATTTCTATCTGCAAGTTCTGGCGGGGCTCTATGGCGCCTTGTTCTGGTTCAGCCCCCTTGGCTGGTGGCTCAAGCGCAAGCTCTCTGAACTGGGCGAGGCCATCAGCGATCTAGCCGGACTGGAAGAGGCTGCCAGCCGCATTACCTACGCTCAACTTCTTGTCGAATTCGCGGCCCTGCCGCGCCCAACCCTGATAGGAGTAGCCATGGCCCGAAACAGCAATCTCTCCCTTCGTATCGATCGTCTTCTCGACGAATCCATTTTCCGCCAGGCATTCGCGGGCAAGCGCCGCCTGCTTCTGGCTGTGTTCCTGGTTCCAGTGGCCTTGTTCGCAGCCACGGCAATTCTCCGCGTGGAAGCCGCGGAGTCTAAGCAACAGACTCTGGCAATTGGAGAATCGCAATCCCAGGCACCCGCTCCCGCCGCGCCTCAGGAGCCGCTCACCGGCGTGTCCAACCCTGCCGCCGCGCCTGCTGCCGCTGCCACGCCTGCCGAAGTGCCCGCAACCCCTGCCCCGCCCGATGTTGCGGCTCCCGCAGCACCAGCGCCTTATCCTCACGTCTACGGCGAGATTCACGACAGTGCGGATGACAAAGCCTACGGTGAAGGATCCAGCCAGTCTCCCTCCACGAGTGAATCGCAGGACAATGTCATCACCAGCGGTAAGACCGATGCGCATGGGAAACATGTTGGGTGGACTTCACGTGATCACTATTCGTATTCCTCCAATGGCGATTCATGGGCGGTAGTGAGTGGTCCCAATAAGCTCCGCTTCTCCGGCGACTGGGTCGATGGAACGAGAGAGTCAATCGACAAGGCTCGGAAACTGGCTCGCGGGGAGTTTTTGTGGTTCACGCGCGGGGGCAAGTCTTATCTGATCGAGGATGCCGCGGTTGTGGCGCAAATTCAAGCGATGAACAAGCCGATGGAGGAGCTTGGCCGCCAGCAGGAAGAACTGGGCCGGCAGCAGGAGAAGTTGGGCCAGGAACAGGAGGCTTTGGCCAGCAAACAGTCCCAGGTCCGGGTGTCCCTGCCTGACATGTCCCATGAGATTGCCGAATTGGACGCCGCCATGGCCAAGCTAAAGGCAGCTCGGGATGCAAAGGTGAGCCAGGAGGAAGTGAGCGAAGCCCAGGGCAAACTGTCTGAGTTGCAGGGCAAGCTGGGTGAGATGCAGGGACGCATGGGCGACCGGATGGGCGACTTCGGCGAGAAGCAGGGGCACCTCGGCGAGCTGCAGGGCAAGCTGGGGGAACAGCAGGGGCGACTGGGGGAACAGCAAGGCAAAATGGCGGCGGAAGCGGATCGCAAGGTGAAGACGATCATTGATGAAAGCCTAAGCAATGGAAAGGCGCGGCCGGTGGATTAGGCCGAACTTGCACGGCACCCGGCTCAGGCAGGAGAACGAAAAGCGAGAAAAACAAATGCGAGGCATAGAAGCTATCAGCATTTGCGTGGAAGAAACGGGACGAATCAGTGGTGGCGTAGTTTCCGGGTCGCCGACGGTCTCCCCGGAACTCGAAAAACAGACTGCCCGGGGGCAATGAGCGCATTAACATGTTCTCGCGAATCGAGAATTTCTTCCGGTTTTCCCGTCATTCGTTCACAGTCCAACCGACTACTTCAGTTTTCACGATTGTGTGGAAGATCTGCTTTGCGGAACTCCCTTTATGGATCCCAACAGAGTTGTGGTTGGTGCAGGTAAGGCAACGTGTCGATCTTGTGCCCATCTGTGGCAATTGCATCTGAAAGCACAATTTCAACCGAACGGTTCGGACAACGTCAATCTGTTCACTCGGGGCTGCACCTCCAAAGTCTGGCTTGGAATCGATGGCGCGAGCGGCGGTTTGTTTAGCCTATCCCGGGTTCCAGCGAAAAGAGAAGGATCAGTAAGTTGGAAAAGATCTGCAACGCACTCGCCGTCAACGTGAAACTGGGGACGCTCCTGCTGGTGATTGCGCTCCTGCCTTCTTCTTTGTTGCGGGCTGACGAGATCGATGACTACCTCCAAGCGCAAATGCGATGGGAGCGCATCCCGGGTCTTTCCATCGCGGTCGTGCGAGATGGCAAGATTCTGCGAACGGGTGGCTATGGGTCCTCGAATCTGGAGACAGATACTCCGGCCGGAGCAGACACCGTCTATAAAATGGGATCCCTCAGCAAGCAGTTTCTCGCTGCCGGTCTGTTGGTTCTAGTTCAGGATGGGAAAGTTGGCCTGGATGATCCGCTCACCAAGTATCTGCCGGAGGTACCGGAGGCATGGAAGCCGATTACCATCCGCAATCTGCTTACCCACACGTCGGGAATTCCACGAGACTCCCCGGCGTTCGACCCGCTGAAGTTGCAATCGGACGATGAGGTGATTCGAGGGGTCTACTCGCAACCTTTGCTGTTCTCGCCCGGCAGCCGCTTCGCCTACTCCAACATCAACTACTACTGCGTGGCGGAAATCATTCGAACTGCTTCCGGTATGCCGTGGCCGGACTTTATCGCAAGTCGCATTTTTGCCCCCGCTGGACTGACAACCACCAGAACCACCAATGCCACAGATATCGTTTCCCATCGCGCCAGCGGCTATGAGACGTCAGGGGGCAAGATCAAGAACGCCGACGTCTGGATTGCTCTACGCCCGAGCGGCGCTTTTTTATCGACCGTTCTCGATCTTGCCAAATGGGACAATGCGCTCGATTCCGACAAGATTCTGACTGCGTCCTCACGCGCCCAGATGTGGGCGCCGGTGCGTCTGGCGGACGGAACCACCCACGGTTACGGATTCGGGTGGTTCGTGGATCAGATGAACGGCCATCGGCGAGTACACCACAGCGGCGGCGTACCTGGGTTCGTATGTGAAATGCAAAGGTTCCCGGATGATCGGCTTACGGTGATCGTGATGGCGAATATCGGCAACCGCGATTTGGAAGACATAGCTGTTCATATCGCAGCTGACTATGAACCGGCGCTCAAACCCTCAGAGGTGCCTGCACTTCCGGACTCCAGCTCACTGCGATCCTCCGCTATCATGCTCCTGGTATCAGACCTGGCTGCAGGAAAGCTGCCAGACGGCGCTGTTACGCCGGAGCTTAGGGCTCAACTCCTGGAACAGAAGAATGCTGGCGTTTTTGACGTGCTGCCAAGTTTCGGGCCGGCGCTTTCCACTGATCTAATTCAGCAGCAAATGAGAGATGGACGCCCAGTTTACACATTCCGCATTGTGTACAGGTCGATCACGCTGTTTGCGGAGTGTTCCATCGACAACGACAAGAAGCTGTCGCAACTCGGGATCCACGATTGATGCCCCTGGATTCTGTTTTTCGCCGCGTTGGTGCGCACCAGGCCGGATCGCGCATCAGGAAAATTCCATAACAACCGGGGCCACGCGAACACCGGTCAGGCGCGTAAGTTCAAGCTTGAAGCGAGACGTTGGGAGTGCCGAAATCCGACGGCTGCGAGAGCTTCCGATACTGGCGCATCAGTTCAGCTTCAAAATCCGCGGCCTTGTAAGATCCAAGGAGTCGAACCCGTCCGTCCCCACGAGTGAACGCTGATCTGCCACCGGATGCGGCATGCAGCGGCTTCTGGTCTCCACGGGTGCAGCGTATGCTCGCGTCACATGCATCCGGTCCATCACCACATAGTGAGTGCGCAGGCCGTCAATCGTCTGTGGCAGGCTGGCCGGGACATTTTTGCGATCCACATAGATGACGAGAGCAGCTTCTTTCGGGTTGTCGAGGCTTTGCCCCACGCCGACGCCGAAGAATCCCTGATTGTGTTTCATCAGACGCTGTGCGATTTGCTGCTTGAGGCTCACAGCCTGATTCAGCGCCGCGTTGGGCAGTGGTGCGGCCGTTGTATCCAGCGGAGTGAGCGGCGCAGAGCCATTTGCAACCGCGCGTGCGGTGGTGGGGATGACCAAAGTGCGTACGCCATACACAGTTTGCGGGGCGGAACCGCTCGCGGCTTCGTCCACATAGAGAATCACCGCGGATTCACCGGCATGATCACTGCTTTTGCCTGTTGCAACTCCGAGAACTCCGGTGGTGGAGTTGATCAGGGTGCGAGCCTGTGCCAGGGCCTGCTGTGCCCGCACGTTCTCCACTCCGGTTAGTGTGAAGTTTTGAGCCGCGCCGAGCGTGTTGTCGCCGTAGCTCAGGCAACTGACAGCGTGATCAGGCCCGCCGACGAAGGAGTACGTTGTGCCTCCGCCAAGCTGCGCGCTCAGTTCGTTCAGCACATCGGGAGCAGGGCTGGCCACGCCCTGGCTCACACCGGATGCATCGATACCGCCGGCAAAGAACAGTCCAACAGGCTCGGCGTTCGCGGCATCAACTACCAGCGATCCGGAGTCGCCTGCGTCGCTGAATTGGTTGCCGCTGATGGCCACCTGGTTGGTATAGCTCTTGGTCAGGTAAGGCTTGGTTTCAGCGCAGTCCAGATAGTAGTCCACATTGAGGTCGAGAGCGAGCGCAGAAACGCTCGCGCACGTCAGGCCGGTGGTTCGTCCGCTCTTTGCAACGGTCTGGTTCAGCGTGGCTGTCTCACCCTTGCCGCCAGTCGATGAGATTCCCGGAGGCGCAGCGGCCAGCGTGCCATCCGCCTGGCGCACGCCCAGTTCGAGAATGCTTCCCGTGGTGCTGACCGCGCGGGAGTTCACCTGCGCAATGGCCGCATCCGCATTGGTTGCGCTTGAACTCAGGGGAAGCCAACCGGTGAGCGAGCCCACCAGCGAGGTGCCTGCGCCTTCCCCATTGGGCGTGCAGTTATTATCGATGAGGCCGGGCTGGATGATGGCGTCGCCCACGCTCGCCTGATCACTCCGGGCCAATATGTGATTGTTGCTCAGCAGGTACTGGTGGTTGTTGGTGTCCTGAATGAGCGAGCCAAGTGTACCGCCGCAGCAGTCGACGATCTGGTTGCCATGGGTGTCGTAGTCGTCGTTGTTTCCGCCCGAGGTCCCAAGCAAAACAGGCGTGGCCAACTGGGATTGGTGGGCCGAGGGATTGCTGGCGACTCCGGCAGTGTTCACCAGCACCTGGGTCGCGGCTTTCGACGCCGAGCCTCCAACCGTTGCGACAACGTATGTCAGTCCTGTGGCGCTTACCGCGGCAGGCGCCGAATAGGTGACGGTGCACCAGGTGAATGCTTCAGCGCTGGTTTGGCAGTTAGTTGCGCCAAGCGTGCCCTGTCCGCCGCTTATGCCGGTGGGTGTGCCGGCAAGGGCGTAGTTGATGTTGAGAGTGCCACCCGCTTCAGCCAGGTAGCCGGTGACGGTCATCTGTCCGTTTGCTCCCAGAGCCGCGTTTTCCGGAGTTAGGGGCTGCAGAAATCCCGGCATCACTGTCAGGACAGAGGTAGCCGTGATGCCGCTGAGAGTTGCCGTGACCAAGACTTGGACGCGGTCGGCGGTTAGGTAGCTTGGCGGGGTGTACTGGCCGGCGGGAGAAATGGTGCCGGGCCCACTGTTGCCGTCACCGCCTGAGACTGCCCAGGTTACGTTCGCCGCGCCTCCGCCGGCAAGGGTCGCGTTGAATTGCTCCACCACTTTGCCTTGCGTGTTGGTGGTGTTGCAACCTGTGCAATTGGTATCGATTTCGCTGGTGCCGGGCGAGATTGAAAATGTGGCGTTGGAGGGATCGGCCGTGACGCGTCCAACCCCGCAACCCGCAAGAAGAAGCAGGGCGGGCGCCAGAATCACCGAGAGATTCCTGAAGAGAGGCCGCATGGTCCGAATCCCAATAACTATTCTATCGACTTATTCCGGATCGAAAGAGAAGCGATCCAATTGTATCTGCTACTTCAATCGGGAGGAGTGGACCATTCCGGATGTCAATTCTCAGTTAAGCCGACGTTGTTTCAATTCAGGCAACAGCTGGGACTCCGCCCGTCTCGATGGTCGCGGCAATGCCGGCCAAGCGACGGTATGACTCCAGCCGGTCCGGATGCTCATAGGTATCGGTGACCACGATGAGCTCACTAGCGCCGGTTTCGTCTACTAACTTCTTTACTCCTGCCTTTACCGTGGCATCCGATCCCACAATCGCTGCGCCCAGTTTGCTCTCAACGGCTGCTCGCTCCCATTCGGTCCAAATAGACTCCATCGAATCGACCGGGGGCAACAACTCGACTGGCTGGTTGCGAATAAGGCGCAGAAAGCGCTGCTGCGGCGTGGTGAATAAGCGGCGGGCAAGCGCGTCGGTCTCGGCGGCAATTACCTGCACAGCGACCATCAGGTGTGGCTTTTGCAACACGGAGCTGGGGCGGAATTGCGCAAGGTAAAGCGCGGACGCGGCGCGCAGATACTCGGGTGCAAAGTGCGCTGCGAAAGCGAACGGAAGCCCGAGACGTCCTGCAAGCTGGGCGCTGAAACCGCTGGATCCGAGAAGCGTGATGGGTACGTTGCAGCCTTGCCCCGGAATTGCTTTGACGGCTTGTCCGCGTTGCTCCGGGCCCAGGTAGGTTCGCAGCTCCTCAAGCAGTTCGGGAAATTCGTCGCCAGTCTGTTTTGAATCGCGGCGGAGGGCGTGCATGGTTTGGAAGTCGCCGCCGGGGGCACGTCCGAGGCCCAGATCGATGCGGCCGGGATAGATGGCTTCGAGTGTGCCAAACTGCTCTGCGACGACCAGGGGTGCGTGATTCGGCAGCATGATGCCGCCGCTGCCAACGCGGATGGTGCTGGTGGCTCCGGCAACGTGCCCGATGAGTACGGCTGTGGCGGAGCAGGCCAGGCCGTGGATCGAATGATGCTCCGCGAGCCAAAAACGCCTGTATCCAAGTTGCTCCACATGCTGCGCCAAGTCTGCCGATCGCGCAATCGCACTGCCCGCTTGCTCGCCCGTATGCATACCGACCAGATCGAGTACCGAAACCGCCAACCCGTTGCTCATGGTGTTTAGATGAGTGAACCTGGAAAAGCGATGCGGAGGTTATGAGGCTGGCCCGCGCTCGGGAGGGAACGCGGTAGTTTGGAGGGGGTCGCTAGGTCGAGTAATCGGCGTTGATGTGGATGTATTCCACTGTCAGGTCAGTCGTCCAGAAAATGCACGAGCCCGCGCCCTGATTCAGCCGGATGGCGACGGAGAATTCAGGCTGGGCGATGTAGTCGTGTGCTGCTTTCTCATCGAACCCGGCTGCGCGGCCACCGTCGCGGCAAATCGGCAGATCACCGAAATCGATGTCAATGCGGTTGGGGTCAATCTCCGCACCGGAGTAGCCGATGGCGGCGACGAGGCGCCCCCAGTTGGGATCGCCGCCGGCCCAAGCGGTCTTCACCAGCGGGGAATGAGCGATGGCTTTGGCTACCTTGAGCGCTTCGGCATCGGTCGCTGCTCCTTCAATGCGTAGCTCGACAACATGCGTGATTCCTTCTCCGTCGGCAACAACCTGACGGGCAAGGGAAGTGCAAACCTGGGTGAGGGCCGCGGAGAACTCCGCATGACCGGACCCAACGGCCGCGCCGCTTGCGCCGGAGGCCAGCAGCAGCACCGTGTCGTTGGTTGAAGTGTCGCCGTCGACGGAGATGCGGTTAAAGCTGACTTCAATCGCGTGGCGGAGATACACATCCAGCACAGCGGGCTCGACCACCGCGTCGGTGAGGATGTACACGAGCATGGTGGCGTGCGGAACGAGCTGGGGGTGGATCATGCCCGAGCCCTTGCAGACGCCGGCGATGCGCACTTCGCGCGATGAGCCATCAGCGGCTGTTACATCAAGCCGGGCAAAGGCGGTTTTCTCCACGGTGTCGGTGGTGAGAATGGCTTGCGCTACCTGCTGGAAGTGGTCGAATTCAGGGCCGAGGGAAGTAGAAAGCGCAGGCAACGCTGCGATCAGTTTTTCCGCCGGGAGCGGCACGCCGATGATGCCGGTGGACGAAGGGAATACCTGGTCCATTGGGCAGGCAAAGGTCTCCGCCGCCGCGGCGCAGGTGGCGCGTGCGGCGGCCATACCCGGTTCACCCGCGGCGCAGTTGGCGTTACCGGCGTTGATGGCGACTACGCGGACCAGGCTGCCGGATGCGTGCAGATTTTCCTTGTCTACGATCAACGGCGCGGCGATGACGCGGTTGGCTGTGAACGCCGCGGCTGCGCTGGCCGGGGCGTCCGCAACAATGAGAGCGAAGTCAGTGCGGCCGCTCTTCTTCAGTCCGGCTTTGGTAGCGCCGAACCGGAAGCCGCGGGGAATGAGAAATTGGGAGGCGTCGGACATGGTGGTTGACCCATTTAATCTAGCAGGTTGGGGGCGGGATGACAGAGAACGGCGCAGGTGCAATGGAGATAACCGGACCGAATGAGTTTCTCGAACTGCGCCAGGTGAATATAGCGCGGGGAGACCGCGTGGTTCTGCACGACGTGAATCTGACGGTAAGAACGGGCGAGCATGTCGCGATCCTGGGACCGAACGGGTGCGGAAAATCGACGCTGATCATGGCCATGACATGCCAGGTGTATCCGATCGTCCGTCCAGATATGGTTGTGCGGATTTTTGGCCGCGAGCGGTGGGATCTGACCCAATTGCGCCGGCATTTTGGCGTGGTTGCCGCCGAACTTCCCGGTGAACGCACGGCGGTTACGACAGGGCTGGATGCGGTGATTGCCGGTTTCTTTTCGGCGTCGACGCTGTGGCCCAATCTGCATGTCTCCGAAGAGATGCGGAAGCGTGGCCGGGAGGCGCTGGAGCGGATTGAGGCTGGGCATCTGGCCGCGCGATTGGTGGGGGAGATGTCGGCAGGGGAGAAGCGGCGGATTCTGATTGCGCGCGCGCTGGTGCATCGGCCACAGCAACTGTTGCTCGATGAGCCATCGAATGCTTTGGATCTTGCAGCACAACGGGACTTGCGCGATACGCTGCGGCGATTGGCGCGGGAGGGAACGGGACTGGTGCTGGTGACGCACCACCTCGGCGATATTCTGCCGGAGATTGAGCGGGTGATCCTGATGCGCGATGGGCGCATTGTGGGAGACGGGCCGCGCGCGGAGCTGCTGACGGAGGCTCGGCTGAGCGAGCTGTTCAACGTGCCGGTTCGCATTGGGCGCGACGAAGAGTGGCTGCATAGCTGGTAATTGGCTATGCTATGATTCTTTCGCCATTGGCCCGCATCGCTGCCGCCCCGGTTGCGCCGCGAGTATTTCCCCAGGAATTCATTGCCAATTTACGTTTTAGACATTCAGGAGGTTTGACATGCGCTCAGTTAAGCTGACCCGCTTCGTGCGGCAGATTCTTCCCCTGGCGATCTCTGTCCTGTGCGCGTTGCCATGCGCCTGGGCGCAATCGCTCGATCCGCACCATCCAGCGCCTCTGCAGCCGGGCGACAACGCTGGAACGGTGGACAATTTCGTGGGCGCTAACTACTTCTATTTCACATCCGGTCCGGGGCCGGCCACCATCATTGTAAGCTTCAAGTCGATGGGCCTGCTGGGCAACGCGCAGCGTTCGTCGCTGAACGTGGAACTGACCGACGACAAGCATTCGTGGGTGGAGAAGAGAACCATCTCGTCGCTGGCTCAATCGAGTACGACCAAGATGGTGGGGAATCTGAAAGTTCCCACCAGGCTGATCCTGTCCGTAATTCCGCCCAGCGGTGGACTGGTGCGCGCGGGCGGCGACTACGTTGTGAGCGCGACAGGCGCGGCGAAATTCGATCCCCCGCTGGATCCGACTGCGCTGATTGTAGGCACATACACGCCGATGGTGATTCAGAACAACGAAGACTCCGCGGTCAAATTCGAGCCCAACGGAGTGCTGGAATTCGCAAGCGGGACCATGGGTAGATGGAAGCTGTTTGATGCAAACAGCCACATGTACACAGTGACTTACGGCCCCGTTCGGCAGAGTTTGAAGTTAATTCCTGGGCGCGGATTGGTGGATGCGCACGATCCCACCACAATCGTCCTCCAGCGGACTCACTGAGAACGCGATTCTCTGAACGCACCTCGTGAAATTGGTTGGCGGATCAACATCTGGACTTGACGCCGAATCGCGACTGCGATAGTTTGTGCATACACGGGAAAGGAGGTTGATCCAGCTAATGCAAAGTGAATGTTCTAGTTGTTTCGTACGTGAGGTGACTGAGGCCTAGGGCATCGCGCCC
>Ga0302319_10001165_pt1 | contig 59002 bp, 53 predicted proteins | sample Bog_T0_2_FD_203319 | JGI IMG/M metagenome (GOLD analysis project Ga0302319, IMG submission 203319) | Peat permafrost microbial communities from Stordalen Mire near Abisko, Sweden - Bog_T0_2 | ecosystem: Environmental > Terrestrial > Soil > Wetlands > Peat | place: Sweden: Abisko, Stordalen Mire...
AGCCTATGATCCAACTCGAAATCCCTATGATTGCAACCAGTTGCCTCTCTTATAGTTAAGATTGGACGCTACTGTTTCAGAATAAGGCAATAGACAGAATCAAGTCTGAATCGCCTCGGTAGCTAATCGCGTCGTATGTTCAAGAATTAGGATTTAGTTTCTCGCTCGTTATGTTTTTATTTCCAGTCTAAGATAACAGTTGTCTTTTACTTATGAATATACAGAAAAACTACTATGCTAATTGGCTAAGGATGAGCTTGTGGAGGAGCTAAACTGACATCATCTGTTTTTAAGGTAATCACTAAATGCTCAAGGTCTTCTGCTTTTGCTGGTGCTAAAATTACGTCAACAGCGTTCCACGCGCCGGGTTTTAATGGGTCGGTCAATGTTATCGACGTTGTCTTCAATGATTGCTTCCAGTCATTACAAATCTTAGAGTAATCTTTCGTAGATGAATCCCATTTGGGCATTTCTCGCCCCCACTCAATATTGATAGTAGGATTATTCACCGTCATAGCGGTCGGATTCCCAATGTGTAAGTGTAGCTTATATCCTTCGAGATATGGCTCCGCTCCTTGACATGAGACTAAAAATGTTCCCACGTCACTTTTTACAACAGAATAGTTTTTTGAATTTACATCAATATAATCATCGGTACCTTTCCCAGGTAGTTCCCAAATATTTTTATTGTTAAGAGAACTATACGACCACGAGGTACCAGGGAGGACAAGTGTGCTTGTGGTTTTGTCATTATCGTCACTAACATATAATGCTCCGAAGTCGTTCTTATCACCAAGTGCAACTAAGTTAATCTGGTCGTTTGATGTTCCTCCAGCTTTCGACACACTAAAGCAAAGCATGTCGCTAAAGAGACAAAGCGTCTTAGAGTGATCGGGTTTTTCCAACCAAACACCCCCTCCGTTAATGGATGTTTCTCCGACGGTATTCAGTAAATGAATACCTCTCCCGTCAATGAAAGTTTGTCCTAGTTCTCCATTTAAAATAATCTTTGGCTTATTTTGGTCGTCCACAATAGTTAACTGTTTAAGTCTCAATTCATCAGGTATTTTTAGTTTAATCATCTGCCATTGCAAGCAACCCAGCCAAGCAAGAAGAACTAGATTGATAAAAATAAGAATTGTTGGTTTCATAGTCATTGTGCGGGCAGATATTTAATAACCGCAATTCGACTTTTTGTTATAACTGCTCCGTAGCCGAAAGTGGCGTTCTGGGCCTCAAAAATAATGGCATCACCGCCTTGTTGCTTGGCTTGCTTCGTGATCTCTTTCATTGTATCGAGGTCTGCCAATACCGACATCACCGACCCATTTTCAAAATCATGCTGGAAGATGTAGCCCAAGATGCGGAACCGTCCGGGCGGCGAACCTGTGTCCCAAATATCAATGCCGTTATACGTTCGCTTGGAACCTCCCTGCCCCGTAAACACGTTCGGGCCGGAATACGGCTCGAAGTTGCCGTTGGAATATAACGCGCAGCCCACAAGGGAGGCGATTAGCGCAATGGACGTAACGACGCACACCCAACGACGGCCTTTTTTCTGTCGATTCATCGAATTTGATGCCTTTCTTTTAAATAAAGCATTCCAGCGGGCAAGCCATCGTGAGAACAAGCATTAGAAGCGCTGCAAGCTGGCTTTCTCACGGCTGGGTGACGTTCAAACGAATGAACTGCTTCGTTGCCCCGGTGTCTTTGACTCCAACCTCCATGATTGGATCGCCGGAATCGGTGCCAACTTGCTGGGAAAGGTCGGGAGGATTTACAGTCGTCCAAGTCTGCAAATCTGGGGAGGTTTGCACGTTGATTGTCACGCCGGTTAAGGACGCGTACTGGTGGTAAGTGAGCGTAAGATAAGTCGTGCCGCTGGTTGTGGTCATGTCCAAGGTTGGCAGCGCGGCACGCTCAGGGGCGGTCATGGGGACAGATGGATTGATGTCATAGAGGTATTTAAGCAGGTTGGGTATTCCATCGTTCCGAGGAGTTGTTGAAGCTCCGCTGGTGGAATAAAAATTCTCCCATTGGCTGAATGTCTGGGGCGTGGACACCGGAGAAATTACGAGAGTCCCCGTGGTACTACCTTGGTAGTTGGGATCGCTCACCGTGCCCACCACCGTATAGCTGCCAGGTGCGCTCGGTGCCGTGGCACTGCCATTGTAGGTAAAGGCGACATTAAGGCCGGACGGACTGGTCGTCGTCGTTGGTGCCTTCGCTAGGCCGTTATAGGTAGTGGCGAGGTTGCTCAGGCTAACCGTAGCCGGAGCCTTAGCCACTGTGAGCGTGAGCGAGGCTGTCCCTGTCGTGCCATTGTACGCGCTTAAACTGACGTAGAAGGTGCCAGATTGAGTTGGTGTGCCGGAGATTAGACCTGTAGCGGTGTTGATCGAGAGGCCAGAAGGCAATCCTGTGGCGTTGAAACTGGAGGGTGAACCGGAAGCGGTGATGGTGTAGCCGCCAAAAACAGAATGGTAAGTGCCACTGGCGGTTGGGGCACTGTTGATGACAGGTAGCGGTACAACGAATGTGCCAGCTTGGAATCCACCAGTGGAGGTATTACGAATCACATAGGCTCCTGAAACAGAATTTGTCCAACTGAGTGTTTGTGAGTAAACTGGCCCCAGTTTAGAGTCATTCAATGTTGTAGACGAGGATGATGTCGAAAATTGAGGATAAGTTGCATAGGTATAAGTACCTTGGGAGCTATCGACCCCAGCCCCACCTGTAACCGTATATCCGTAACCTGAAACTGTCGTGACTATCTGCGCGGTTCCAGAAGATGCAAAGGGAGTAACACCCCCATCAATTTGCAATTGAAAAGTCCATCCTTGAACCGAAGCAGGTGCCTGCCCAACATAAGCGCTGAACCTTCCGTTTTGGGAACTTTGGGAATAAGGAAAGGGAAGACTTGGGTTAGACAAAAAATAGGAACCCGTAGATGAGCTGCCAGGGTCGAAAGTCAATGTGGTAACAAACCCAGAAGTAATTGAAGGATAGTCATAAATAAATTTTACTGTTGCGGTAGCTCCATTAGGTGCGTAAGTAAACGTGCCATAATTGTTGTTAGAAGTATCACCGCCGGGAAGGGCTACCAACCCGAAAGTGCCGTCTCCCGTTGCAGAAGCCAGGAAAAGATAAGAACCTGTACTCGCAAATGGATAGGTTCCGCTCGAAACCGTCAGTATAACCGCCCGGCCAGCTATTGAAGCCGGTGCCTGTGCTTTGGTTTCAATGGAACTCAATCCAAGGAGTCCGAAGGTAGCTAACAGCAGGAAAAGCTTAGCTATTTTCATTTTTTCCTAGAGGCTTGTTATTGCACCCAGCCCAGTACGAGCGCGGAGTTTATCCGCATCTCCTCAAAGACACCCACCCCAATACCGCCATTCACTTTGCTCTTCACACGGCGAGTGGCAAGCGTAAAAGCGGCAGAAATGCCGCCTCTGAATGGGTTTCTCCGCTCAACTTGGAGGGGTGAGAGCGCAGGAGATTCTTGGGAAAAACATTAACAAGCTTCGTAATCGAAAGGGGCTGACCCAAAACGTGCTTGCCGATCTTGCCGCGATTGATCGTCGATTTCTTCAACGAATCGAGTCCGGCCAATCAGCCCCCACAATCGAGACTATGTCTCGCCTCCGGCGTGCGCTGCGCTGCTCGTGGAGCGACCTTACTGGAAACATTTCGTAACGATTCTAGTCTAAGACAACAGTTGTCTTTTACCTCTGATAATCCTCGTTTTTTTGAGCGTCTTATCGAGGCTTAAAATTCATTTTATGGTGAAGCGGATATGAGCGGGCAAAAAACTCGCGCGTGGCAAGGGTACCCCTTTTTGAAAATTTGCATCGACTGAGCGAGGCCGGGCGACTCGCGCTTTTCAGCCCGCCCGAATGCTTACCAGTATGCACGACAAATTGATCGAAGCCGCCAAAGCTTTTTTGGCAAGCCAAGGTCTGAGTGGCTGGTCTCAGACAACGAACGCCAAGTTTTTCCTCGGCGTTTTGGTCAAGCTCCAAAGTCAAAAAGCAAAGCCCGACATTCTGCTCGGCGTGATGCAAGTCGCCAGCAATGCCTCGGCTTTTCGCCAGAGGCTTGAGTCGGCTGGCGTCGTCAAGAAAGGCGTGAAGGTGGCTCCGGCTGACTTGCTCGCCAATCTCGAACTGTAAGCGCGAGGGCGGGGCTTAAGCCTCGCTAAGGGCAAAGTTCAATCCTTACCCTTTCCACTCTTGGCCTTCAAAATCGCCTTGATTCAATCTGAAATCCCCTCGAAAGCCCTTTCCGTGACATCGCAAAACATCCATGATGCCAAGGGAATTGTTCTTAGAAGCGTTCTTATATTTGAAAAATTCTCTCGTAAATCATTGATTATCAATATGGCGGAGCCGGAGGGATTCGAACCCTCGGTACGGTTTTAAGGCCGTACAACGGTTTAGCAAACCATCGCCTTCAGCCACTCGGCCACAGCTCCATTAAATTTGATGTCGATGATTTGTCTAAGATCAGCAACCCGTGGAAGCCAGACTGTTTAAATGAGCCTTGAGCGGGGTCGCTGATGTCTTGAGCGAAATCATCGAGGGGCGTATTTTGCCTTGGTTAAAGCAAGGGGCAAGCAAATAAGCGCTGCTTGCATGCAAACGCCCGTCGAGTCGAGAGATATTGGCGGACTGAGCGTGATTAATAGACCTGACCTGAAGGGCGTGCGGCGCAGTGCCGCACAGACTTTTTTGCTTTCGTCCCGCCGTCTGGTTCCAGACTAGATTTTGACGCATGCCGTCCGGCGCGCGCGTGAGCGCCAGAAAGCGAGCAGGCCGAAGCCGCCCAGCAGTAAGGCGTAGGTCGAAGGCTCAGGAACCGCCTGATACGTTCCAGTCAACTGGACATTGAGTCCTGTCGGATAGCCTCCGTTATTATAGACAACAAAATCCAAATCATCGCTTCCAGCTACGGATGTGAATTTCAAATTGGCAAGAGGAGTGAGCGAATTGTAGTTGGCTGCGTTGTTGGTGCCATTGTCGTTGCCTGCGAAATTGCTAAACAGAAAGGACCCATTACCGTAGATGGTGACATTGTCATCCGAGGCCACTTCGCCTCCGATTGTTATGAGCCTGCCTGCGGGAATACCCGTCAGAACCAACTGATAAACAGTGACGGCGGTGCTGGGCGTCTGAAAGACACTGCCGGCTTGGTTGGTAACCGTGCCCATGTCAGCCTGATACGTGATCCATTGCGAATTGCTGGTCGTGGCTATCCAGGATTCCCCTGCAATGCTCGAACTGGCTGCAGGAAATGCCACATAGGCCTGCCCCGTAGTTGTGGCTGTTCCAAAAGAGGAGCTCGAATAGGTCGCGGGAGGGAGGGATTGTACGGCTTGGCCATCAATGTAATAAGTTTCCGTATAATGGGGGTCGGCAGGGTTATTCTGACCGTTAGAATTGCCTGGGATCAGGGTGACGTTATCGGACTCAACACCTGAATTCCAAAGACCATTTGCGGTAGTGATAGTTACTTGGGCATGAACCGTGAGGATGCTCATGGCGGCCATACCTAGAAATGAGAGCGATGCCGCCCTCCCAAAGCCCAAAGTCATTTTTTTCATAAGATTCTTATCGTAGGTTTCTTAATCGTGTAGCGTAGTGCATCGATGAAATTTGTCCATACAAATATTACGTTTTGGCAAGAATTTTTTAATTTTTATGTCTTTGCCAATAATCCAGATGCCTTTTTAAGCCTGAACAGGCACCAGTAAGAGGGCCAGATGGGTCCGTTCGGTGACTCTTGGGGTGAGGCTGCTGGACCAAAAGGCGTTCAATCCGACTCTGCCGAGGGTTGCAACGATAATCATGTCAACGCCAAGCCGATGGGCCTCAGTGACAATTACTTCTGCAAGGTCGCCGCGTCGAATTTCGGCGGTGACTTGTGCGCCGTTTCCCTCAAGCGTGGCAAGTTGTTGGCGCACATATGCTTTGGCGTCCTCGGATGCGAAGGAAAGCAGCTCCTGGGTCGTCGCGGGGAGAAGAATGCGGGAAGTCGTTTCGACTCCGGATAGTGTTTGGAGGGTTGGCACGACCATTAAGAGCTTCAGGTCCACTCCGCAGGCCGCTGCAAGCGAGGCGGCAATCGTTAACGCCTGCTCGCGAGCCGCCGTGCCGTCGAGGGGGACAAGAAAGGGACGGCCTGATAAGAAGGCGGCGGTTCCTCCTTCGGTCGGACGAATCAGCAGCACGGGAGAGACTTTCGCCGAAACGACCTGCTGCGCGATACTGCCGAAGAGCAATTTTCGCATGCCGCTTCGGCCATGGGTGCACATCACGACAAGGTCGGATTTGAATTCCCTGGCGTGCTCGGCGATGGAGCCGGCGACATCGGTGATGGCTGTTTTGTGGACATGTTTGTCGACGCGCAGGCCCAAGTTGGCGGGGAAAAAGCGGCGTTCGACATCGTCGAGATAATGTTCGGCTTCTTCCGAGCGGGACAGGTGCGGCTCGCCATGAATTGTCACGGGTGCATTTTTTTCGATCACATGAACGAGGGTCACCGCCGCATGCAATTTTTGCGCGAGATGGATCACCGTCGGCATGACGGACTCCGACAAACGGGAGCCGTCGAGAGGGACAATGAGATGTTTGAACATAGCGAGGTTGGTTCTACGTTCCCCAGAACGTCGTGTATATCAGATAGACGTTCAAGATGACAATAAGCGCCGCGACACTGCCGCCGATGAAAGTCGTGCTCCAGTGATTGACGAGGGTTTTCATCAAGTCGGGGCGCCGGGTAAACATGATGAGGGGAATCAAGGCGAAGGGAAGCCCGAAGCTGAGGACGACCTGGCTCAACACCAGGGTGCGGGTGGGATCGAGCCCCATCGCGATGACAACAACCGAAGGGAGCATGGTGATGATCCGCCGGATCCAGATGGGAATTTGCCGGTGGATGAATCCTTGCATGATGACTTGCCCGGCCATCGTGCCGACCGAAGCTGAAGACAATCCCGAGGCGAGCAGCGAAATGGCAAACACCCAGCTTGCCGCTGAACCGAGAAGAGGTTGAAGCGTGCGATAGGCCTCCTCGATGGTGGCGACCTGGGTAAGCCCTCCCTTATTGAAGGTTGACGCCGCCATGATCAACATCGCGGCGTTGACCATTCCGGCCAGCCCCATGGCGATGGCCACGTCGATGATTTCGAAGCGGAACAGCCGCTTCAAGCGCGCCGGGTCGCGAACGACGATGCGATTTTGCGTGAGCGCGGAATGGAGAAAGATCACATGCGGCATGACTGTCGCGCCCAGAATTCCGGTGGCGAGCAGAACGCCATCCTTGCCTCCGAAGCTCGGGAGCACGGAGTGAATCATCACCTGCTTCCAGTCGGGAGGGCTGATCCATGTTTCGAAGAGATAGGAAAAAGCTATGACTCCGACGAGGACGCTGATGACGGCCTCGAAGGGACGGAAGCCGCGTGCTTCCAAGGCGAGGATGAGCAAAGTGGCGATGGCCGTGGCAATGGCTGCGAGCCAAAGGGGCATTCCAAAGAGGAGATTGAAGCCGATGGCGGCACCGAGGAATTCAGCGAGATCGGTGGCCATTGCGACGATTTCCATGAGCGCCCACATTCCCCAGACCACGGCGCGCGGAAATTCGTTGCGGCAGTGCTCGGCCAGATTGACGCCGGTTGCGATGCCGAGTTTCGCGGAAAGGGCCTGCACGAGCAGCGCCATGAGATTGCTTGCGATCACGACCCAGATCAGCCTGTAGCCGAACTCCGATCCGGCCTGGATGTTGGTCGCGAAATTGCCGGGATCGATGTAGGCGACGCAGGCGATGAAGGCGGGGCCGAGGAAGGGCCATAAACGGCCCAGGCCGCGTTTGTTGCTTTGTCCGTCAAGAATGTCGATGGCCGCGCCGACCGTCTTTGCGTCGCCCGGTTTGACTTCGGCGACCGGGGCGGAGTTAGTCATGGCAAACTTTATTGCATCCAGAAACCTATGTGTCAATACACAATCATATTTGCCTGGGATTATTTTGTCCGATGGCTCGGAAGCAAAATCTGCTTCTACGCAGGCGGAAAGGGTTCATCCTCAGTAGCTAGACCATATGGCGAAGCGATTCAGGAAACAGAAAGCCCGCAGCAGCGAGATTCCAGCGAAAGCCGCAGGGGTGGCTGTCATTGCCCCTGGATTGCCGTTATGGTTCAGCCGCGATTGGGTTTTGGGGCTGATTCTGGTCGTTGCCGTCATCATAACTTACCTGCCGGTGTGGCATGCCGGCTACATCTGGGATGACGACGCGCACATCACCGCCAACCCGTGCATTGTCGGTCCATTCGGATTGAAAGAAATCTGGACGACGAGCGCCGCGCAGATTTGTCCCTTGACGCTCACGGTGTTTTGGTTGGAGCACGCCCTGTGGGGATTGGCGCCGTTGCCGTATCACATCGTGAATGTTCTGATGCACGCGGCATGCGCGATTTTGCTCTGGCGGGTTTTGCGGAGTTTGCAAATTCCGGGCGCTTGGCTGGGCGCGGCATTGTGGGCGCTGCATCCGTTGCAGGTCGAATCGGTGGCGTGGATTACCGAGATGAAGAACACGCAGTCGGGTTTGTTTTATTTGCTGACGATTCTTTTTTTTGTGAGAGGTCTTAAAGCAGACGGGCAACGGACGAGCGGCTGGAACTACGCGTTGACGTTGCTTTTCGCTGCGCTGGCAATGGCGAGCAAATCGTCCACGGTGATTCTGCCGGTGGTGCTCTGCATGTGCGCCTGGTGGATGGAGGGCCGGTGGCATTGGCGCAACGTGATAAAAGTGGGACCGATGTTTCTGATGTCCATCGCCGCAGGTGTCCTGTCGCTTTGGACGCAACATATCGAGGCGGCCGAGGACTTGAAATGGGGAGTGCCGACTTGGTCGGAGCGCCTCATCATGACAGGCGATGGGATTTGGCTTTATGTGGCCAAGCTGCTTTGGCCGCATCCGTTGATGGCGATATATCCGCGTTGGGATATCGATGCGAGCCAGTGGTTCTCGTATCTGCCGCTGCTGGCGCTGATTATCGCGCCATTGCTTTTGTGGCGCATAGGCGAATCGTGGTGCCGTCCCTTGCTTTTCGCTTTGGCTTATTATCTGGTGGGACTGCTTCCGGTGCTCGGATTGGCTGATCGCTATGTCGCGGATCACTACCAGTATCTGGCTAGCATGGGACCGCTGGCACTGGCGGGGGCGGGGATGGTCTGGCTGGCGGATTTTACCATTCCCACGAGGCCAGCGTTGCGATCAGGCCTCTGCGCCGGACTTTTGCTTGTTCTCGGGCTATTGAGTTGGCAACGGACTTGGGCATTTGAGGGCCAGGAGACACTCTGGACCGACACGCTGGCGAAAAATCCAGACTGCTGGGTGGCCTGCAACGACCTCGGCTATGCACTCTTTCAAAAGGGGCAGGTGGACGAGGCCATGGCCCATTACCAAACGGCTCTGGAAATCAACCCCAACTATGCCGCTGCTAACAACAACCTAGGTTTTCTTCTTTACCAAAAGGGGCAGGTGGATAAGGCCATGGCCCATTACCAAAAGGCTCTGGGAATCGACCCCAACTATGCCTTAGCTCACTACAACTTAGGCATCGCTCTTTCTCAAGAAAGGCGGGTGGACGAGGCAATTGAAGAATACCAAAAGGCCTTGGAAATTAATCCCATCTATGCGGAAGCCCATAACAACCTTGGTGGTGTTCTCTTCCAAAACGGCCGGGTGGACGAGGCAATTATCCAGTTTCAAAAGGCCCTGGAAAGCGATCCCAACGATGCCGAAGCCCACAATAACCTTGGCGGCGCTTTTTATGAAAAAGGACAGATGGACGAGGCAATAGCCCAATTTCAAGAGGCCTTGGAAATCAACCCCAACCTTGCCCAAGCTCACAACAACCTTGGCAATACTCTCTTACAAAAGGGGCAGTTGGACGAGGCGATTGCCCAGTTTCAGGAGGCGTTGCGACTGAACCCCAACTATGCCAACGCGCAGAAAAATCTCGCTCAAGCGCAGGCAATCGTGCGGCAAAAGGCAGAGCAGAAATAAGGCCTTCCTTCCCGGAGCGCAAGGATGGTGCTCTCTGAAAAATAGCACTGTGAACAGAGCAACTTTTTCGCAAAAGGTCGCTTTATAAAGTAAAGCTTCCTATTCTATCCGATCTATCTGGAAAGGCGGACGGGACGGTCTCGTAAATTAAGAATCATGATTATTTGGCGCGCGGTGCTAGCTGGATTGATGATGGGGGCAGCGTGCGCCGTTCACGCCGACCCCGCGCCGCCGTCTGCTTCGAACGTGCCGGGCGCACAATTGACGTGGGAGGATTGCGTGCATCTCGCGACGAAAGAAAATCCCGATCTGCAAGCCTCCCGCGAAGCCGTCCTCAACAGCGACGCCGTGCGGATGGGCGCCTATTCCGCGCTTTATCCCCAGATCAGCGCCTCCTTCGGCGACACCCGCAGCTATCAGGGCGCGAACCTCTATTCGCCAAACAATTATTCGACCTCCTACAGCGAACAGCTCTCGCTTTCGCAGACCGTTTTCAACGGCTTTCTAACCAAGGGCAACATCGACCAGGCCCGCGCGCAGTTGAACCTGGCTTTTGCCAACCTCAACGGGGAAAAAGCATCGGTCAGCTTCAACCTGAAATTGGCTTTCGCGCAATTGATCTACGCGCAGAAGCTCATCAAGATCAGCCAGAACGTCATCGATATCCGGCGGAGCAACGCCCGCTTGGTGAAGCTGCTTTACGAGGGGGGCGGTGAAGACCGCGGCAACATGGAGATTAGCAATGCCAATCTCGACCAGGCCCTTTATAGTTTCGATCAGGCCGTCCGCACTCGCGATCTCTCGGGTGTGCAACTGTCGGTCTACATCGGCAAGGACCTGCCCGCGCCGGTGCTGGCCGAGGGCGAATTGCAAACCGATGTCCTGCCGACTCAGCCTGATTTCAAGGCGCTCGCGCTGCAGACGCCCTTATATTTCCAGCACAAGGCCCAGGTCGACGCGGCAGCGGCGGGCATCACGATTGCCGACAGCGGCTGGTATCCGACGATCACGGCGGGCGCTTCGGCCTACCGGAGCGATTCGCAATTTCCTCTCAAGAACCACGGTTGGTCGGCGGGCTTTTCCGTTTCGTATCCGATCTTTCAAGGCGGCGCGACCTACTTCGATGTGAAGGCGGCCGGCGCGTCGCTGCGGCAGGCGCTCGACAATTTGCGCTCCGGCGCCAACGATGCCGCGCTAACCCTCGCGCAGATGTTCAAAAACATGGTCGATGCCGAAGACAACGTGCGCATTCAGAAGGAGCTGCTCGATGCCACCGCGCTCCGTTATAAAATCGGCGAGGCCGACTACCGCAACGGCCTGATGACTTTCCAGGATTTCAACAGCATCACCAACGATTACGTCGGTCAACAACAGTCCCTCCTCTCCGCCCAACTCTCCGCGGTCGTCGCCGAAGCGAGTTGGGAAGAGGCGCGAGGACTCGGAGCCATTCCATGAAACGAAAGAGTCACCTGAACTGGAAATACCTGGCCATTGCCGCGTGCGCGCTGGTGGTTGTGGGCATCATCGCGTGGTTCGTCCTGCGCTCGGTCGAGGACCAGCCGACTTACGATTACATAAAAGTGGGGCGCGGCCCGCTGCGCGTGACCCTGCGCGAGAGCGCGACCGTGCAGCCGGAACACCGGCTCACCGTCACCCCGCCCATCCCCGGCCGGATCGACGCCATCAACGTGGCCAACGGCGCGGCCGTCAAGCAAGGGCAGGTGCTGGCCTGGATCAGCTCCACCGCGCGCGCCTCCCTGATGGATGCTGCCCGCGCCGCCGGGGGTAAGGAGGTCGACTACTGGAATGACATCTACAAGCCCGCGCCATTGGTCGCGCCGCTGGACGGCCACATCATCTCGACCGCCGTTGTGCCGGGCCAGGTGGTGATCGCCGCGCAGACCGTTTTCAGCATGTCCGACCACCTCATCGTGCAGGCCAGTGTGGACGAAACTGACCTGAACCATGTCTGGCTCGGCCAGCCCGTGGATATCACGTTCGATAGTTTTCCCGACGCCCACTTGACCGGGAAGGTGCACGAGATCGCCTTCGACGCGACCACGATCAACAACGTGACGACCTACCTGGTGAACATCTTTCTCGATTCGACCCCCGATTACGTCCGCAGCGGTTTGTCCGCGAATGTCTTCCTTCTCATTTCCGACCGCAAGGACGTGCTGCGGATTCCGACCGACGCGATCACTCCCGAAGGCGACGTTCTCCTGGTCGATGGGAAGGATCGGCGGGTTCCGCAAAGGATCAAGGCCGGGATGAGCGACGGGACATGGACCGAGGTGCTTTCCGGCCTGAACGAAGGCGACTGGATCGCGCGCCGCACATTTGAGGTCAAGCAAGCGGAGAAGAACGGCTTTTCCTTCACGGATACGTCGAAAAAGCCTCCCCCAAAAAAATGATTGTTCTCGAGAACGTCAGCAAGACCTACCTGATGGGCGAAACGAGCGTCGCCGCTCTGCGCGATGTTTCGGTGCGCATCAATCCGGGCGAATTCGTGTCGCTTATCGGAGCGTCCGGCTCGGGCAAATCGACCCTGCTCCACATGATCGGGCTGCTCGACCGGCCCGACACGGGCACCTTGCGCATCGGCGGAAGAGAGACCGCCGATATGCCGGACAACGAGATTTCCAAGCTGCGCTCGGAGACGATCGGTTTCGTGTTTCAGCAATTCCATTTGCTCAAGCGGATGAACGCTTTTGCCAACGTGGAGCTTCCGTTGATTTATGCGAAGGGCGACCGTCCCTCGGCTGATCCGGCCAGCCTGCTGGAACGGGTGGGCCTGGGCCGGCGCAGCCATCACAAGCCGAACGAGCTTTCCGGCGGCCAGCAGCAGCGCGTGGCCATTGCGCGCGCGCTGGTGCGAAGGCCCTTCGTTGTGCTGGCAGACGAACCGACCGGCAATCTCGATTCCCAGAGCGGCACCGAGATCATGGCCCTGCTGCGCGAATTGCACGCGGAGGGCCTGACTATCGTTCTGGTGACACACGAGCCTTCCATCGCCGCCGCCGCCGACCGCACCATTCGCATGCACGACGGGCAGATTGTCGAAGACACCCGCAAGGCCGGCGTCATTGTCCCGGCTCGAGGGGCCATCATGTCGGCACCGGACTTGCATATGTCTAGCCAACTGCGCTGGAACCTCCTTGTGCTCAACTTCCAGCAGGCGGCGCGGGGGCTGTGGGGCAATAAAATGCGCACCTGCCTTTCGGCTCTGGGTATCATCATCGGGGTGGGCGCAGTGATCGTCATGCTTGCGCTGGGTCATGCGGCGCAGGATTCCGTCCAACGCCAGATCGCCACGCTCGGCTCCAACCGGCTGGCGATCGTTCCCAATCCGCAGAACACCGGCGGCGTGCATCAGGCGCGAGGCGCGGTCAGCCGTTTGACTCTGCTTGAGGCGATGAACATCGACGGACGCGTTCCGACCATTTCCGCCGTTTCGGGGGAAGTCCGGGGAGGAAATATCCAGGCCGTTTATGGGCACAATAACGTGAACACCACGCTGTTGGGATCGATGCCGGGATACGAGCAGATTTATTCGGCCACGCCGACTTACGGACGCTTTTTCACGCTCGAGGAATGCCGGTTGCGCAAGCGCGTCGCGCTGCTGGGCACCACGGTGCTGCTCGGGCTTTTCGGCCAGGACAATCCGGTTGGCCAGACGATTGAAATCAACCACATTCCGTTCACCGTCATCGGTGTTCTCCCCTCGAAAGGTTCCGACAGCAACGGGAACGACAACGATGATTGCATCGTCGTGCCCCTCCAAACGGCGATGTATCGCGTGTTGGGTAGAAAGTACGTCGATTGGATCGATACCAGCGCAATCGACGCCACCGTGGTCGATGATACCGCCAACAAACTTCAGGACCTGACCTCGGAATGGCCCCACATTCCGGGCGTGACCAGCAACAGCTACCGCGTGTTCAGCATGACGGCGATCGCGCAGACGCTGAGCGCCGTCACGACGACGCTTTCCCTCATGCTGGCCAGCGTCGCGGCGATCTCGCTGGTGGTGGGCGGCATCGGCATCATGAACATCATGCTGGTTTCTGTCACGGAACGGACACGCGAGATCGGCTTGCGCAAAGCGCTTGGTGCGCGCAGACGTGACATCCAGGCGCAGTTTCTCATCGAGTCGGTGACGCTGTGCCTCGGCGGCGGCTTTTTGGGCATTGCGTTCGGCTGGATCGTCACGCTGATTATCAGTTATTTTCAGGGTACATGGGTGACTCCGACGCTCATTTCCATTGTGGTTTCGTGCGGTTTTTCCGTCGCGGTCGGAATCGGCTTTGGCTATTGGCCCGCGGTCTTGGCGTCGCGGCTCGATCCCATCGAAGCGTTGCGGTATGAGTAACTCCTGCCGAGGGCAGCACCTGCGGAGGATTTTGGACTAAAGCGCTTATATGTGCCATGGGTCCGGCTCGGTAAGTACCAGCTTTTCTCCACAGCCGTATAGATTCCCGGAATGAACGGGATTACGCGCCAATCGGTGCTGAACATGTAGCACTTCTCGCGAAAGCGTTTGATATAGGGGTGTTTGAGGACACTTTCGCAAAGGCGACCCGCGTCGATCTCCACAAAAATAATAAGATCCGCCTCATCTGGATCAGCCACAAGCCGATGAACCTTAAATGGATCCGCTAGCGCGTTTTCTTTCAGGCAGACATACCAGCTGGACGCCTTGGTATCAGTTTTGGGATGAACTGTCAGCAGGTGAACGCGCGCCATTTCTTGCCTTTGGAAAAAATTCCATCAGATTTCAGGTAAGGGACTAGCCTTTAACACGCCATCGCTTGCGCTTTGATCTAACCGAAGTATTGATACACTGGCCCAAGATGTTCTTATGGAATTAGCAACCCGCTCCGAGATTTCGCCGGATTCCTATTGGAAAGTGCTTTTTTCCGATCTTGAGAGCACCGGATTTCTTCGCGGTAGCTCCTCCCAGGCCCCGGATCGCCCGGTAAAATTTGACGAGCATGTCCAGTTGCCGCTCGCGTTGGGGAAGCTGGGTTGTCCCGGTGTTCATGCGGAGACTCTTTTGCGCGCGGCTTGGGCCATTGTTTTGGCGCGGCATACCGGCAGCAGCGAAGTCATTTTTTTCTCCTTGTTCAACGAGCCGCAAACTTCGCTGACGCCATTCCGCGCGGTTCTTCCCGGTGCGCGCCCTGTTTCGGAATGGCTTGTTGAATTTGAACGGAGCATGAAAGAAGCCGCGCAAAGCGGCCCGATTCCGAGTCAGTTCATGGCTCAAGCCGTGGAAGAGGGCCTTGATCGCCGCGCTCCCACCTTTCTGGTCGCGCTGACCAAAGCTGCGGTGTTGCCTGCCCGCGAGCAAATCAAGGGTCCACTGCTTGTTGTGGTTCGACTGGATAGCTCCATGATCGAAATCGATTACGATTCGGCTTGGTTCGACCAGACCGAGGTGCGGGCCTTCGGCGACCATCTGAACGTCGCGCTTGAAGCCATGATCGCGTCGCCGCAAACGCCGGTAGCCCACGTGCCGATATTGACCAAGCCGGAGCGTCATAAACTTCTCCACGAATGGAATGACACGGCGGTTCCCTTCGCGGAAAAAACGCGCATCCATGAATTTTTTGAGCAGCAGGCCGTGCGGACTCCCGACGCGGTGGCTGTTGTCTTCCAGAACCAACAGTGGACTTATCGTGAGCTGAATTCCCAATCGGACGCGCTGGCCCGCCGGCTCAAATCCAACGGCGTCGGTCCCGGCGACTTTGTGGCGATTTGCCTGAACCGTTCCCTGGAATTGATGGCCGCGCTCCTGGCGGTGCTCAAAACCGGCGCGGCCTATGTTCCGCTCGATCCGTCATACCCGGTGGACAGGCTCGCCTTCATGATTGAGGACGCGAAGCCCGCAGTCACCATCGTCTCGAAACAAACCGCCGGGCTTTTTACCCTGCCGGGACAATCTCTCTTTCGAGTGGACGAAGCCGAGGAGGCAGCCGTTGACCTCCGGGCAACGGCGCAAGAAGAGCCGCGCTCCGGGATCACGAGCCGCCCAGCCTCGGATGCGGCCTATGTTCTCTACACGTCCGGCTCAACCGGGAAGCCAAAGGGCGTCATCATCACGCACCGCAATGTCGCCAATTTCTTCACCGCCATGGACGCGGTCATCGGTGCCGAGCCGGGAGTGTGGCTCGCGGTCACCAGCGTCAATTTTGACATCTCCGTGTTCGAGCTGTTTTGGACGCTCGCTCGCGGCTTTCGCATCATTCTTCAGGAGGAGGGCCAGTGGGCTTCGCAAACCGGCTCGAAGTATTCGCTTCCTGAGCAGATGAGACGCCACGACGTCACCCATCTTCAATGCACCTCCTCGCTCGCCTCGGTGTTGATCAGCGATTCGGAATGCGCGGCGGCGATCAGACAGTTGCGGCGTTTTGTGGTCGGCGGCGAGCCTCTGCCCATGGACCTTGCGCATCGTCTCTGCGATATCATCGAGGGCGATCTCTTCAATCTCTACGGCCCGACCGAAACGACCGTTTGGTCCACCGCCCAGCTCATTCGCAAGAGGGACGGGCAAATCCTGATTGGACGTCCGGTGGCGAACACCCGCGTGTATGTCCTCGATGCCGAGCGCGAACTCGTCCCCATCGGCAGCGTGGGAGAGCTCTACATCGCGGGCGACGGGCTCGCCACGGAATATCTCAACCGGCCCGATGTCACGCAGGAGCGCTTCATCACCCACGCTTTTTCTCCCGGCAAGCCGGAGCGCCTTTATCGCACGGGCGATCTCGTGCGCTACATGCGCGATGGCCGTCTGGAATGCATGGGCAGGATCGATCACCAGATCAAAATACGCGGCATTCGCATCGAGCAGGGAGAGATCGAAGTCGTCCTGCGGGAGCATCCCGGCGTCCGCGATGCGGCCATCGTATTCGATCAGGGCGAGGGGGACGACAAGCGCAAACGCCTGATCGGCTACGTGACGACTTCATCGCAGCCGCCGCCTTCGGTTTCCGAATTGCAGGAATGGCTCCGCTCCAGGCTCCCTCCGGTCATGGTCCCCGCAGTGATTATTTTTTTGTCTGAATTTCCGAAAACACCCAATGGGAAACTCGACCGCCGCGCCCTGCCCAAACCTAAGCCGGAAATTTCCCAGGCGGTGGAAAATACCGCCAGCGACCTCGAAGGCAGGATCGCGGTGATCTGGTCCAATACCCTTGGAGTCGCAAGCGTGGGTCTCGATGAACACTTTTTTGATATCGGGGGTCATTCTCTTCTCATGGTCGAAGTGCATGACCGGCTTCGTGACAACACAGGCCACGATATTCCCTTGCTTGATCTCTTCCAGTATCCGACTGTGCGCTCCCTTGCCGGCTATCTCGCGCACCGTCCGGTCGAAGTGACCGGAGAAGCGAAGGGCATGGACCGTGGAAAGTTGCGCAGGCAATTGGCGGCGCGGCAAAAAGCTCTCCGCAAAGACGATTCAACCCGTATACCTTAATGGCTCGCGAAGAATCCATGGAACCGACATCCGACATCGCCGTTATCGGCTACGCCGCGCGTGTGCCGGGCGCTGTAAATGCCGCGAAGTTCTGGGACAATCTTTGCCACGGCGTTGAATCCATCCGCACCTTTTCTGTCAAGCAACTCGAGTCCGTCGGCGTCAGTAAAACTCTTTTGCAGGACCCCGATTATGTCCGCGTCGGCGCGGCGCTGACCGATCTCGACGCCTTTGACGCCGGCTTTTTTGGAATCAGTCCCCAAGATGCGGCCATCATGGATCCCCAGCAGCGCCTCTTTATGGAAAACGCATGGGAAGCCATGGAGCATGCCGGATATGCGCCCGGGACTTTTCAGGGATCAACGGGAGTCTTTACCGGTTCGGGCCCCAATTCGTATCTCATCTATAATCTCCTCAGCGATCCCGAACTGGTGGAGAGGGAGGGAATTTTTCTGCTTCGCCACACCGGCAACGACAAAGACGTGCTCGCGACGCGCCTCTCCTATCAGATGAATTTGCGGGGGCCGAGCGTGAACGTCCAGACCACGTGCTCGACCTCCCTCGTTGCGGTCCATCTCGCATGCGAAAGCCTGCTGCACTTTACCTGCGACATGGCCTTGGCCGGCGCGGTGAGCATCGAGCTGCCTCATGCGATTGGCTACCAGTATCGGCAGAACGAAATCCAGGCGCGCGACGGCCACTGCCGCGCCTTCGACGCAGACGCGACCGGTTCCGTCTTCGGAAGCGGCATGGGAGCCGTCATTCTCAGGCGGCTTTCCGACGCGATTGCCGCAGGCGATACGATCCACGCGGTGATCAAAGGCTCGGCGGTCAATAATGACGGAAGCCGCAAGGTCGGCTTTTTTGCCCCGAGCGTGGAAGGGCAGGTCGAGGTGATCCTGGAAGCTCTGGGAGCGGCGGATGTCGATCCCTCCTCCATCGACTATATTGAAACCCACGGCACCGGCACTGCTATCGGCGATCCAATTGAAATGGCCGCGCTCAGCCGGGTGTTCGCCGGCCGCGAGCGCCCCCTCAAGATCGGCGCGGTCAAGACAAACATCGGGCATCTCGACACCGCCGCCGGATTGGCCGGACTTCTTAAAACCGTGATGGCGTTGCGTCGCCGGAAGATTCCCGCCACGCTCCATTTTAAGAAGCTCAATCCTCTGGTCGATGCCAGCAAATTGCAATTTCAGGTGATCGACCGTTTGACGGAATGGGAAAGCGCCGATGGGCCGCGCCGCGCGGGAGTGACCGCTTTGGGCATCGGCGGGACGAACGCACATGTCATTCTCGAAGAACCGCCCGAACCCGCGCCCACCCAGCCTGGACGCCCTGTCCGCCTTTTCACGCTGTCTGCGAAAACACCCGCCGCACTCGATGACGCCACGCGCAATCTCGCCAGCCACCTGCGCCAATTTCCAGACGAGAATCTCGACGACACGGCCTATACGCTTCATGTCGGCAGGAGCGAGTTTGCCCACCGCCGCATGTTCGTCGCGCGCGATTATTCAGAAGCTCTTCAACGCGCGGAGCAACCCGGCCCGACGTCCGTGGCAACGGGGAAAATATCCGATTTGCAATCGGTCGCCTTTCTCTTTTCCGGCCAGGGACCGCAGCACTGCGACATGGGCCGCGAGCTTTATCAAACCGAACCCGTTTTCCGGAAATGGATCGACGCCTGCGCCGCCCTCGCCCAGCCCCATTTGGGTTTTGATTTCCGCGAAATGCTTTATCCGGCGGAAGCCGCCGCCGCCGAGTCCGCGAAGCAAATCAAACAGACGTGGAACGCGCAGCCCATTCTCTTCGCCGTCGAGTATGCCCTCGCGCAGCTCTGGATCTCATGGGGCATCAGGCCCGCGAAACTCATCGGGCACAGCTTGGGCGAATATCCCGCCGCGTGTCTCAGCGGCGTCTTCACGCTCGAAGACGCGATCTCGATTGTCTGCGTGCGTGGCGCCCTGATGAAAAAAGTCAGCGAAGGTGCGATGCTCGCCGTCTCGCTTTCCGAAGCCGATGCCGCCCGCTGGATAACCGGCAGCCTCTCGCTCGCGACCGTGAATGCTCCCGAACAGTGTGTGATCTCCGGTCCCACCGCCGAGGTTCTCGCCCTCAAGGAAAAACTGAAAGAGCAGGAAATCGCTTCCCACCGCCTCGAAACCTCCCACGCCTTTCATTCCAGCCTGCTCGACCCCGTGCTCGATTTCTTTGTGCAGCAGGTGCGCGAAAAACAATTGCGTGCTCCGCAAATCCCCATCGTTTCCAACGTCACCGGTTCATGGCTTACGGAAAAAGAAGCGACTGACCCCGCCTATTGGGGTCGTCATTTCCGCGAGGCGGTGCGGTTCTCCGAAGGGATGAAAACGCTGCAAGCCGACCCCGTCGGCTTCCTGCTCGAAATGGGTCCCGGCGACGTCCTCTGCGGCCTCGCCAGGCAAAATGCGCCGAAGGAGAAGCGGCCCAAAATTTTCCAGTCCTTGCCTCGGTCCGGTGACAAGGATCTTTCCGCTATGCTAGCCGCCCTGGGCCATCTCTGGGTCGATGGCGTTCCGGTCGACTGGAAAGCATTCCACGCAAACGAACGGCTCCGGCGCATTCCGCTGCCCACCTACCCATTTCAGCGAAAGAGATTTTGGATGGGGCCGAAAATCGGGGCCAACTGGATCACCGATGAAAACAGCGCGGCTCTCGCGGAAGTGGAAGATCCCGCCGTCAATCGGTTTCAGAGCTTGTCGCATGTCGAAACGGCTCCGTTGGTCCCGGCTTCTTCCATAAGCGCCGCGCCTGTCGCTTCGCCGGGCAAAACCGAAGCGGCTCCGGGATCTGCGACGACCGGCTCCGATGAGATCGAATCTGTGCTCGAGCAACTTTGGCAGCGGCTGCTGGGACTTGCCGAGATTGACTCGAATACGGATTTTTTTGATTCGGGTGGCCACTCGCTGCTCGCGGTGCGGCTTTTCACGGAAATTCGCAGGCGCTTCAACGTCGACTTTCCCCTCTCCACCCTTTTCGAGGCCCGCACTGTCGGTGCGCTGGCCGAGTTGATCCGCAAGACGCGGGGAGCGGATTCTTCCCAAAAAAATGCGGCTTCCAGCCACGCCCTGGTGGCCATTCGTCCGCATGGAGCGAACACGCCGCTTTTTCTCATTCATAGCCTCGGGGGAAATGTCCTCAACTTTGAATATCTCGCCCGGTGTTTTCCAGACGACCAGACAATCTATGCCATCGAATCACGCGGCTTGAGCGGCTTTCCCCCGGATTACAGCGTGGAAGCCATGGCACGCCATTACATTCAACGAATCCGTGAGCGGCAGCCTCACGGCCCCTATTTTGTCGCGGGTCATAGCTTTGGCGGACTCGTCACCTATGAAATCGCGCGCCAGCTCACGGCCCAAAACGAAACGATGGGATTGGTCGGCCTCCTCGATACCTATCAGCGAAATTTAACCGAGGAAGATGCGCTGCTTCAGCAACCGGGCCCTCCGATTCCCGAAAAGGCTCGCATTTTCCAACGCCTCGGCGTGGATCTTAAGGCCCTGATTCAGGCGCGAAATCGCCTAGGCTATTTGCAGGAAGCAAAAAACTTCATGCATGAGTGGATAGTTAAAAAAATAACCAGGAAACTTTACCGGTCTTCATACATGGTATCGTCCCGATTCGGATGGGCAATGCCTGCTTTCCTGCATAATGTGGTGGAAGCCAACAGCATCGCCGCCGACTACTACACGCCTGGCACTTATAAGGGCACGGTCGTCTTTTTTCGATGCGAGCGTCGTCTCGACATCGATCCCCCCGATTCCTCCCGGATCTGGAAACGGCTCATCACGGGCGAGGTCGTGATTCTTGAAGTTCCCGGCGATCACAACTCGATGCTGAGGGAACCCAACGCGCAGATTCTTGCCAAACAAATATTGAATTATCTTAAACCCGAAAATACAACACGGGTAGCGCTCCCCGCGCATAAATAACCCCGGAGCAAAGCTCCGGGGTTATTTATGGCTGGGTGATGCGTTAAGACGAGTAAGAGTACTTCGCTTCGCCGACTTTCTTGATGCCGCTGATCTTCTTGCCGGTCGTATAGAACCAGCTGAAAATGTTGCCGGGTTTGACCTTCAGCTTCGCCGCGAGTTCCTTCACGGTGACGCCCGACGATCCAGCCGCGGACAATGCCTTGAGCAGCGGTTCCTTCAGGCGTTTGCCACGCTTGGACCTCCGCACCTTGCCCAATTTGACCTTGACTCCGGCGGGACGCCCAGGCTTGCGCCCGCGTTTTTTTGGAACAGCGACACCCGTCTCCAGAGATTGCAACTCCGCATTGACGTGGTCGATTTTCGCCTGAAGCGATTCCTTTTCCTTCACCAGCCCGATTAAATGCGCCAACTGGGCGCTCGATAGATTAGATAATGCCATGCAGAATAGTTATAGCATTAATCGCGGCGGCGCAACTCTATTTATGTAGATGATTATGCAAAACTATTCTATCAAGCCGGATCCGCTGAACCCGAATCCGATGGCTCCGGCTTTATTTTCCCACCCCATGATAAGATGCGCGCCTTTGCGCCAGCCGCCTCCGCTTCCACTTTTTGCTTGTTCGCATTATAGGCCAGCGAAAGGCTCGACCAGACAAATTGATTATTTGGATCGATCTGCGCGGCGCGCGTGCCGGCTTGAATCGATTCTTCATAACGCTCCAGCTTATAGAGCGCCATGCTCAATGCGTGCCAGCCGTCTTGAAATTGAGGGTCTTGTTCCACGACCTGGCGAAAACATTTCGCCGCTTCATCCAGCTCGCCGATGGCCAGCGCGGTATTGCCATCATCCATCAATTCGTCATTCGTTGGCATGGCGTGATTCTATACTTAAACGGGAAATAGTCGCGATTAATGAATCGATGGTTGAGGCCTGCGTCTCGGCCGCAATTTCACAACCGAGTTTGCGCAGAGTCGCGCTGGTCACCGGCCCCATACTGATTGCTTTTGGTTCCGGCGCGCCGGGCGCGGGCTGAAGCCGCAGCGCATGCCAGTTCTCCGCCGTGCTCGAACTTGTGAACGTGATCCAATGCGCGCCTTCCCGCAAATAACGCGCGCGCGCGCCCGTTGGGTCCTCCCGCTCAGGCTCGGTGTCATAGAGGGTCCATTCCTCGGCCACTCCTCCCTGTTCGCGCAGATGATTGGCCAGCAGCGGATCGGCCAGACGCCCATGCGGCAGGCAAAACCGTTTCGATGCGACTGCATTTCCGGAAAAACATTCCGCCAATTTCTCCGCCGTATAGATGTCCGGTTGCAGGTCGGCGCGCAAATGGAGATCGCTCAATTTTTGAGTTGTTGCCGGGCCGATCGCCGCGATCTTTAGCGGCCCCAAGTCGCGCAGATCGGAACTCTGCTTGAAATATTCCGCGAAAAAAAGTTCGACTGCATTGGGACTCGTAAAAATCACCCAATCGAAATGGCCGGACATCGCGGCAAGCTTCATTCGCTCCGCTTCTCCCAGTGCTGTCGGCACAATGCGAATGGTCGGGATTTCCAGCACATCCGCGCCCAGTTGGGCCAGGCCTCTTGTCAATGTGCCGGACTGCGTGCGGGTGCGGGTGACGACCACGCGCTGGCCGAACAGCGGAAGCGTCTCAAACCAATTCAGCTCGCGCCGCAGCCTGACGACCTCGCCGACGACGATCACGGCGGGCGCCGTAAATCCCCGCTCTTTCGCGAGATCGGGCGCCGTCGCCAGCGTTCCCTCGATACTTTCCTGGCACGACATCGTGCCCCAGCGCACCAGGGCTGTGGGCGTTGCCGGATCGGCTCCTTCCGCGACGAGACGCTCCGCAATTTGGCGCAACCGCTCGATTCCCATTAGGAAAATTTTCGTGCCGCGAAGCCCCGCCAGTCGCCGCCAGTCGATGCCCGATTCCGCCTTGGACGGATCTTCATGGCCGGTGATAAAAGTCACCGTCGAGGCGAAATCACGATGGGTCACCGGAATGCCCGCATAGGCCGGCGCGGCAATCGCCGATGTAACGCCGGGCACGATCTCGAACGGAATGCCTGCGCGCGCGAGCGCCTGCGCCTCTTCGCCGCCCCGGCCAAAGACGAACGGGTCGCCGCCTTTGAGTCGCACGACTTTTTTTCCGGCCCCGGCGCGCGCGATCAGCAGCGTGTTGATTTCCTCCTGAGTCAGTGTGTGGGATGTGCCCGATTTACCAGCAAAAATTGTTTCCACATCGGTGCGCGCCCAGAGCAACATCTCGGGATTGCAAAGAGAATCATAGATGAGCACGTCAGCGTGGCCGATCAATTCGCGGGCCCGCAGAGTGACTAAATCGAGCGCGCCCGGTCCCGCGCCCACCAGGTAAACGCGCCCCTTCGTTTCCTCCAGGTTCATCGGGAAATTTCCACCGCCAGATCGACTCCGAGAGCCTCCGCTTGATCGATCCGCCGGACGAGTTTGCCCCGGCGCGGTTCGGTTTCCCCGATCAGCCACGCGATGCCTTCGATTTTCAGAAGATTGTCCGCGCCGACTTCGGCGTACGCCGCGATGGGCTCGCCGCAGCCGCCTCCGAGCGCCTGGAGAAACATCCGCTCTGCCGTCACTGCCGCCGCCGTGATTGGATCATGCAGGGGCCGTATCAGCGCGCGAACATCGACCGAGCCCTCCATCCGCGTTTGGATTGCCAGCGCACCCTGGCCCGGCGCGGGAAGCATTTGAGAAAAGGGCATCTTCGTCACGCTCAATCCGGCAAGATCGGGTTTCAGCCGTTCCAGACCCGCCGCCGCCAGAATCAGGCCCGACCACTCCTCGTTCTCGCGAAACTTGCGCAGGCGGGTGTCGATATTGCCCCGGACCGCAACTGTGCTCAGATCGGCGCGGAGCAGGCGCAACTGTGCTTCGCGCCGCAGACTTCCCGTTACCAAGATCGCGCCATAGCGCAATTCCGGGCCCAGGATGACACGCCGCAGACTTCCCGATGCTGTAATCGGCCCCTCCGGCATCCTCGGAGCCAGATCGGGGCCCCGCGTGATGAGCACGTCCCGCGCGTCGGCGCGTTTCGGAATCGCCGCCAGCATCAGGCCCTCCGGACTGCTCGTCGGCAAATCTTTCAGACTGTGGACGGCAAGTTCGATGTCCCCTTTGAGCAACGCGCGCTCCAATTCCGCCGTGAAAAGGCCCTTGCCGAGAGTGGGAGTTGCAGAGGTTGTTTTTTCCGCCAACTTGTCGCCCTCGGTCTTGATGACGTGAATCTCAAAATTGCGGCCCGGCCACGCGCGTTTCAGCTCCGCCATGATGTGTCGCGTTTGAGCCAGGGCCAGGGGACTGCCGCGGCTGCCGATGATGACAGGTTTCATGCTTGGACCGGCCCCCGCGAGACGTTGTTCGCATTCGGATCGCCCGTTTGCCGCCCGGCCCATTCCATGTACCGCTCGACGTGCGGCTTCAGGATTTCCATGCTGCGCGTGATCTCGGTTTGCCGCTTGCGCAAATGCGTCTGGGCAATCGATTGCAGATCGTCGATATCGTAGAGAAACACGTCGTCGAGCAGATTGATCGACGGCTCGAAATCGCGCGGCACCGCCAGGTCGATGAGAAACAGCGGCCTGCGCGCGCGCCGTTGGAGAAGCGCTTCGAGCCTCTCGCGCGTGAGCACATAATGGGGCGCGCTGGTCGAGCTGATCATGATGTCGACATCGAGCGCGCGATCCTCCCAGTGCTCCCAGGGCACCGCTTCCCCGCCGAGTTCCGCCGCAAGTGCTTCCGCTCTCTCAAAGGTGCGGTTGGCGACGCGAATGGACGGAGCGCCATGTCCCAACAGCGAACGCGCGGTTTTTTCGCTCGTGTCGCCCGCCCCGAGTACCATGACGTGGCAGGCATGCAAGTCGCCGAAGATTTTTTCCGCGAGTTCCACCGAGACGGAGCCAACCGACACGTGTCCGCGCGTGATCGCCGTGTGCGTGCGCACTGATTTCGCCGCGGCGAACGACGATTGGAAAAGCCGGTTCAGCCATTTGCCGGTCTGGCCGTGGGTGCATGCGACCTCGTAGGCGTCCTTCAACTGGCCGAGCACTTCCGTCTCGCCGATAACCATCGACTTGAGTCCCGATGCGACGGAGTAGAGATGCTCCACGCACGGCATGCCGCGCAGTTGAAACGAAAGCGGGGAGAAATCCTCGCTCACCGCGTGGAACTGGCGCAGGAAATCGGGCCACGCCGCAGCGGCTTGGTCGGGCTGCGTCGTTGCGCCAAAATATTCGACCCGGTTGCAGGTCGAGAGCAGCACCGCCTCGCGCAAGCCGAGCATCTGTCTCATCTGTGCGAGCGCATCGGGAAGCTGGCCGTCGCGAAAGGCGACCTTCTCCCGCAATTCCACGGGGACTTCCTGAAAGGTCAGCCCTCCGCAAATGACGTGTGCGCTTGGTGAGTTCATTTTCGAAAGATCAGTTCTAGCCCTCGTGCGGGAAAACATGCGCCTCGCTCAGGGAATTGATGCCCCAAAACGTGAGCAGGATAAAGACATAACCCGCCACGGAAAGCAACGCGGTCTTCTTGTGGCTCAGCCGGCCCAGCGCCAGCACTCCGACCAGCACGGCATACAGGCACCAGACCGCCGCCGACCAGGCGATCTTCACCCAGTCGTCCGGACCGCGGTGTGGGATAAAAAAGCCGAGAATTGTGCCTGCGGAAAAAATGACAAATCCCAGGATCAACACGCGCTGCTGCACTTGTTCGAGACGCCCCACATTCGGCAGCGAATAGAACCAGGCGGTGAGAACGTGGCGCTTCAACTGGCGTTCCTGAATGAGATAGGCTATGCCCGCCATCGCCGCGACACCTAAAACGCCAAGGCCCAGCAACGCGAGCGTCGCGTGGAGTTCCAACTGCCAGCCGAGTTGCGGCAGCTTGCCCGGCAAATCAATCGGGGCGGCGAGCGCGAAAGCATTGATCAGAAACACGACCGGCGCGGTGAACGCTCCCAGGATCGACATCCGGTACGCGGGGCCGACGACCATATAGGTTAGCACCAGCGACCACGAGAAAAAGGCGAGCGTTTCGAAGAGGTTCGTGATGGGGCAATGCTGGATCGCCTGGCCGCGCTCCTGCAGGAAAACCGTGTGCAGGACAAAGGCGATGGCGATCAGCACAAAGGCCCCGCGATTGGCCAGCGGGCGCTGCGAACTCAGGGCGTAAAGTCCCCACCCCGCGCTGGCCAGGTAGCCAAGCGTCGCCAGAAAAAGCCAAAGCCGATCATTCACGCTGCCAGTTAATCCTAACACGGCCCAAAGAGCAAGATTCCGTCATCCTGAGCCTGTCGAAGGATCAGTTCTGGGTTTCCTCGCTCATCATGTCGTGCCTATCCCTTTTTTTCGTTCCTAATTGTTATTGGTTCTCCTGAGATTTCTCACTGTAAATGAATCGACCCTGATTGTTCTTGATGCCGCTGTCTCCGGCACATGCTCGTGCAAGCAAATCGATTTCCGCTTGGTTTTTGGGATAACTATCGAACTCTTCCTTGCTGAGTCGAAAGTATCGCGAATACCAAGCAACCCATGTCATCACAACCTCCAAGACATACGGACCAGTTTCTTCATCAATACCGATGGAGTAGTAACCGTCCTTGTTGATATGGACGCTTCGGTACTTCATAACAAATTTGTTTCCCTCGCTTCCAAGTTGCCTTTGGGAACGCATTTGACGAGGCACTCCCATTGCGAACCCGACAGAGGAACAATACATTCATTGAGCGCAAAATAAAATTTGGAAACGAGGAAGTCAGACTGAACTGATCCTTCGACATGCTCAGGATGACAGAATTTTTATAGCAAGACTTCGGCGTCTCCTCGACAAGCTCGGGATGATAATTATTGTTATGGCTTATGGCCGACGGCTTTTTTCCCCCTGCGGCGGTACCGACTGCTATTGCGCAGGTCACGCCCGCGCCGCCGGTCGATCTGCGGCCGCTGACGACAAGTGAACTGATCGACCGCGGATTCGCGCTCTACCGCGCCCACTTTGCCGGATTTCTTCTCCTGGCCCTGCTTTGCCAAAGCGCGCCGCTGCTCGGCCAGATTCTGGCGACAGCGTGCAAACTCAATCCGACGCAAGACGATCTGGTGGAATTTCCCCCGTCGCTCTTCACCAAGCTGGGCGCGCTTATCGCCATAGCTCTGGTTGCCCAGGTCGTTGTTTTTTGTTTTGAAGTGGTGATCACGTTTTACATCGCGGACGCTTATCTCGGGAAAATCCCCTCGGTCAAGGAGAGCCTGCGCAAATTCACCACCTGCATTTTCTCCTCGATCTGGACCTGCATCCTGAACCGCGTCTTGATCGGGATCACCTTTGTCTTTCCCGCGCTCGCCTTTGTCGCATTCTACTTGTGCACGCTTGTTTATCCGCCGCAGACCTTGTTTCCGCTTATCGTTTTTGGAGGCCTCGGCGTTCTCCTGTTTGTCGCCTCGCTTGCTCCGGTGCTGGTTGTTTTCATGCGGCTGATGACGACCCTTCCGGCCCTGGCGCTCGAAGGGCTATCCGGCTGGAAGGCGGTCAAGCGTTCAGCCGCACTTGTCCGGTACGATCCGGGGTTGGGCTTTCTTTATTGGGGCGAGATGCGGCTGAGTTTTTTGCTGCTGCCGCTGTTTATCATCGAGCTGATGATCCTGATGCTGACGTCGCTGCCACTGACGCTTCACCAGATTGGCGAGGTCATGCGGCATGGATCGGGTGGACAGATCGCGCCGCCGCCCGACTCGGTGATGATTCTTAGCCAGATTCTAACGTTCCTGGCAGGCTCGCTTATTTTGCCGCTCTACTCGATTGCGACGACGCTGTTCTATTACGACATCCGAATTCGGCGGGAGGGATTCGACCTCGAATTCATGGCCGGGCAACCGGGAGGCCAAAAGTGAAAAGCTGGCTGCTTTTTTTTGTAACGATCTGCCTGCTGGGAATGCATTCCCTAAGCGCGGACGAACCTGCTGGTGGTCCGTCTCAAGCAAACGCCGCGTCCGCGCCGGTCACCGACCCTGCGCGGGTTGGTGACCATTTCCGCGAGGTGCTAGCCCGGCCGCAGTTTCAAGAGTCGGACGAGACGGCCGTGAACACCCGCTTCGAGGATTGGCTTTCGCAAGTGTTCAAGCGTTTTGGAACGACGATTGGGGAATTCAAATACGCGAATCGGATGCCCGCTTTCGAGTCTTTTCTGATGACCATTCTGGTTGTATTCTCGATCTCGGTCCTGCTCTACATCATGGTGCGACTCACCCGCCGCCGGGAGGGGATGGAGCCGGAACCGGACTGGAACATTCCGGGCCAAAAGGCATTTCGTCCGCCCGAATTTTACGCGGAAGAAATCGACGGCGCCATCCAGTCCGGAGATTGGCACACAGCATGGCTGGCGGCGTGGAGACAATTTCTTTCGCGCCTGGAGCATGGGCATCTTGTCGAGGCGGACCGCACCCGCACAAACCGCGAGTATCTGGCGCAATTGCGGGAGAAAGCGCTGCCCGGCTCCGCGCTCTCGCTGCTGACCGGCATGGTCGATGCGTACGACCGGTTCATCTACGGGCGCAAATCAATCGGCGAGCCTGAGTGGAATCTTTTTTATCAGCAAATCGGAGAGGCCGCCCTGCTGCTGCATCTGGATGACAAGGGGAAAAGTGCGGAGGCCAAACCGGGCGGATTATGAAAAACCGGAATATTGTTTATATCCGGGTGCTGCTGGTGGTTCTCTCCATCGTGGTGCTCCTGGCGTTCATCAATCGCTCGCCGCAACGCGCGCCGCACGACACGTGGCTGCCTTCGAGCTTCAATCCTATCGGGGCCGGAAACATGGCCCTGTTTCAAACGCTTGAGGAACTGAACTGGCCGGTGGAACGATGGCGCGAACCGCTGAGTCGGCTGTCGAACTATGGCACGGGCAATGTACTGATCATCACCCGTTCGAAGTTGGGAACGCCGCGCGTCGATTTTTCCGAACAGGAGACGGACCTGATCGATGACTGGGTGAAGAAAGGCAATACGCTTCTGCTGCTCGGCGCGCTGAACGATTGGGACGACACGCGGACGTTTCTCCGGCAAATCGGCTTCGGTGTGCAGGAGAAACCGGCTTCCGTAGCCGATCTTTTTCGACCGTTCGAGCGGCAAAATGGACAGGTCATGGAGGCGCAGCCCGCCCCAGGCTCGAACCAGACAGGCACGATGATTCTGCCGCGCTCCGCGCCGCTGCCCTTCACGTTTCCGGCCAATTCAAAGATTCTCTGGCAGGAAAATAGCGATCCCTATGTGATCGACGTGCCGCGCGGCGCGGGGCATATCATCTGCGGCGCGTCGGACCGGCTGCTCAGCAATTCCTTTCTCGGCAAGGGCGACAATCTCGCGATTGTCATCCAACTGCTGACACCGGGAGGGCAAACGCCGCATCATCTTTTCTTCGAGGAGACGCATCACGGATTTTCCGCCGTCTACGCGATTGTCCGGCTGCTGGACGATCCGGGTGTGCGGTTTGCGGGAATGCTAGCGCTCCTCGGCGCACTCGCTTTTCTGGGAAGTTCGCTGATCCGGTTCGGGCCGATGCTTCCGCTTCATCGCGAAACGGGGCGCTCGACGCTCGAATTTGTCAACTCCATCGCGGATCTCTATATGCGGGCCGATTTGCGCAACGACACGATGAAATATCTCTTTTTCGAAACGCACCAGCGCGTGCTGCACCGGCTCAACCTTCCGCCCACGGCCTCGCATGAGGTGATCGCCTCGCGGTTGCAGCAGGCCAATCCCCATTTGCCGAAGTGGAAAAAACTGGCGCAGCGGTTTGATTCCCGTGAGTATACGGAAGGTCTGCCGCCCTCGGGATGGCTCCGCGTGGCCCGGGACCTCATCGAAATCAAATCCGCCATGGCATGAAAAGACTGGGGAATATTGACGGAATTACGGAATTTTTTAAACATTCCATTACCCATCCTCAAAAAAATTTAGAAATTTGAAAAATTTGGTAATTTGGTTGCGCCTCCCCGTATTTCACACGTCAATCATGCCGAACATGCGGAAGCATAACCAAAAATCCTGTCCCAAAAGCTCCTCTGCCTTCTCCTCAAAAATTCCGTTATCCCGTTATTCCGTCTAAAAAGAATTCCATAGAACAACATGAATTCCACTCTCGCAACCCGTGCTGCCGAAATCCGGCAGGAAATCAAAAAGCTCATCGTCGGCCAGGAAACGCTGATCGAAAAAACGCTGATCGCGCTGTTCGCAGGCGGGCACGTCATTCTCGAAGGCGTGCCGGGCCTGGCCAAGACGCTGTTTGCCCGCGCGCTGGCCGCGAGCCTCCATGTGAGCTTCAAACGCATTCAATTCACTCCCGATCTGATGCCGTCGGACCTGATCGGCACGAATGTTTTCCAGCCCGATACGCACACGTTTAAATTTTTGCCCGGGCCGATTTTCTGCGATATTTTGCTCGCGGACGAAATCAACCGCACGCCGCCGAAAACGCAGTCGGCGCTGCTTGAAGCGATGGAGGAGCACCAGGCGACGGTGGATGGAATCTCGCGTCCGATGCCGGAGCATTTTTTTGTCATCGCGACGCAAAATCCGATCGAGTACGAGGGGACGTTTCCCCTGCCCGAGGCGCAGACGGACCGCTTTCTTTTCAAGATCAAGGTCGATTACCCGACGCCCGCCGACGAGCTGACGCTGCTGCAGAGCAGTCCTTTTTCGAGCAAGGTCGAGGATATCATCGAGCCGAGGGCGGGCGCCGACGACTTCGCGGTGATCCGGCGCGAGATCGAAGAGGTGACGATCGACGAAACGATTTACGATTACACCCTGCGCCTGCTGACGACCTCGCGCCAAAGCCCGCTGCTGGCGCTGGGGGCGAGTCCGCGCGCGGGCCGGGGGTGGATCAAGGCGGCGCGCGTGCTGGCTTCATTGCGCGAGCGAGCGTTCGTCACGCCGGATGACATCAAGGAGCTGGCCTACCCGGTGCTGCGGCATCGGCTGGTGCGCAAGGCGGAAACGGAAATCGAAGGCACGACGGTGGAGCAGGTGATCGACCAGCTTTTGGCTTCGGTTGAGGTGCCGAGATAACTCATTAGCCACAAAAGAACGCAGAGAACACAGAGAGGTTGATAAACAAAGGCAACTTCGGTTCCTATTTTTTGCGTTCTTTGTGTTCTTTCGCGGCTAATTCAGCCTGACAACCCATGGTCTTCCTGCCCCGCTTTTATTTCACGCTGATGACGCCGATTCTGCTCGCGCTGGGATCGACCCTGGTACCGAATGGCATGGCGGTAAGCCTTCTGCTGACGCTGCTGCTGACCTGTGCGGTGCTGGCCGATGTGGTACTTATTCCGCACGATGCGTTGCGCGTGAAAAGAAACGTGTCGGCAATTTTGAGGCAGGGTCAGTCGTTCCGAGTGGAACTTACGCTGGTAAATCAGAGCGAGACCGCGGCGCTGTTCCAGATCGTCGACTCACCACCGGTCGATTTCACCGGCCCGTCGCAAACGATTACCGTGCGCCTGCTGCCGAAGCGGGAGACTGTCCAGGCCTACAGCCTGAAGAGTTATCGGCGCGGAACTTTTTCTTTTGGCGCGGTCTTCTACCGGACCAGCGGACCGCTCGGGTTGATCCAGCGGCAGGGAAAAATCGATCTGCCGCAGAGCGTGCAGGTGTTGCCCGACATCAGCGGCGAAGGCTCGCGCGATTTGCAGCTCGCGCTGGCCGGGGCGTTCCGGGCCGGACGCAGAAAAGTTGCACGGAGCGGGGAGGGAGGCGAATTTGAGTCGTTACGCGAGCATCAGCGCGACGACGATTTCCGCCACATCGACTGGAAGGCATCCGCGAAACGCGGCAAGCTGATCAGCCGCCAGTACGAAACGGAACGGGACCAGCGGCTGATGATCCTGCTCGATACGGGCCGGCTGATGAGTCCGAAAATCGGCTCGTATCGGAAGCTCGATTACGCGATCAACGCATCGGTGCACCTGGCGCAGATCGCGCTGCACAAGGGCGACCTGGTCGGCTACGCGATTTTCAACGACGAGTTGCGCGCGTTCGCCGAGCCGAAAAAGGGACAGGCTCAGATGTCGCACCTGGTGCGGAACCTCACGCCGCTTCAGCCGACGCGGCTGGAATCGGATTACGCCGCCGTTTTCCATCACGTGCTGCGGCGCTGTTCGCGGCGAACGCTGATCGTCTGCTTCACGGATTTGGGAGACGCGCACTCGGCGGAGAGCCTGCTGCGTGCCGCGATGCCGCTCATGCCGCGCCACTTGCCGGTAATCGTCACAGTGAGCAACTCGGAGGTGCTTGCGGTGACGCGGAAGACACCTGAAAACGAGTTCGAGGTTTACCGGCATGTCGCGGCAATGGAAATCTGGAACGATTACCAGCGCACGTTGCGCGGCCTGCGCAGTCGCGGCGTCGCCACCGTGAGCGTGCCCGCACAGGAATTGAGCACGGCGGCGATCAATGAGTATTTGCGGATCAAGGAAACTGCTCGGCTGTAAAAATAAATTTACTCTCCGAAATCCGTCATCCTGAGCTTGTCGAAGGATCAGCTTCCAAGGAGGAAGCGATCATCTTCCGGCGGCTGATCCCTCGACAAGCTCGGGATGACGGGGGCATTGTAAGGAAATGCTTCCCGAACTCATCACGCCCATTCCCGGCCCGCGCTCACGCGAGTTGGCGGTGGAATTGCGCGCGCATGAATCGCGGAACGTGACCTATGTCTCGCCGGGGTTCCCGGTTTTTTGGGAGCGGGCACACGGCCCGAATGTGTGGGACGCCGATGGCAACCGGCTTCTCGATTTCACGAGCGGCTTCGGCGTGGCGGGCCTTGGCTACACGCCGAAAAAAATCGTCGCGGCGATTCAGGAGCAGGCCGCGCGGCTTTATCATGCGATGGGCGATGTCCATCCGAGCGCGGAGAAGGCGACGCTTTGCCGGCGGCTCTCGCAACTGACTTTCGAGAAATGGAAACTCGGCGCGGGGAAAGTCATTCTCGCCAATTCGGGCAGCGAGGCGGTGGAAGCGGCGCTGAAGACCTCGTACCTCGCAACAAAGCGGCGTGGCGTCCTTGCCTTCACCGGCGGGTACCACGGCCTCGGCTACGGCGCGCTCGCGGTCAATGGCCGCAATTATTTTCGCGATCCGTTCACTGCGCAGCTCGCCGATTTCGCCACGTTCATGCCTTTCCCGAGCTGCCAGCATTGCACGTTTGGCGCGACGAACCGCGAGCCGTCCTCATGTCCACCCGATTGCATGAACGCTTTTCTTGGCCGGGCGGAGAAGCTCCTTTCCAGAGGGAAAATCGGCGCGATTTTGGTCGAGCCTGTGCAGGCGCGCGGCGGCGAGGTTGTGCCGCCCGATTGGTTTCTTCCGCTGCTACGCTCGCTGGCCAATCAATCGGGCGCGCTGCTTATTTTCGACGAAATCTATACCGGGTTTTATCGCACAGGACGCCGCTTCGCCTGCGATCACTGGAAGGTGCAGCCTGATTTGATCTGCGTCGGCAAGACGCTGACGAGCGGGTTTCCACTCGGCGCGTGCGTGGGCCGGGCGGAGATCATGGACGCGGCGTGGCCGGAATCGCCCGGTGAGGCGCTTCACACAAGCACGTTTTTAGGCAATCCACTCGGCTGCCGGATGGCGCTGGAATCGCTCGATATTCTCGAGGCGGAACCGTGGGGCAAGCGCGTGGAAAAGCTAGGAAAATATCTCGACAAGGGACTTTGCAAGCTGCAACGCACATCGAAGCAACGGGGCTGGATTCGCGGCATCGGCCTCATGCGCGGGATGGAAGTCCTCGATGCGAACGGCCAGCCCGACCCTGCGCGCGCGGGGCAGCTTATCGAGGCGATGCTCGCGCGCGGGATCATTCTCCTCAGCGGCGGCGTGAGGCAAAATGTTCTTTCGTTTACGCCTCCGTTTATCATCAACGAGGCGGAGATTGATTTTGCGTTGAGCCAGCTTGCCGAGGCGGAACGCGGACAGGATTAACGGGATTATGGGGATGGATTTAGACAGGAGGAACATGAAGCTCATGAAAATAGACTTCAGAAAAGGGAGGTTTTTCCTTCATGTGACTCATGTCTCTCCTGTCTAAAACTCAGTCTTTCCAATAAACCACGGCGTGCTCGTCGCGCCAGACCTGTTTCCATTCGGGCAGGAAATGGAGGAGCTGATTCAAGGGAAGATAGGGCTCGATGATGAGCGAGTCGTAATTTCCTTTATTGAGTTTTTCTTCCCAACCCGCCGCGCCACGCGTCATGTCGTTGAAAGCGAAAACGGTCTCGTCGCCGTAAAAATCGCCGCGGTCATCGATGCTCACGCGGAAATCGGGGCGCATGTTCCACAGCAGCGGACCCGCGTTGCCCGTCGTGGTGAGCGGCCGGTGAAAGCGGTCGGGATGCTCTTTTAGAAACGCGACCAGCTTTGGCGTGACGCTTCTACCGACTTCGATTTTATCCCCGGTAGGCATCAGCATAAAGAACGCGGTGACGACCAGCGCGGCGACCAGCGCCAGCCATGCATCGCCGCCTGCCACGCGTTGCCGGGCTTGGAACTGCCGGAACCGGTCATTGAGCATGAGGAAGATTTCCGACAAAAGAGGAAACCGCTCACGCAGAAAGAGAGGCGCCGGGCTTTGGAGTAAAATTTGCAGGTCGCGCGCGACGGGGACAATCGCGATTTCGATGAGCAGCAGCACATGCCGTTGCGCCTTCAGGCCCATGTAGAGAAAGAAGAGCACCGGCAAAACGGTTTCCAGGTGCCAGATCGGCGCGCGTTTGGAAACCCGCGCCATAAAAACAACGATCAGGATGAAAAGCACCGTGATGGCCGACATGGTGGGCGTACCGAAATTCGGCGGCAGATATTCATCCCAGAGCGCGGCGCTTTTCAGGGACGTAGCCATGAAAAAAACCTGGCGATGCAGGCCCCAGCCCCACGGGTTCAGCAATGTCGCCAGCGCGCAGAGGAGGCTCAAGCCGATCCACGGAATGAGCGGCGCTTGCTCGCCGTCGACTCGTTTGAGGATGCGATCCAACAGGCGTCCGAACATGGAGATCGCCAGGTAAATCAGCGCGGCCAGCCAACCCGCGTGGATGTTAGCCCACGCCGCGAAGATGATCGGCATGAGCACCCAATCGCGCTTGAGCGGATGGGCGCGCCGCTGCCACACCTCGACGACCAGCGCCATGAATAGATAGGTGAACAGCACGGGGCGAACCGCGAAATGGAGATGCAACGTCAGCCACGCGATGCCGGTGCAGAAAATCACGACGCTCACCGAAAGGCCCGACTGAAGAAGGAGCCGGTAGACGTTGAGGATCGTGGCCCCAAAAATCGCATAGCAAAATGCGCAGACCAAGCCCAACCCGCCGACGCGATAGAGCTCGCCAATGGTGGTTTCAAAGGCCCATTCGAAATCGGTCCAGGGCTGTCCCGCCTTGGTGAAGCTTAACGGATCGGTACGCGGGATTTGGTGCGTCTCAACAATCACGATCCCGGTTCGCAGATGCCTGCCGACGCCAGGATCCTCGAAAATCCGGTCCGCCATGGCGAACATCGACAATTGGATCGAGAGGAAAAGGCCAAAACCGAATGTCGGCAGCCACCAGATCGGTTTCATTGAGGACTTAAAGCGTGTCTGCAAAATAGGCGCAGGTCACGCCGAAAGACATTCTTCCGCGAGGGCTTAAACTCAATGCGAGGCCTGTGCGCTCTGAATGTTGGAGGTAATCATCGAATAGAGACTTTTGGTCTGCTGTCCGAGGCTGAGAAGAACTCCAATCGCAATGATGGAAATAAAGGCGAGAATGAGGGCATATTCGACGAGGGTCTGGCCCCGGCGAAAAGCACGTTTCCGCGAAGAGGACGTCAACATCGGATTAAAAAGAGCCGGTCTGTTCATGTTTTTTTCCAATGCTGTTTTTTGAGTTCCAAAAGTCATAAATTTAAAAGCGCCTGTTACTTCCCCACGTTACTCTTGCGGCATCATTTCCCCGAGTTGACCCCGAATTACGAACCATTACCAAGTAAATAAAATTACACGCCAATATAAAAATTTCAACTCCTACATCATCTTCCGAGAAATCATCCAGTACGGGCTGGCAGGCGGGTTCTCATCCGGCTTATTCTAAGCCATGAAGATTTTGACTTCGATGGCTGCCGTGCAGCGGCAAAGCACGACCTGGGGCCGCTCCGGGGAACTCGTCGGGTTGGTGCCGACAATGGGCGCGCTGCATGAGGGTCACTTGGCCCTGATCCGCCGCGCGCGCAAGGAATGCGGGCGCGTCGTGGTGAGCATCTACGTTAACCCGATTCAATTTGGCCCGAAAGAAGACCTCGCGCGTTATCCGCGTCCGCGCCGGGAGGACCTGGCATTGTGCCGCAAGGAGGGCGTCGATCTGATTTTCGCGCCGGAAAATCTCTATCTGCCGGATCACTCGACCTTTGTGGAGGAGACGACGCTTTCACAAGGTCGCGATGGCGCTTCGCGGCCCGGGCATTTTCGCGGTGTGGCGACGGTGGTGCTGAAGTTGTTCAACCTGGTGCGGCCAACGCGCGCCTATTTCGGCCAGAAAGACGCGCAGCAGGTCGACGTAATCCGGCGGATGGTTCGCGACCTGAACGTACCGGTGAAGCTCGTCATCGTCCCCATCGTCCGCGACAGCGACGGCGTGGCGCTCAGCTCGCGCAATCGGTATCTCTCGCCCAGTGAACGCGCCGTTACGGTCGAGTTCGCGCGACTTCTCCAACAGGCCGCGAAAAGGAAAATCAATCGTGCCGCCTGGCTTCAGCAAGAACTGAAAAAAGTGTCCGGCCTCAAGCTCGATTACGCCGAGCTCGCCAGAGATCGCCTCTGCGCCGCCGTATTCGTAGGCAAGACAAGGCTGATTGATAATAAGAGGGCAAAATAACTTCCGTCATCCTGAGCATGTCGAAGGATCAGTTCGGTCTGCCTTTCCTCGTCGAAAATTCCTACAACAACACGTCATTCTTCTCGTCGAGCCGCACGACGTTCGGATGGTGCTTTGCGGCCAGTTCGGCGGGCACCTGCTCGAAGCTCATGATCGTCAGCCGGTCGCCGATCTTCCCGAGATGGGCCGTCGCGCCGTTCAGCTCGATCACCTTCGTGCCGGCCCGGCCATAGATCACATACGTCTCGAACCGTTCGCCGTTGTTGATATTGCCGACCAGAATTTTTTCGTAAGGCAGGAAACCGGCCTTCTTCGCGAGGTCTTCCGCGATGGTCAGGCTGCCTTCGTAATGAAGGCTCGCGCCGGTCACGGTGGCGCGGTGCAGTTTCGATTTGAGAAGCGTATAATCAGACATTGCTTAACTATAACACACCCGGCGCGCGCTACTCAATCTCCCGGACGCGTTCGATGTGCCGCCCGCCCTCGAAGGGCGTGGCGAGAAAGATGCGCACGCATTCGAGCATGATGTATTCGGAGATCATCCGCTGGCCGATGGACATGACGTTCGCGTCGTTGTGCTTGCGGCCCAGCTCGGCCGTCTGCGAATTCCAGACATAGGCGCAACGGACGCCCTTCACCTTGTTCGCCACCATCGCCTCGCCGTTGCCCGAGCCGCCAAAGACAATCGCCCGCTCGCATTCGCCATTGGCCACGGCCAGCGCGGCGGGCCGGATAAACAGCGGATACGAGACCGGCGCTTCGCTCTTCGTGCCGCAATCCATCACGTGATGGCCAAGCGAAACCAGCAGAGCCTTCACCTTCTCTTTATAGGCGTATCCGGCGTGATCGGAACCAAGGGCGATTTTCATGGGAAAAGAAGAGGATTCTTCAAGTAAGCATTTCTGTCAATCCACACGACAGAATTTGACGGAATTAGCGGAATTAATGAAATTTTTGAAAGGAAGGAGAGGAAAGCCTATTCCGGTGAGGAAATTTATTTGGCGTCATCAGGCGGCACGGGAAGATGGTTTGTAAGTAATTCATTAAATCGCTTCGGTTCAAAGGGCACCGACTTGTCAATTGCTTGGGACATGATTTTTTTGATTATGCCTTTATCGTGGAGATAAAGCGCATAGGTGGGAGCGCCGGGAGACAACCCCTTAATTCGTAATGCAACAGCGGTAGCGTTCTGGATATTGCCTTCTGTCAACAGATGGGGAACCAGCAGGTTATAAACCTCTTTGAGAGAGAAACTCTGTTTTGGAGCCGTTGCAACATCGCCACCACTGGAACCGTAACCAAATTCTCCCGATCCATCTGGCCTTATTCTAAGATACCAAGCATTAGTCTGTAGGTTAATTTCAGCAACTTGATCAAAAGGAGGAATGCTAGGGGTGGTCTGTGCTAAAAGCGTTGTGCTTGTGCTCAGAAGGGCCAAAGCAACTGTGAGAATCGCGAGGCGCATATTCGTTCTTTAGTCCTTTCCTTCGACGCAGTAAATTCCATTCCTTGGCTGCCGCCGATGGGACCAAATCAAAAGCCTTCCCCCTTCCGTTAATTTGGTAATTCCGTTAATTCCGTAATTCCGTCAAAATTCCCCTGCCTTCGCCATGAACCGCATCCACCTCCTGCCCGAGCACGTCGCCAACCAGATTGCGGCGGGTGAGGTCATTGAGCGACCGGCGTCGGTGCTCAAGGAGCTGCTCGAAAACTCCCTCGACGCCGGCGCGACGCAGGTCGACGTGCAGATCGGCGCGGGCGGACGCAGCCTCGTCGCCGTCACGGACAACGGCTGCGGCATGAGCAAGGACGACGCGCTTCTCTGCCTCGAACGCCATGCCACGAGCAAGCTCCGCGACAGCGACGACCTCGACCGCATCGCGTCCTACGGCTTTCGCGGCGAGGCCATTCCGAGCATCGCCTCCGTCTCTCGCTTCCGTTTGCGCACCCGCGAACCCGACGCCATCGCCGGAACGGAAATCATCATCGACGGCGGCAAACTCCGCGACGTGCACGAAGTCGGCCTCGCGCCCGGCACGCAAATCGAAGTCCGCTCGCTCTTCTTCAACATGCCCGCGCGGAGAAAATTTCTCCGCACCGAGCCGACCGAATCGGCCCACATTCGCCACACGCTGCTGCTCGCCGGTCTCGCGCGGCCCGACGTGGGTTTCACGCTTACGATGGACGAACAGGCCGCCCAGCGCTGGATGCCCGGCGAGGATTTGCGCCAGCGGCTCGTCTCCATCTTCGGCGCGGAATGGGTCGAGCTTACCGTGCCCATCGAGGCCGTCAGCGGCGGCTTGCGCCTGCGCGGATTCATCGGCAAGCCGGGTGTGAGCCGCGCCGCGCGCACCGAGGAGCTTTTCTTCATCAACCAGCGCCCGGTCGAAAACCGCACGCTCCATTTCGGCCTGCTCGAGGGCTACCACAATTCGCTCATGAAGGGTCGATATCCTGTCGCGATTCTCTTCCTCGAAATGGACCCCTCCGGCGTCGACGTGAACATCCACCCGGCGAAGAGGGAAGTGCGCTTCCACGACGACTTCACCATCCGGCAGTTCGTCGTGAAGTCGGTGCAGGACGTACTCGGGAAATTTTCCGGCGCGCCCGCGACGAAGTTTACGTTTGATGAACGCACTTCTGTGATTCCGCCCGATAAGACCGATGGGACGAATAGGACAGATACGACCGGGAATAAGTCCCATTTGTCGCATGAGTCCCAGCCCTCGCCGAAAGAAGAGGCGCTCTCCGCATCGGCACCGACGCCCGGCGACCAAACAATCAGCGACGATGACAAACCGCCGCTACAACTGCAAAGCGAACCCGAGCCGCTCGCGGCGCAGCCCACGCTTTCGCTCCCCGAAGAAACCCTCCCGCAACGCGTCGCGCCGCGTCCCGAGCCACTCATCACTAATCGCCTCGGCCTTCACGTCATCGGCTGCGTCGCGCAACTCTACATCGTTGCGGAAAGCCCCGAAGGCCTCGTCCTCATCGACCAGCACGCCGCGCACGAACGCGTCCTCTTCGAGCAAATGCTCAAGCGCATGGCGCTCCAGGACCCCGCTTCGCAGCAGCTTCTCTTTCCGGTCACGCTCGAGTTTCTTCCGCGCGAAGCCGATTTTCTCCTCGCGCAGGTCGATACGCTGCAACAGGCCGGCGTCGGCATCACTCGCTTCGGGCCGAGCACGTTTCTGGTCGACGCGCTGCCCGCGATGGTCAAGGCGCGCGACGTGGCCGAGTTCATCCGCACGGTCGTCACCGAGCTTCAGCAGGAGGGCGGCGAGACGAGAAAAGGCCGCCGCTTGAGCGAGGAGATCGTCGCGAAGACCGTCTGCCGCCACGCGGTCAAAGCCAACGACGCGCTCAAGCCCGCCGAGTGGGACATGCTTCTCCACGATCTGCTCGCATGCGATCTGCCTTATACATGCCCCCATGGCCGCCCCACGATGATCCAGTTATCGCTTGCGGAACTCGATAAGAAATTCGGAAGGATGCAGTGAGGATAAGCTGCGATATACCAACAGACTTATTTTTTCACCGCAGATGCCGGTACTGGCTTTGGACGAGGGGGAGGGGGTGGCAAGGAATTGCTCGCTGGCACAAAGCTACCTCGTGACTCATTAATGGGCTTGCTAGATTTGTTACTCATTGCGGTGGAGCTTTACTACCCGAAGATACTGGTGGTTTAGCCTGCTGTAAAGGAGAACCGGGTGGGACAACGAGAGTGATTGGTGGAACGGCTAAGGGTAATGTAAAGCTAGGAGGCGTTTGTAATTGGACCTGCATAACTTGAGGGCTCACCCCAGTTTTGGAACGCAGATTAATCAGTGAGAATACGCACAATAAGAGCACTCCCACGCCAAGGCAAACCATGGAAAAGATGTTAAGTCCTTGCGTCCAATTTACCGCTCGATTCCCAGAGGGTACATGGTTGGGAATTGAATACACATTTACATCTCCCGCTTCATATGCCACTAAAAAATCTTTGTAAGATTGATCCAGGTGCGCGATTTCACGCTGAATGGCGATTTGACTGGCGGCAAGGGATAGATGCCGGATAAGACGGACAATATCAAAAGCAGCCACGCGCCTAAAAGAAACCACAACGACCAATCCAAAGGAGAGGGAGCAATCTTTTCAATAAACGTTAGCGACAACGCCAAACTTCCCCCGGATAAGGCAAGAATAGCTTTGTCGAAACGATCGCTAATTTCCAGAGACTCTTTCAGGTAGGCTTGCCGATCCCGCAAATAGCCTTCATACCTCGATTTGGCGTATTCGTATATTGGATCAATCCCGGTATCGCTTTCCTGGGTTGCTTTTTTCCGATAGCCTAATGCTTCAAAAATGGCGTCGATCATCGCGTCGGCACCTTAAGGGATGGCAATGGCTTGTGAAGCCAATTTCTGGGCCATCACGTCTTTTCCCGATACAGCGTCAGCACATACGTTCCGAGGCTCAACTTGTCGCCGTCGTTGATATAGCCGTCGGTCATCGGAATGCCGTTCACAAAAGTCCCGTTTGTCGATTCGAGGTCCTTCACCAATAAACCACGCTCGGTCACCTGTAGCAGGCAATGGCGGCGCGACACCTGGTTGTTTTCGACATAGATGTCGGAGGTCCCTTCGCGCCCCACCACATTCGTTACCTTCTTCACCTTCAGCTTGAAGGTCGGCGACTCCTCCGGGATGAAGTAATAATGATTCTCAAATCTCTTCTCTTTTCGTTCTATCGCCGGCGGCGACATCCGGATCGTCTTGCCGAAACGGGAATCGAGTCCAATCGAATTCTTATGCATATACTCCTGCATATCGACTTCGATATCCTTCTTCGCCGGTTCCGCGCCCGAGATCCATCCATAGGACGAACCCTTGAGATCGAAAGCGCGATCAAGCGCGACCGTTCCCTCGATTTTTCCGGCGACCGCATGAACGATCACACCGTTGTCCACAAAAAGATGGATGGCTTCCTGGGAGTTAAACACCAACAGGCATCCTTTCTCCCGCGTCTGCGCAAGACGCCTGAAGGCTTCGCTGAAGGAAGCTAGCAGTTGATAAAAACTCATGAACTGGCCTTTAGCATAGCCCCCATGTGCCTCTGGGAAAAGGACTTTTTCATAGGCCCGCAGAACTGGAGTTGCTAATTCTCGATTTCTGAAGCATATTCGAGAACCATGCTCGTTTTGCCCACCGCCAAAATTCTTCTATTCATCGCGCTGAATCTGGGGCCTCACAATCCCCCCGCTATTTATGCAACGAGCAATTCGGAGAGCTATGTCTGGATGCCCACGGAAATCGGCTGGACGGTCGACGCTAAAGGTTTTCCCGCTTCCGATTTCACCCGCGACCCTTCGCAAACCGTGGACTTTGCCGGCAGCCAGCCCCGGGAATCGATCCCGGCTTACCTGCGCGCCATTTCCCGCCACGACTGGAGTCACGACTCCGCCGTGGTATTTGATAACGGAGACCGCGTCGAAAAATGCGGCGATCACGCCTTCTATATCATCAATGCCGGCGGCGCGAACGAAAAGGTCTTCACAATCTTTTTTGCGGCCAGCGATAAATCCTAGCCGTCCTCCACAATAGGGGGGGCAAGCGGCGCCTACTGTTTCGTAACGCCGCACGCCACGAGAATTCCGCCAACGACCAGTGTCAAAATCGCATAGATGCACCAGGCTGACGCAGGAATGAGAATATCCGCGGTAAACTGGGTGACAATGCCGATGATCAGTCCGATAATGCCGATGACCGTGATGACCTGCCCCAGATGGTAAAGGGGGGGATTGGTCACCATGATTTTGTGACTGAAATCGATGGCCATAAAAGATCAATTATAGACGGGTTCTTTTCTGCCGCAAGCTACAAACGCCGTTTTACAGGTGTTTGGCGTGTTACAAGAGCATCCCAGTCGCGACCGTGTTGTTGGTGTCCTGGTCGATGAGACGCCCTTTATTATTAGGGCGTGCACCCGGCACCTTTAGTGTCTAAATCCGATGCTACCATGCTCCGGCCCATTTTATCTTCCGTTCTGCTGCTCGCCACGCTTTCGAGTGTTCTTGGGCAGGCGTCCGCGCCATCTGATTCAAACGCACTGGTGCAGAAAATCCAGGGTGAACTCAACGGCCCGTTAACCCCTGATAGCAACTCGACCCCCGATATTCCGCATGGCGAGATACTTCGCGGCACAATCTCCGATTCGACGATCTATCCCGGCACGGAGAACGACTTCCAAGTCTATGTTCCCGCCCAGTACGATCCAGCCAAGCCCGCCTGCCTGCTGGTCAAGCTTGACGGGCTCGGAAGCTCCGAGGGCAATGTGCTCGACAACCTGATCGCAAAAAAAGATGTGCCCATTATCATTGGCATTGGCATTTCCCCCGGCACCGTCTGGAAGGATCCGCCCGGCACTCCCAAACGCATTGCGGCTCGCTTCAATCGCTCCTACGAATTCGACAGCATGAACGACCGCTTTCCCGATTTCGTGTTGAATGAATTGCTGCCCGCCGTCGAGAAGCTCAAGACCCACGATGGCCGCCCCCTCAACATTTCGCCTGATGGCAATGATCACGCTGCAACCGGCGCCAGCACCGGCGGCATTGGTTCCTTCACCCTTGCCTGGCGGCGGCCTGACCAATTCACACGCGTCTACGATGTCATCGGAACGTTCGTGTCCATGCGCGGCGGTCATGAATACCCGGCCCTTATTCGTAAGACCGAGCCCAAGCCAATCCGCATTTTCCTGGAGGACGGCTCGGCCGACGCGTGGAACCCGCTCTTCGGTTCCTGGTACGACGCCAACGTGAACATGGAATCGGCCTTGAGCTTTGCCGGTTACGACGTCGCCCACGCCTGGGGTACTCATGGTCACGATGGCAAACCGGGCGGGGTGATTTTTCCCGACGTGCTGCGCTGGCTCTGGCGCGATTATCCGGCGCCGATCAAGGTCGGCGTTTCAAAAAACAGCACGCTCCAGGAAATAACCCTGCCGAATGAGGGCTGGCAGAAAATTTCGCAGGCATTTCAGTCCGCGGCGGGACTTGCCGTAAACGCCAAGGACGAAATCTATCTCGGCGACGCTCCCGCCGCTACGGTTTATCGTTTCGGCGCGGATGACAAGCCCGTCGTATTTCTTGATCACGTGCCCGGCATCGTTGGGGTGGCCTTCGGTCCCGACGGGACTCTTTACAGCCTTGTGCCCGGCGACAAAAAGATCATCGTGATCGATCCTCAGGGTGTCACACGCACCGTTGCCGACGGAATTGTGGGCCACGGCATTGTCGTCACACATGACGGCACGATCTACGTTAGCGAACCGGGCGAACACAGCGACATGCCCAGCAAGATTTGGCTGATCAAGCCGAATGGCGAGAAAAAGATCGTCGACGAGGGGCTCTTCTCCGTTTCCGGAATCGCGCTTTCGCCGGATGGTACGCTTTTCTTCGCCGCCGAGAACACCACGAAATGGATTTACAGCTACGTCGTCCAGCCCGACGGAACGCTCGCCAACAAGCAACCCTATTTCTGGCTCCACATGGATGATATTTTCGGCGAGAGCGGCACGGAGGACCTCGCCGTCGACACGCACGGCAATCTTTACGCGGCTACCCGCATGGGCATCCAGGTTTGCGACCAAAACGGCCGTGTGCGCGCCATCCTGCCGCTGCCCACGCCGTGCGGACCGGCACGCAGCCTCTGCTTCGGTGGCGAGCATTTCGACGTCCTCTATGCCACCGATGGAGCGCAGGTCTTCAAGCGGCATCTGAAAGTGCCGGGGTTCGCTCCCTGGGCCACTCCTGTTGTGGTGCCGAGCCATGGCCCCGGTTGATCGCGCTCAATCACCTGACAATTTCTCTAAAAAAATTATGGCTATCTGGTCTCAATTCTACGATCCGCTCGGAAACATCTTCGTCTCGGCACTTGTCGCGGCCATTCCCGCCATCCTTCTTTTGACCCTGATTGCAGGGTTCAACGTCCGGATTCATCTCGCCGCGCTTATCGCACTCGCGGCCTGTCTTGCGCTCGCGATTGGCCTCTATCACATGCCGGTCACTTATGCTGCAGCCAGCGCAGCTTACGGCGCGGCCAACGGACTCTTTCCCATCGGTTGGATTGTGCTGAACATCATCTTTATCTACCAACTCACGGTTCAGCGCGGGCTCTTCGATGTGCTGCGCCGCAGCCTTGCGCGGGTGGCGCCCGATCCGCGCATCCAGGTGATCCTGATCGCGTTCGCCTTTGGCTCGTTTCTCGAGGGGATGGCGGGCTTTGGCGCCCCCGTCGCCATCACTGCGGCCATCATGATTCAGCTTGGCTTTCCGCCTCTTCAAGCCTGTGGTCTCGCGCTTATCGCCAATACGGCGCCTGTCGCCTTCGGGTCGGTCGGCATTCCAATTACCACGCTGCAGCAAGTCACCGATCTCGATATCCGCGCACTCTCGGCGACGATCGGCGCGCTGCTTGTCCCGTTTTCTTTTTCTGTGCCGTTCCTCATCGTCGTCATGCTGGCGGGTTGGCGCGGATTGCTCGGCATCTGGCCGGCCGCACTTGTTGCGGGCCTTTCGTACGCGATTCCACAGTTTTTTATCTCCACCTACCATGGCCCCTGGCTGGCCGCGCCCGTCGCGGGACTCAGTTGTATCGTTGCGCTGATCGTCCTCCTCCGTTTCTGGCGACCGAGGGAACTTTTGCGATTCGACGCTGAAGGCAATCTTGTCCCTACCATCGGGCCCAGCCCTGCGGCCGAATCGACGGAGTCACCCAAGCAGGTTTTCGATGCCTGGATGCCCTGGTGCCTTCTAACCCTGTTCATCCTCGTCTGGGGAGTGCCTCAATTTCAAGCCGCACTCGACAAGATTTTCGCCATCGAGTTCAATGTGCCGGGGCTGCATAACCTCGTCCGCCGGATGCCGCCGGTCGATCTGGCCAATGCCGCGCCGATCAAGGCCGTCTACAAGTTCCATATCCTTTCCACGATCGGGACAGGAATCTTTATCGCCTCGATCTTAATAGGTTTCATCACGGGCTACTCGCCACGGGAATGGCTCAAGACCTACATGGAAACCATTTGGCGCATCCGGCTATCGCTCCTCACCATCGCGGCCATGATCGCGCTCGGCTACGTCACCCGCTATTCGGGCACCGACGGCACGCTGGGGCTCGCGCTCGCCCACACCGGTTCATTCTATCCTTTCTTCGGCACCCTCTTAGGCTGGATCGGCGCGGCCATCACCGGCTCCGATACCTCGACGAACGTCCTCTTCGGCAGCCTGCAGAAAATCACCGCGCAGCAGATCGGCATCAGCGCGGTACTCATGTGTGCGGCCAATACCTGCGGAGGCGTCATGGGCAAGATGATCAGCTCCCAAAGCATCGTCGTAGCCAGCACTGCCACCAATTGGTACGGCCATGAGGGACGCATCCTCCGTTACGTGTTCATGCCCAGCATCGTCCTCGCCGCGCTCATGGGCACTCTGGTTTATCTCGCTGCCTATTTCGCCCCGTTCACCGCTTTGGTGGCGAAGTGATGGGTCTGAAAACCTACAGAATCATCCCCGCTGCTACGGTATTGTTGGTGTCCTGATCGATGAGAATCAGTCCGCCCGTGTTGCGGTTGATGGCATAGGGGTCGGCGAAAAGCGGCACCGTTGTCCGCAATTTAACGCGCCCGATGTCGTTCATCCCTATCTTCAGGTCCTGCTCGTTTTTGTGAAGCGTGTTGATGTCGATTTTGTACCGGACCTCCTTCACCAGCGCCTGGCAATCGCGCGTGGTATGTCGCACGAAATAACGTCCGCCGGGAACGAGCGGCTTTTCATGGAACCAGCAAAGCGTCACTTCAAGGTCCTGCGTGGCCGTGGGCATATTATTCGGCTTGGCGATCATGTCGCCGCAGCTGATGTCAATTTCATCTTCGAGCGTCATGGCGATCGACATCGGGCTGAACGCTTCCTGCACGTCGTCCATCATCGTCGTGATCGATTTGATCCGGCTCGTGAACCCGGAAGGCATCGCGATGATTTCATCACCCGGCTTGAAGACGCCGCTGGCCACGCGTCCGGCGAAGCCCCGGTAATCGTGCCACTCGGTCGTTTGCGGGCGGATGACGTACTGCACCGGAAAACGCGGATCGACATGGTTCACATCGCTGCCGATATAGATGTTTTCCAGCGTGGAAAGAAGCGGCGCGCCGTCGTACCACGGCATGTTCTCAGATCGATTGACCACATTGTCGCCCAGCAACGCGCTGACCGGAATGAACCGGATGTCGGGCACATCGAGGCGTGACGCGAACTCTTTATAATCCTCTACGATCTTGTTGAAGACCTGCTCGCTAAAGCCCACCAGGTCCATTTTGTTGACGCACACGATGAGATGCTTGATGTGGAGAAGCGTCGCGATGAACGAATGCCGGTGGGTCTGCTCAAGAATGCCCTTGCGCGCGTCGATGAGGATGATCGCCAGGTTTGCGGTCGACGCGCCTGTCACCATGTTGCGCGTGTATTGAATATGCCCCGGCGTATCGGCCACAATGAATTTGCGTTTCGGCGTGGCGAAGTAACGGTAGGCCACGTCGATGGTGATGCCCTGTTCCCGCTCTGAGCGCAGGCCGTCGGTGAGCAGCGCCAGATCAACCTGGCCATTGCCGCCGCGGCTTTCGCTCAGCCGCTCGATGGCCTCAAGCTGGTCTTCAAAAATCGATTTTGAATCATAGAGCAGGCGTCCGATGAGCGTGCTTTTCCCGTCGTCAACCGATCCGGCAGTCGTGAAACGAAGTAAATCCATATCCAAATCAATTAGAAGTAACCGGCCTTCTTGCGGTCCTCCATCGCGTTTTCGCTACGCTTATCGTCCGCGCGCGCACCCCGCTCGGTGATGCGCGCCGCTGCCACTTCCTGAATGATCTCGTCAAGCGTGCTGGCGGGCGACTCCACCGCGCCGGTGCATGTCGCGTCGCCCACTGTGCGAAAACGGACCGTCCGCTCCTCATAGGCTTCGCCCGGCAGCAGCGTGTTGAACGGCGACTTTGCTAGGAGAACGCCCCGGCGGTCCACCACCTCGCGCTTGTGGCTGAAATAGAGCGACGGAATCTCCATTTTTTCCGCGGCGATATATTGCCACACATCCATCTCCGTCCAGTTGCTCAGCGGAAACACACGAAAATTTTCCCCGTGATGAAGCCGGCCGTTGAAAATGTTCCAAAGCTCGGGCCGCTGGTTCTTAGGATCCCACTGGCCGAACTCGTCCCGATGCGAAAAGAAGCGCTCCTTCGCCCGCGCCTTTTCCTCGTCCCGGCGTCCTCCGCCGATGGCCGCATCGGCGCGGAGTTCCTCGATGGCGTCGAGCAGCGTCACAGTTTGCAGCCCGTTGCGGCTTGGATTGACGGTTTTTTCCTCGGCGCAGCGTCCCTTGTCAATCGAGTCCTGCACCGTGCGAACAAGCAGCCGCGCGCCCACTTTTTCCACCAGCCAATCGCGGTACTTGATCGTCTCGTCAAAATTGTGTCCGGTATCGATGTGCAGAAGCGGAAAAGGGATCACCGCCGGATAAAACGCCTTCTGCGCCAGCCGCACCATGACGATGGAATCCTTGCCGCCGGAAAAGAGCAAAACGGGCCGCTCGAACTGCGCGGCGACTTCCCGCATGACATAAATCGCTTCGTATTCTAGTTGCTTGAGATGGGACAGGTTATAGGAACTCATGGGCCGGAACAGGAGACGCTAGGGCACGAACCTGATATGTCCAAGAACAAAAGAATATAGAGTTTCTAGGGAATCCTCGGGCGGCGTCTGTTCCGTATTCAAAACCAAGTGCGGCCGGGCAGGTGGCTCGAAGGTCGACTCCTTGCCCGTGAAGTCTGTAACCAGCCCCGCATCGACCCGCTGATAGAGCCCCTTCACGTCCCGCTTCCGGCATGTTTCAAAGGAGCACTCCACATAAATTTCGAGCAGGTCTTTCTCGCCCAGGATTTCCCGTGCCATATTCCGGAGAGATTCCTTTGGCGTGATGAACGAGTTCAGGCAGATGATGCCCGACTGCACGAACAGCTTCGAGACTTCCGCCACGCGCCGGATATTTTCCTCGCGGTCCGCATCGCTGAAGCCGAGCCCGCGATTGAGCCCGTCGCGCACGTTGTCGCCATCCAGATGCGCAATAACGTAGCCATTTTTAAAAAGCCGGTGTTCCAACGCCGTCGCCAGCGTGCTTTTTCCGGAACCCGACAGCCCGTAAAGCCACACGACCTTCGCATGCTGGCGCAGCTTTTTCTCACGCTCGGCCCGGCTCAACATTTGCGTGTAGATGGGATAAATCGTAGACATGGTTGTTTCTGAAATAGGCTACGCCTGAGTCTGCCCCTCCAGCCCGGTATTGGCCAGCTTGTGCGCCAGTTTCAGCGCCTCATTGCGTGTCTGGACGGCCCCCTCAAGTTGCGCCACGCGCACCGCATCGAGAATCTTGCCCACCATCTTGCCGGGCGTCAGGCCCATCGCGAGCAGATCGCGTCCGCTGATGAGCGGCGGCGGATCGATCTCCTCGGCGCTCATGGTTTCGAGCCGCTGCTTGAGGAAGTCGTAGTATTTCAAATCGCCGTGGGAGCTGGCGCAGTCGATGCGGTGCAGTTCGAGTTCAAGCGGGAACGTCGGGCGCGCCATCATCCGCTTGAGTGTGCTGTCCCGCATGTGAGGCACGTCCTTGAACTGCATGTGGTGCTGGATCAATTCCCGCACCGTCTGGATCGTCTTATTGTCGTAGCGCAGCCCGGTCATGATCTGTTCCGCCATCTCCGCGCCCACGCTTTCGTGCTCGTTGAAGCGGATGCGCCCATTTTCGTCCACCTTCGCGGTCGGCTTTTTGCCGACATCGTGGAAGAGAACGCCAAGCGCCAGCTCGAGGTTCGGCTGCATGATCTTTGAGAGCATCAGCCTTACATGCTGGTAAACATCGCCTTCAGGATGAAACTGCGGCGGCTGCTCGACGCCGTGCATGGCGGCGATGTCGGGCAGGACTTCCGCAAGCAGCCCGCTTTTGTCGAGTAGATCGAGGCCGAGTTCCGGTTTCGACGCCGTGAAAATTTTGTTCAGCTCGTCGCGGATCCGCTCGGCGCTCACCGTGCGGATCTTCGGCGCTGCCGCGCGAATCGCGTCCCACGTCTTCGGTTCAATCTTGAACAGCAGCCGCGCGGCGAAACGAATCGCGCGAAGCAGGCGCAGTTGGTCCTCCGCGAACCGGTCCACCGGATTGCCAATGGCGCGAACGATCTTGGCGCGAAGATCAGCCTCGCCTCCCACATAGTCGATCAGCCGATTCGCCACCGGATCGAAGAAAAGCCCGTTGATCGTGAAGTCGCGCCGCTGCGCATCCTCCTCTGCCGTCGCAAAGCGGACCGATTCCGGGTGCCGGCCATCCTTGTAAGGCCCGTCCTGGCGAAACGTCGCCACCTCGAAAAATTCCTCGCCCACCATCACGCGCACCACGCCGAAGGACTTGCCGGTCAGGTCGGTTACGCGCGGGAAAAGCTGCTGCACCTGCTCGGGCCGCGCGCTGGTGGCCACGTCGTAGTCCTTCGCCTCGACGCCGAGGAGATGATCGCGCACGCAGCCTCCCGCCAAGTAAGCCGTATGCCCGGCTCGCTGAAGCTGCGCAACAATTTCAGACGCTCGCGGATTCATTTCTCAAAAATCGGTTCCACTTCGGCCGGGTCCGGCGGTGGCGTATGCGTCTCATGCCGATAGAGAAAATAAAACGGCCCGCCCACGAGACTCCACGCAAGATTGACCGCAAAGTAGGTGAGGGAAAAAGCAATGGCATGATTCCAATCCACGTGCACAAGGCCCAAAAATGTGCCGAACAGCCATTCGCGGACACCAAAGCCCGAAACGCTGATCGGTAGCGCAATGAGCATGTTCACCATCGCGAGAATCGCGCAGAAGGCCAAAAACGGAACCTCTTGATCGAGATGCATGGAGCGCAGGACGCAGTAGCCCATCAGCGTCGTGCACATGTGGGACGGGAGCGAAACAATCAGGGCTAAAACATTTGTCCACATCGCCTCGGCAGTTTTTTCGGCGGCGGACATCAGTGACGCCCCATGGTGAATGAAGGGAATCTTCTTGAGGAAGGAACGAAGGGTGCGGTGTTTCAGGAACAGTGGAGCGATGCAGGACAGGCCCGAAATCACTACTCCGCCCAGCGCAAAAAGATAAAAAAGGCCCGTGTAGAATTTCGTCTCGGAAGTTGAAAGCAGCAGCGGCAATTGCGTCAGCGAAAGCGTCACGCCGAACAAGAGCAGGGCCACCATCCCAATGATCCGGTCGACGATCACAGTAAACGAGACCGCCGCTTTCTGGTTCGGCACGGCCCGTGCCACATAAAATATTTTGATCACGTCGCCGCCTGTGGTACCGAGAAGAAACGCGCTGAAGAACTGCCCGATCATGGAGAGTTCAAAAATGCGCCAGAAGCTCATGCGCACCCGGTGCACGGCAAGCAGCAGCCGCCAGCGCCAGGAAACAATCAGCAAAACCGGCAGAAAACAAATCGCGCCGACCACGAGCCAGCCTACATCCACCGTGCGTAGAATGTCCCACAGCTTGGCCCAATCGATCTTTCGGATCAGGAACGCAATCAGCAACACCGAGACGAGAGCTCGGAAAATCAGCCCAAGGCGGCGGCGTAAGAATTCCATAAGTGGCGGCTTGCAATGACCTGCTCTTCCGGCGTGCCGGGTGCGAGTTCAAGAACACCGATAGCGTTTTCCGGGATCAGGGGCAAGAGCGAGCTGAACTCAATCTCGCCATGGCCCAGCGGCAAGTGGTCTTCCATGGGCCGCCGGCAATCGTGAATATGCGCGCCAAACATGCGCGGGGAGCGCAGCGCAAGGCTCTCGGCGTGATCGTGCCAGCCCATGAATTCCTTCGATTGCGCGTGCCCGAAATCGTGCCAGTAACCGACCACCTCCGGAGGAAATGCGGCCAGCACCTGCGGAAATTCCTCCTCGCCCGGAAACTCCTCGAATTCATGGCGAATCTCGAACCCTAGCCGCACGCCCAGCTCTCCCCCCAGCGCCACCAGCGGATCGAGGCATTCCTTGATGCGCGGCCACACGGCCTTGAATTTCTCCTTCCGCTGCCGCACCGCCTCCACCTTGATCTGCGTATAGCTCCGGGTCAGGAACCGGCCGTTGAGATAAAGATGTTCGAGTTTGTCGGTCACCCCCTGCGGCCCGAGATTTCCCAGGTGAAAAATCACCGCGCTCGCGCCGAACCGGGCCGCATGGCGAATCGTTTCCTGGCTCGCCTTGATCGCCGCGGCGCGCATTGCGGGGCGCGCATCCGAAAACTCGTAGCAATTCGGATTGGGCCTGAAAACGCTTGTCGGCACCGGGCAGAAATTATGCAGCGTCTGGATATGGATCAGGTCTTCCTCCCACGCCTTCACAATGCCTGGCCAGAGCGAAAACCGGATCGCATGGCTCAACTCAACCGCCGGGAATCCGAGTTGCCGGATCTCCTTCAGCATCATGTAGCCATCCTGATGCCGGTAAGAATTCCAGCAAGTCGATAGGGCCAGCGGAAGCATGAGTTAACTTCAGCGTATCATAATTCGATACATAGTCGCAACGAAACACGCAGGTAGCCGCCGCACGCCGGGCGGCGGTATTTTCCTGTGTCTACGCCATCCGCGGCGCGGTCTTCTCGCTTGCCCGGCCAAAAAGCAGCCCGCGATCCAGCACCAGCAAAAGCAGGAACACAAAGAAAAGATCGCCCGCCATCCCGTTGCGCAGAAAGGTCCACGCCGGCGTGTAGCCGGGAAGCCCCACCGTATTCGCCTGCCACCAGCCCGCCAGCGTCGCGGGATAACCCGGCGTCATGTGCACCACCACATCGTGCCAAAACGAAAATGTGTTGGTGGCGACATAGAACACAAACGAGCAGCCAACGCTGCCGCTGATGATCTTTGTGAGCGACTTGCGCCGCGCAATCAATATTCCAAGACCGCCCGCCGCCGCGTAAATGCCGAGAGACAGAACCGTCATCCACGACCACATCGAACCGGAACCGTCCGTGCGGTAATTGACCTGGAGAAAAGCGAGATCGGTAATGATCAGCGTCGACGGCCCCACCAGCCAGCCCCATCGGCGGGGGAGATACATCGCGCCGACAAAGGCAATCGCCATGAGCGGCGAGATGTTCGGAATGAATTCCGGAAAGTCGTTGCTCAGCAGCCGGAACGTGACGCAGCCCAGAACCAAAATCAGGGCCAGATAAACAGGAGAGAATTCGCGCTTCATAAGGACAAGGAGACAGTATGGCGTATTTTTAAAATAGGACAAGGTTGTGTTGAGAGCTGATTTTGATGCTACAATGCGGGCCATGCGCATCCTGGCCATTGATTACGGCAGCCAGCGGATCGGCCTCGCGCTGAGCGATCCGACGGGCACGCTGGCGCGCCCGCTCCCGTTTGTGCCCGCCAAGGCCGATCTCAAGCTCGCGCGTGAAATTGCCGGGATGGCAAAGAAAGAGGAAGCCCATCTCATCCTGCTCGGCCTGCCGCGCAACATGGATGGCTCGTCGGGAGCCGCCGCCGCCAAAGTGCAGGCCTTCGCCGCCATTCTCGGCCAGGCCACGCCGATCCGCATTCAATTGATCGACGAGCGGCTTTCGACCGTGCAGGCCAGCCGCCAGTTGCAGGAGTCGGGTAAAAATACACGCCAACAGCGGGGCCGGATCGACAGCGAAGCCGCTGCCGTTTTGCTCCAGGGTTACCTCGACAGCCAGACGCCGTTTCCCCTTTTGCCGCCCGACGCATGAGCTCATTGCCTACGCCGCCCACGTCTTTGGAAATGCGCAAGCGCCGCCCCCATCGCTTCGACCCGGCGTTGCAGGGGCACAAGCTGACCATCGCCTATCGCGGCACCGAGTTCTCCGGCTGGCAGCGGCAGGCCTCCAAACGCACCGTGCAGGGTTGCATCGAGGACGCGCTGGAAAAAATCTGGGGCCAAAAAATCAGCCTGCAAGGCTCGGGCCGGACCGATACCGGCGTCCACGCGCTCGGCCAGGTGGCGTCCTTCAACGCGCCGCGTCTCCACGCCGAGGTGGTTTTGCAGCGCGCGCTCAATGCGAATCTCGCCCGTGACGTTCGCATTGTGAAATGCCGCCTCGTCTCGCCCGCCTTTCACGCCCGCTTCGACGCCCAGGGCAAGACCTACCGTTACCTGATCTTGAACCATCTCGTGCAGGACCCATTTACGCTCGACACCCATTGGCACGTGCCGCGTCCGCTCGACCTGCCCGCCATGCGCCGGGCCGCGCGGCTGCTTGTGGGCCGGTACGATTTTGCCTCATTCACGAGCAATCCCGGCTACGAGCGGGAATCGACGGTGCGCACGATGAGGCGCGTGTCGGTCGCGCGCGAAGGCGCGGTCGTGGCGTTTCATTTCACGGCGGAGGGTTATCTCTACCGCATGGTGCGCAACCTCGTCGGCGCGCTGGCGAGGGTCGGGATGGGCAAAATCACCGTGGACGATTTCGGGAAAATCCTGCGGGCCTGTTCGCGTTCGGAAGCGCCGGCGACCGCTCCGGCTTGCGGGCTATATTTGATGAATGTGACTTATCCGGGAAATAGAGCAAATAGAACAAATAGGACGGGTAGGCCTCATGCGACGCATGGGACGGATAAGACAAATCCATCGAAAGCCCCTTCTGTCCTATAAGTCCTATGAGTCTCATAAGCCCTATACCCCCCTTCCAGATCGTTCTGGTTGAGCCGGAGATTCCGCCGAATACGGGGACGATTGCCCGTTTCTGCGCCGCGACGGATACGGTTTTGCATTTGGTGGAACCACTCGGGTTCAAGCTGGATGATCGCGCGTTGAAGCGGGCTGGGATGGATTATTGGCAGCACGTGACGTGGCGCACATGGCCCAGTTGGGCTGCCTTGCGCGCCGCGCATTTGCAGGCGCGGTTTCATTTTTTGACAACGAAGTTGGGGCGTCCCTACACGGAAGCGCGATTCGAGCCGGGCGATTTCCTGGTTTTTGGGCGCGAGACCAAGGGCCTGCCTGAATCGCTGCTCAGGGAAAATGCCGGGGCGTGTCTGACCATCCCGATGTCCAATCCCCATGTGCGGAGCCTGAACCTGGCTACGGCGGCGGCGATTGTGCTGTTTGAGGCGCTGCGGCAGATGCGAATGTCTCCGCCGTAGGGACACGGCTCTCGGCGTGGCAGGCCACGCTCTCACGAGCGCGGCTACAACTTACTGCGTCATGCCGCCCAATTGGCCGGTCGTTTCCCATGATTCGGGCTTGTTCCATGGGACGCTGGAAACGGGCTGGCCATTGGAGTCCACATTTTGCGCGGCGGGCACTGTCGACGAACTGGAGCAGCCCGCCTGGATTAAAGCCAGGGGCAGAAGCAGAAGGATCGAACGAAGACGAATCATGCGCCTAATTAAGCACAGAATCGCCGATTTGAATATCGCCTTTTATGTCAGGCAAAATTTCAGCCACGGCATCGTTGGGATCGACTTTCGTCACGCGGACTTTGCCCAAAAAGTTGCGTCCGCGATAAACAATCAATTCGCCATTGGGCACGACGCCGTTGGAAAGGCCGACATCGAGAATGACAAAATTCCATGCGTGGTCGACGAAAGTGACCTTGCCGCTGACGCCGGGCATCTTGCCGGTCTTGGACCGGGCGATGGCGTCGTTTAGCTCAGCAACCTGAGTTTGCGATGCCTGCAAGGAGTCCTGCAAAATCTTCTTTTCGCTCTCGGCCGCCGCCAGATCGGCCTCGGCCTTTTTCTCATCGGCGACGTACTGCTCGGGCTTCTCGCCATTGAGAGTTTTATTGATCGCGTCCAAATTGTCCTGGGCCTGCTTGGCTGTATCGGTGGCCTTTTCGAGGGCCGCAGCCGCATCCGTTGCCTGCTTCTTGGCATCGGCCAGTTGGGTCGTCAGGTCAGTGACCTGGCTTTTGGTGTCGGTCAGTTGCTTGACCGCATCAGCCGTGGCCTGGGCTGCGGCTTCGGCTTCCTGCTTGGCCTTGGCAGCGGTTTGTTCGGCGGTAGTCCTTGCACCAGTGGCAGTCTTGAGATCCGAGCGAGTGGCGCTGTATTGGAAGACGAGCGCTGTTCCTGCTCCCACGGCGACGATTGCGCCGACAAGCGCTACCCAAAGTAAAATTTTTCCAAGTTTAGACATGTGATAAGTTGGCTAGATCGTTGGCTTAAAACGGTTCATAGAAATCTCATAAATGGGAGCCATGTGTCAATTCATTCTTACGCACTAATAATGGAAATGACAGTTTTGGCTGCTGTATTAGAGCACGTCAAGTGATTGTGCATCGAGGCTTTCGGTTACAGACCCGCTTTTGGAGGGGCTGCCACGGAGGGTGACATGTGGACGTGTTTGGGGCGAGGGGCCCCCCGCGCTGAGCCAGCGCGGGGCTACCACGGCGGCAAGGCTACCACTCAGGCTACCGCTGCCAGCGGGCGGAGCGATGCACCCGTTCGAGTTCATCCGTGAAGGAAGCGCCTTCCATTTGCAGTTCCTTCCGGAGCCATGTTGGGGAAGCCGTTGACGCGCCCAGGGACTCCACCGTCAGCTTCTCGGCCTCATCCGCCGTGATGACCGTAATGTCTTTCGCGGCTCCCGAGGCGGCCACAAGCCGCTCGATGATGCTGTCCGCCGTTTGATCCGCCGTGGCATAGCTGACCACCATGTCGGTCGGCTTGCGGGTGCCGGAGGGAATCGTGGTTCCGAGCTTGCCGTCGAGCACCACCGTCACGAGCCAGTCGGTGGTGTCGTGGAGATGCTGGAGCTTGTCGATGAGCGCCTTGCGGGCGGCGGCACGGTTTTCGTCATGGAGCTTCCTCAAATCGGGCCACGCGAATATCACGCTATGGCCGTCGATGACCATGTAGCGCGCGCTCATGGGGAGGAAAGTGTGCTCCAGCCTGCGCCGGTCTTAGCTCTGCGAAGGAGGAGGCGTTGTCGGTTCGGCCGGGGCTGCCGGCTTCTCAACCGGTTCCGGCTTCTCCGCAACAACGGGCTTCTCCGTAACCGCGGGCTTTTCCGCAGCGGCGGGCACCGGTTTGGCAGCGACCTTTTCAGCAGGAGCTGGTTTGGCTGCGGCTGGTTTAGAGGCGGCTTCCGGCTTTTTAGCTGGAGCTGCCGGTGTTTTGGCGGCAACCGCAGGTTTCGCGGTGACGGCGTTGGTTTTGGATGCGAGCTTCTTCCGCTTTTTGTAATTAATGCGGCGGCGGCGTTTTTGAACTTTATTCGACTGTTGTCCCATAAGAGGAGAGACTTGTCGCGGGAAATGGACGCCGAGTCAAGCTTGGTAGTGAGCTTGGTGGTATTTTTCTGGAGAAGCTTTAGTGTCTTTGGCAGCAATTGGCGGTCGCAGGATCGCTACGCAGACCCCATTTTATGACTATTCCGCAAAATTATACGATTGGCGTCATTGCCGATACGCACGACCGCTGGATTCCACGGGTGGCCGAACTTTTCAGGGAGGCCGACGAAATCTGGCACTTGGGCGATGTTTGCGGGGAGCCGATCCTCGATGAACTGCGTGCGATTAACTCGAAGCTCAAGGTGGTTTTGGGCAATAATGACTACAGCCTCGACTCGCCGGTGAGCCTCGACCTGGAGCGGGGAGGGGAACGCTTTCACTTGATTCATATCCTGCCCCGGCGGATGCCGTCCGATACGGATTGGGTCCTTTATGGGCATACCCATCGTCCCGCGGACGAGATGCACAACGGCGTGCATTTGTTCAATCCCGGCTCGGCAGGCCGGGGCAACAAGGGCGCGCCGGTGAGCGTGGGGTTTCTGAAGCGGGAAAAAGGCGGGAAGTTTTGCGCGAGCGTGGTGTTGCTTTAAGCGCAGGCGCGCTCGTGAGGGCGTGGTTCTTCGGACGAATAAGAGCAGTTCTATTGTGCACACATCATGGCAGCTCGTGGCATGGGGATCGCTTCCTGCGCGCTACGCGCGCCCGGGCAACAAGTAGCCCGGGCCACCCGAGAAAGGCAGAATAGTTAGAGGTCCTTCGACAAGCTCAGGATGACCGATTTTTATAAAGTCGCTGACGCGACACTGGCAACACGATGTGGGTAATTCCCAACAGGTGCAGGGCCACCCGAGCTAAGCTTGCTGCATCTGCTGCGCTTCGAGGGTCTTGGCGATTTTGATGGCGCGTTCGGCCATGACGGAACGGCTTTTCTCGGGTAGGGAGCGGTCGAGGAAGCCAAGCGCGTGTGGCGGCCAGATCACGCGGACTCCGGCGGCTTCCTGGTCGGCGGCGATCTGGCGATGGAATTCCTTCATTTTCGTCCAGTGCATTTTTGGGCGGAAATGGTGCTCGGCGTGGTAGCCGTTGTTGAACCAGATCAAGTTGTAAAGTTTGTCGTAGCTGCTGACGCCCCACGCGATGGGCTGCTCGGTGTCGCCGCCATAATGGAGGTAGTAGCCGTTGAGGTAGGAGAGGCAGTGGCCGAAGTAGTAGAAGGGGATGAAGAAGAGCATGAACTTCCAGTTCACGAAAAAC
>Ga0302319_10001166_pt1 | contig 58926 bp, 37 predicted proteins | sample Bog_T0_2_FD_203319 | JGI IMG/M metagenome (GOLD analysis project Ga0302319, IMG submission 203319) | Peat permafrost microbial communities from Stordalen Mire near Abisko, Sweden - Bog_T0_2 | ecosystem: Environmental > Terrestrial > Soil > Wetlands > Peat | place: Sweden: Abisko, Stordalen Mire...
ATCGAGCACCTTTCAGCACCCGTGCTTGCACCCGTTCCTATTTCGTCTACGATGTACTTACAGGTATTTCGGCAGTCCCAGCAGACCTGTTAAGTTGTTGAAAGTATTCAAGAGAAGCAGATTGACACGGTAGAGGTCAGGAGTTCGAGTCTACTCGTGCCTACCATTCTTTTCTTCGCTTTTAGCGGTAAGCACGAGTTTTCCTCGACCCAGCCTCCGCAATGATTCAATTCACGGCCGATGTGGCGGCGCTTGTAAGCCGTCAGCGGTTCAGCCTGAACTGCAATCGCAGAAGAATTCGGGCTCAGCACAAGAGTTCTGCAAGTCGTGCTTCTTTCTCACTTTAAGTTCCCAGTTTGATAATGCGTGGCGCGAAAGATCGTGGGATAATCGCCGCATGATAGAAAACATCGAGTCTCAGCTTTGAGTATCTGAGACGCGATCCGCGCTCAGCAGCCTTCCGCGTGCATTTGTTTGAAGGCCGGGGGCCGGCAGGATTACAGAGGGTAAGATCGGATCGCTTGCGCTTTCGGCGACAAGGTGATTTACCGGCACCACTCCGCCTCATGAACCCGGCTCAGGGAGCGGGGTACAGGTCTTGGGGCGATCATCCCGATATCTGGAAACCGCGTGAGTGCAATTCGTCCCGGCGTTGGATCATCCGCGGCGTCGACCGCATAGAGGAGGAACGGTGACGATTTCCCGTCCGTCCGGCTCCAAGTCTGTCGGCGATGGGTTGACGGCTCGTTTTCAGGAAATGTTCGGGGCCAGCCCCCGTATTTTTCGCGCACCCGGCCGCGTCAATGTGATCGGCGAGCACACCGACTACAACGATGGCTTCGTCATGCCCGCGGCCGTAGAGTTTTATACCTGGGTTGCGGCGGCACGGCGCGGGGACCACATCCTGGAGGCCTACTCCGAGCACTTCGACGAGAAGACCAGCCTGTCGCTCGATGCTCTCGCCGAACCGCCGCGAAGACACTGGAGCGATTTCATTCGCGGGGTTGCGGCTGTTTTGCAGAATGCCGGATACAAATTGAAAGGGGCCAACTTGGTCATTCATGGGGAAGTCCCTCTCGGCGCCGGGCTCAGTTCTTCGGCCTCCTTGGAGGTGGCGACCGCGCTCGCCTTGAGCTCACTTTCCGGAATCGATGTACCTCGCTTGGATTTAGTGAAGTTATGCCAGAAGGCCGAACACGAATACGTAGGTACGCGCTGCGGGATCATGGACCAATTCATCGCCGTTTTCGGCACCGCTGGTCATGCCCTGATGCTGGATTGCCGCTCCCTCGATTATCAGCTGCTGCCCGTGCCCACCGATTTGCGTCTGGTGGTATGCAACAGCATGGTCAGGCACGAACTGGCCTCCGGGGAATACAACCGCCGTCGGGCCGATTGCGAAGAGGGTGTGCAGCTTCTGCAACCGCACCTGCCGGGAATCCTCGCCCTGCGCGACGTTTCGGTCGCGGATCTCGAGGCCTGGAAGCAAGTGTTGCCGGCGAGGGTTTATCGCCGTTGCCGTCACGTGGTAACAGAAAATCAAAGAGTCCTGGCGGCCGCGAAGGCTCTTCAGTCCGGCGACGCCGGCCGGTTCGGGCATTTGATGTACCGGTCCCACGCCAGCATGCGCGACGATTATGAGATCAGCTGCCAGGAGCTTGATCTGCTGGTCGACCTGGCCTCGTCCAACCCAAGCGTCTACGGCGCTCGCATGACGGGAGGCGGCTTTGGCGGATGCACGGTCAATCTGTTAAGGGCGGATGCCGCCGATTCGTTCAAGGAACATATTTCGCAGGCTTACCAGGAGATAACCGATATCATTCCTGAGATTTACATTTGTGAGCCTGCTCAGGGAGCGCAGGCCTGGTGCCAGTAAGTTTCGTGCCAAGGCACGCATTCATGCGCGCCGCAATTACCCCAGTGTCAATGCGCCTTTAGGCGCTGGATTTGCGGATCGGACTTTCGCCACGGACTCTTCATGGAACTGCGCAATCTTTATCGAGACCCGCATCGCCGGTTCAATCCGCTCACGCGCGAGTGGGTCTTGGTGTCGCCGCATCGCGCCGAGCGGCCTTGGCAGGGCCAACTCGAGGCGTCCCCCTCTCCCCCGGCGCTGACCTACGACCCGGCTTGCTATCTCTGCCCCGGGAACGAACGGGCTGGCGGGTCGCGCAATCCCAACTACCAAACGACATTTGTCTTCGCCAACGACTTCGCGGCGCTAAGTCCGGAAACTAAGACTGCGAGGCAAGATGACTCCGGGCGCGAGTTGCTGCTTTCGGAGTCCGAGGCCGGCATCTGCAAAGTGGTGTGTTTCTCGCCCCGCCACGATCTGACCCTGGCGCGCATGACCGTTCCGGAAATTACCCGCTTGGTGGATTTATGGGCGGAACAATACGCCGAGATTGGCTCTTTGCCTTACATCAGCTACGTCCAGATCTTCGAAAACCGGGGCGAGATTATGGGATGCAGCAATCCGCATCCTCATGGTCAGATCTGGGCCAATCAGACCATTCCCAACGAGCCTCGCAAAGAGCAGGAATCGCAGAAGGCGTATTTCGGGAATAATCACGCCTGCTTGCTGTGCGATTACTTAAAAGTGGAAACCCAGGCGGGGACTCGCATGGTGGTTGAGAACACCCACTTCGCGGCCGTCGTGCCTTTCTGGGCGGTGTGGCCCTTCGAACTGTTGCTGCTGTCCCGGCGACACACCGGCGACCTGGGATCGCTAGATCCCGACACGCGCAACAGTCTTGCGGAGATCCTCCAACAGATCACCACCCGATACGACAATCTATTCGAGATCTCGTTTCCTTATTCGATGGGTTTCCATCAGTCCCCGACCGATGGCGAAGCGCACCCGGAATGGCATTTCCACGCGCATTTCTATCCGCCGCTGTTGCGCTCGGCGACCGTCCGCAAATTCATGGTCGGTTATGAATTGCTGGCCAGCCCGCAGCGGGACATCACTCCCGAAGCGGCGGCGGCCACGCTCAGGAACCTGAAACCGATCCATTATTCCGAACGCAAACTACGCTAGGGCTGGCTGAAACGCGCGGCCAATTTTCATGCCCGGCTGGATGCTCTCGCAGCGGGACCGCCGGAACCGGAGCCGGAAAAACAAGGCCGCTCACCGTGAGAACTACTTGCAGGCGAGTAAGGCAGTTAAAAGATAGGGCCTCCGGCTGTAAACGGAGGCCCTATCCCTCGCATTTAAAACGAGTACTTGACCGAAAGCTCCATGATCCGGCCGCCCGGATAGGAGTTCTTGTAATTTTCCTTGCCCCAGAGCGAAGCATAGTTGGTGCAGGATGATGTCTGACCCGGGATCAGCGCAGACAGGCCAGCGGTGCATACGTTGCTCTGCACTTGCCCCGTGTTCAGGGCGATGGCATGGGTGTTGTAGTCCATCGTGAAAGGCAGCGCTAACTGGTTGCCGCCGCTGAATTGGTACAAGGGGTGGTTCAGCCAGTTGAATGCGGATAGGGTGAACCGCAGGGACTGCCTCTCGGTAACATGGAACGTCTTGTAGACGGATAGGTTGTTGTTGAATAAAGAGGGGCCGTACAGATAGGGGAAATCGCGCACGCCAGAGGTTTGATAAGCCGGCGCGGTAAAACAGTTCAGATTGGCGCGCCGGAGCCCGTTTGTCCCGCTACCCGGATTGCACGTCAGATCCGGTTGAATCGTGAATAAGTTGCTGGAGTCCGTGCCGTAGTACGTCTTCTGGCTCAAAGCATTTCCGCTGGGCAGTGTGGACGGATAGTTGGTGTACTGCAGGCCAAGGCCGAAATTCGGACCGTTCGAATTGTTGATTGCCTGCAAATCGCCGCCCTTTTGCCAGTTCGTGATTCCGGCGATGGTCCATCCGTTGGTGGTGCCGGTAAGCACTTTGTTGCCGTGAGTAAATTTCGGCAGATTATAAGCGTAGGAACTGTTGAAGACGTAGGGATGGTCAATCCCTTCGGCCCCATAGTTACCGCGCAGAGAGAACGGGTCTTCCCCAAGATCGGTACCCAGGGCCTTCGACCAGGTGAAGTTGAGATTGAAGGTGAGCGGCCCGCTCTGTTTGACCCAACTGGTTTGCAGGCCGTGATAGTTCGAATAGCCCACGTGCTCGGCCACGTAGATGCTGTTCGTCCCGTAGATTTGCTGGCCGTGGAGCGCTCCCGGACCAAGATACACGCCGAATGGATGATAGTCGGCATAGGTGTTGGCGATGGGAGTGCCCACCAGGTCATGGGTCACATCCTCCGGATTCGGCGCCACGATTCCAGTGATCGGATCGGGTTTGAACAGAGCCCCCAGCGGGGTCTTGTTCTGATTGATGAAGTCACCGTTTTGCAGCGAAGCACCACTTTGTCCGCCCATCAGAGTGTGCTCGCTGTCATTGCCCACATAAGCGACTTCCATCAACGAATGTCCGGGAAGTCGATGGGAAACGGTAAGGTTCCAAGCATAGGTTAGCGGGATGTTGTAGTCGGTGTTACTGAGAGCGCTTACTCCCTGAGGGACCCAGGTAGCCGCCGGTACGCTGACGGAGCCGATCTGCGAAAGCAGCAGATTCGTACTGCCGGGCGAGGTGTACGTCACGATTCCCTGCCCCGGTGACAAGGCGCCGGTAAAATCGTTGTACTGGTCGTTCCAGCGATACATGCCCCAGCCGCCGCGCAGGACAGTATTGCCGGTTCCAAAAATGTCCCAAGCCATGCCGAAGCGCGGCGAGAACTGGGCAAAACGATCGGGTTCGCCGCTGTTCGGCACGCCGGGATCAATCGCATGCCAGCGCAGGCCGGGATAGTACTGTCCGGAAACAAAATCGGAATTCACCAGACCGGGAAGGAAGACCGCCATGCCGTTGCCGCTGCGGTCATACCAGTGTCCGATGTGCTCCCAGCGTGCCCCAAAATCGAGCGTGAGCCGCTTGGTTATCTTCCAGTTGTCGCTGACGTAGCCGGATATCGTTTTAGCACCGATGTTATTGTTGGGGGAGCTGTTGGATTCCGTGTAGCCGCCGCCGCCCGCAGCGACACCCATCACGAAATTGGCTACCTTGTTATTGGGGGATCCCACTTCATTGCCGGTGAGAAGATCGGGGTTCAGGCCGCCCCAGTTCGTGATTGCCCCATTGGGAAACAGGGCGTTGCCCTGGTACTTTCCAACTCGCGCGTAGTAGGCGCCGAATTTAAGGGTATGAGACTTGTACACCTTGGTGATGTTATCGCTGAACGAGGGGTTTTCGCTGCGCACAAAGAACTGGCCGCCGCTTTCAAATATGTCGGGTTGCGAGAAGTCGGGAAGCTGGTTGGGGCCGCAGTAGCCGCATTCGAACGAGGGAATCATCTGGATGTTCGCATTCGAGGCGAACAGGGTGGGGTAGGGATAGCCGAGAGTATGGCGGTTGACGAGATTAAGGTTGGTCGTCTGCGGCGAATTTGACCAGCCCCAGGCGGCAATGAAATCGTTGGTCAAAGTGGGGCTGAAAACGTGCAGGAAGTGGCCGGTCGCGGTCTTGGTGAAATCGAGCGCCAGCAGTCCCCCGCCGGGGAATGGAATGGCGTTGCCGGGAGTCCACCACATATGGGCGCCGTTGCCTTCTTCCAACTGCGAGTCATTTCCACTCTGGTAGGACACAAAGAATTTTGTGTTGTCGCTGAAGATGTAGTCCACGCGCGTACGCACCACGTAACCGTCGTGGGTCGAAGGGAACACTCCCAGGTAGTTGTAGCCGCCATTGTTGCTGATCGCCTGGGCGGTAGTCAGGACGCCTGTGGCGGGAAAGACTTTACTCAGCGCGGCGGAACCGGGATCGAGGAATTGCGAAGGAATCTGGTAGCCGGCAGCACCGTTATCTGGCACCACCGTTCCATCCGGCAGCACCGTGCCCGCCAGATTGTTGCACCAGTTGGTATTCGTCGAATTGAAACCACCCGGGCAAACCACCTGGTTGGCGGCCGTTGGCGTAAAATTGCCCGCAAGCATGTCAGCGGTGGGAATCGAGGACTGCAATCTGCCGCCGTTGCCTAGATTCTGAAGGTAATGCTCATAGCCGAACCAGAAGAGCACTTTCTTGTGCGTGAACGGGATCGGTCCGCCGAAGCTGCCTCCCGGATAGTAATAGTGATCCGGACCCTTGGGGGTATTGCTGAAATTGTCGGCCCAATCGTTGGCGTTCAAAGCATGATTCCGAGCGTAGAAATAGCCCTCACCGTGAAAAGAGCTCCCGCCGGACTTGCTGATATTGCTAACGACTACGGGTCCCAAAGGATTGTCGGCGCCGAAGTTCGTGGACGCCACCTTGACTTCCTGGGTCATGTCGGGATTGACCGTGGCAATCGAAGTGCAATTGCAACCAGGATCGATGATGTTCGCGCCATCCAAAAGTAGGTTCGTTCCGCCGCGGTTTGGTACGCCGTTGGTGTCCAGACCGTTGCCGATGGCGCTGCCCAGCGGGCTCATATTGAGGAAGTTGAAGCCCGATCCCGAACTGAGGTTGTTGCCGCTATTTGAGACGCCAGGCAGTGACCCGAGTAACTCGGAAATGTCACGCCCTTCGAGAGGCAGACGGTCGATGTCCTTGGCCGTAATCACGGCGGATCGTTCGCCGGATTCTTCGATCAGCACTTCGCCGGCGACTGCTTCCACGGAAACCACCTCGGCGGCATTGCCCACTTCGAGCTTGATGTCGGGAACCGAGCTCAAGTCACCGGCATTGATTGTGATCTCAGCATGCTGCCAGGTCTTGAAGCCATGCATCTCAACCTTCACGGTGTAGGTCGCCGGCAAAAGTCCGGTAAATGAGAAATAGCCGGAACCATTGCTGGAGGTCTGGCGCGTGTCTTGTGTCGCCTGGTTGACCAGCGTGATTTTGGCCTGGGCCACGACGGCGCCGCTCTGATCGCGAACGGTGCCATTTAGGTCACCGGTGATCTGAGCATGGGCGAGCGGCTCGACTTGGAGCGCAGCCAATACCGTCAAAACCGTTAGGGTGAGTGTTGAGAAAGCGAACCGGCGGAGTTTGCGAGCGAATGACAGCGTGGTCATGAACCCTCCTGAAGTGGGCCCGTTCCGCTGGCCGGGCTTCAAGGCCCCGTGCGGCGGTGACGTTTTCCGTGACGACCACGATAACGATTACGTTGACCGTAATCGTTATCGTTCTTGCCGCTGGCATATTTAATCCTTATGTACTAGCTTGTCAAGAGATTTCGTGAGGATAATTCAATAATTTCATGGCGGTAGCTGATTATGCACTGGCCGGAGCTAGGACCCCCCAAACCCCTATACGCGTCAAAAATGCCGTAATCGGTTACGGAAAACCGGTTTTGTGCCAAGTCGGCACCTCCATAAACGTCGCCCCTTTCACCGGGTTCGCAAAGATCGTGCATGGGACACGGGCCATCGAGTTCGACCTTCCATTACTGCTATTTAGGGACCTCGCTTCCGGGGCGGCCGGATTCTCACGTGAAACAGCGTGGTACTATAGCTCGACTTTTATGCGTTTTGCCGCGTTCTTTCCTATCCTCCTCACGGCCTGTTTTTCGCAGACTGCGCCGCCAGTTCCAGTCCTCAGGTTCGAAGACGTTGCCAAGCAGGCAGGTTTGACGGTGCCTCACATCTCTTCTCCGGAGAAAAAATACATCATCGAGACCGTGAGCGGGGGCGTGGGATTTATCGATTGTGACAATGACGGCAAACTCGACATCGTTACCGTTAACGGTTCGACCGTAGACCGCTATCGTCACGGTGGCGACCCAATGGTGACGCTGTATCACCAGGACGCGGATCTGAAATTCACCGACATCACCGAGGCCGCCGGCCTCACGGTGAAGGGGTGGGGGATGGGAGTGGCCGTCGCCGACTTCGATAACGACGGGTGGCAGGATTTATATGTGACCGGCTTTGGACGCTATGTCCTCTACCGTAACCTGGGCAACTGCAAGTTTGAGGACGTCACGCAAAAAGCCGGCGTGCAAGCGGGAGGGTTAGGACAGGGCGCAGCATGGGGTGATTACGATCGCGACGGTTTTGTCGACCTCTTCGTCGCGCGCTACCTGCGCATTGACATCGACCACCTTCCCGAGTTCGGGAGCCCGCAATGCACGATCATGTCAGTAAAGGTGCATTGCGGACCTCTGGGGCTTGCGGGAGAAACCAATATCCTGTATCGCAATCGCGGAGACGGCACCTTTGAGGATGTCACCAGGAAAGCTGGAGTGCTTGACCCGGGCGGCGCTTACGGCATGCAGCCGCTCTGGTTCGACTACGACAACGATGGCTGGCCCGATCTGTATGTCGCCAACGATGCGGGGCCCAATTACCTCTACAACAATAAGCACGACGGCACGTTCGAAGATGTCAGCCTGATCTCTGGAAGCGCGGTCGACGCAAACGGCAAAGCACAAGGATCGATGGGCGTCGATGCCGCCGATTTTGATCATGACGGCCTGCTCGACCTGTTCGTCCCGCACTACGCGTTTCAATCCGCCGCGCTCTACTGGAACCGGGGCGCGCAGGGATTCGAAGACATCGCGACCAAAGCGAATCTCGCCAAGCCTACGTATCCATATGTCGGATGGGGCACAGGGTTTTTTGATGTGGACAATGACGGTTGGCCCGACATTCTGCTCACCAACGGCCACGTGTATCCACAGGCGGACTCGATTCCGGGCTCGGCGCCTTACCACGAACCAATTCAGCTATTCCGCAACTTGCACGACCGCACCTTTGCGGACGCAACGGCGCTTGCCGGCCTCGATAAACTGCGTGGCGCATCCTGGCGGGGCGTGGCGTTTGGCGACGTCAACAACGATGGCAAGATCGATGTTCTTGTGCTCGACGCCGACGGACCGCCGCTGCTTCTGATCAATCGCACGGAAACCGCAAACCACGCCGTACTCTTCCACTTGATCGGCACCAAGAGCAACAAGTCGGCCATCGGCGCGCGGGTGACGGTAAAGGCCGGAGATCTTTTCCAGTTCAACGAAGTGCGCGGTGGCTCCAGCCTTTTTTCACAGAACGATCTGCGCCTGCATTTTGGTCTTGCGGAACACGCCCTCATGAACAACGTGGAGATTTCATGGCCCAGCGGCAAAAAGGAAACTTTCGAGAATCTGCCGGCGGACTTGATCTACACCATCGTAGAAGGAGAAGGCATCAGGCAGAAAACTCCGTTCGCGACGGAAGCTAAGACGGAAAAACCACCCGCACCGAAGAAGTAGTTGGGCGACGGGAGGCCTACCGCTCATCAGGTCTCTTGTTGGCGCCAACCGCGCCCGGCAGAGTCAGCTTCACTTTACTCTGGACTCCCTTCCCCTCCACGATGGTGTAGATCGCATCGGCAGCGACGTTTTTCAATTCCTCGCTTCGCCCGCTGGGCCACTGGATTTGCACTCGCTTCATCACGGACTCGGTGCCCAGTCCGAAATGGAGCCGTTGATCGCTCGAAGACAAGTAGCCGCCTCCGCCGCGAACCTCGTCAATCTGAGTCATAGTCGATGTAACGACGGTCACCCGAGCGCCAATTGCAGCACGGTTGCTCCTGGTTCCGACAAGCCGAAAAAGAACGCGGTGGTTCGGGTTTTTCGTTTCATTGATGGACGTTTCATTGATGGACGTTTCATTGAAAGACGTTTCATTGATAAACAAGGAAGGCGGCGCTCCCACGTTGTACACCACGATATCCACGTTGCCATCGTTGTTCAGGTCTCCGAAAGCGGCGCCGCGGCGCGACTGCGCGACGCCATCATTCAGGCCCACGGCGCTGCCGATTTCTTCGAAAGTCCGGTTCCCTCGGTTCCGGAACAACTGGATGGGCTCGCGGAAGGGCAGTTCATGCGGAAGCGCTTCGAGCACCTGCGAAACATTGCCATTGGCGACGAAGATATCGGGCCATCCGTCGTTATCGAAATCCGCGAACCCAACGCCCCAGCGCACAGGAGAGTAGCCCGAGTTGGAAAGTTGAGCGTTCCAGGCCACGTCGGTGAAACCCAGCGGGGCTTGGTTATGGTAGAGGCTCAAAGGCTGCAATCCGTAGCGGGTCACGATGAGGTCAAGCTTTCCTTCGCGGTCAAAGTCGCCGAAATCTCCCGCCATATTTCCCATGGCGCGGCCGTCGGCACTCAAAGCGGTACCGGAGGCTACTCCCACTTCTTCGAACGTCCCGTCGTGCTTGTTGCGATAAAGAAAGTTGGGACCAACGTCATTGGCCACGAAGAGGTCCGGCCAGCCGTCGTTGTCATAATCGCCCCATACCACGCCCATTCCGCGTTGCTTGCTTGTGTTGTGAACCCCGGCCCGCTCGGACACTTCTTCAAAAGTGCCGTCTCCTCGATTGTGAAACAAAAGCGAAGTTTCTCCTTCCACCTGGGGAACTTCAATGGAAATTCCTTTGTAATCGAACGAAGGCGCGCCCGGCTTCGGCAGATTGTGTATGTCAGAATGTACGTAGCGGGCGACGAATAGATCCAGATGGCCATCTCGATCGTAGTCGGCCCAAGCGGCGCCCACGCTAAATCCTCCGCCTGCGACCCCGGCTTTCTCGGTGACGTCTTCGAACTTGCATCCGCCCAGGTTGTGATAGAGCACGTTGTGACCGTACCCGGTGACATAGAGATCGGGCAGTCCGTCGTTGTCATAGTCGCCGACGGCGACGCCCATGCCCCATCCCTTCACCGTGAGACCCGCCGACTGCGTGATATCGCTGAAGTGAAGATCTCCATCCTGGCGGTATAGCGTGACCATGAGATCGCCGCCCTGCAGATAGCGATCGATGGTCGAGTCGCCTACGACGACAATGTCCAATTTCCCGTCGTTGTCGCAATCAAGAAGGGCGACACCGCCACCTACGGTCTCGGCAAGATATCGCTTCTCGGTGGAGAAATGGGGAACGCTGGTTAATCCGGCCTGCTGCGCAATATCGCGGAAGTGGAGCGGGGGCGTGCCGCCGGGTTGCGCGGAACCCGCAATCACCATTCCCAGAACGACTACGAAGGCGCGCATTCATGCCCCTCACGGTGTACCGAATCAAGCAAAGTTAGTGCGGCGCGGACTCGCTTGCGAGTTCGCGTTGGGCGTTTACATCGGATGGGTTTAGTTCGAGCGCGGTGCGGAGCTCCCTTGCCGCGCTCGAATGATCTCCCTGCTGAGAATATGCTTCTCCCAGCGCCATATGAACGTCGAAAAGTTTAGGCATCGCTTGCTCTAAAGCCTGGAGTCGACTTATGCCCGCGGGTAACTCGCCGCCTTTCACCAAAGACTCTGCGTAGATGTAATCCAACCGCGGGTCGGAACTGACTTGATTTTCCATCGGTTTCAGAACCTGGACTGCTTCGTTATAGCGCTTGACGTTAAAAAGGCTGGCGCCCAGCGCCGCCCGGATAGGATTGTCGTCCGCATGCGATTGCAGGTGCCGGGTCAGAGGCGCAATCGCCTGCTCATACTGGTTCCCCGCGAACGCCGCTTTTCCCCAGTTGTAATCGATCCCCTCCAGAGACGGGTTCCAGGTGGCGGCTTGCTGGAAAAACGTTACAGCCTGCGAGAACTCGTTGCCGTTCGCCATGATCGCTCCCAGATTGTTGTAGCCGTCTGCAATCGCTGGCCCTATTTGTGTTTCGTAGGCTTCCACTTGTTTCAGGGTTTCCGGATCCAGCGGCCCCCGCACAGCGTGCATCTGCGCAGTGTCGCCGTCACTGCCTGACGGTCTGCTTCGTGTCTGCCCCTGATTCGAGGCCACCGACTGTTTGAGCAATTGATCGGCGAGTTTCAGTTCCTGTTTCGCTTCCTCCTGGTGGCCAGCCTGCAGGAGCAACCGTCCCAACAGATAGTGGGCGCGCTGCACCTGATAATGATTTCGCGAAACATCTTTGGTCAATTCAATCGACTTCCTTAGAGCAGCCTCGGCTTCGGTGCGCCGTTCCGCCTCGGCATAAGCCTGGCCAAGAGAAAGATAGACGTCGGGATTGGCAGGATCTAAAGTGGCCGCGCGACCCAGGTAGTTTTCCGCTTCCTTGATCTGGTGTTGACTCGCGGCGATGTAGCCGAGCTGGTAAAGGCTGAGAACATCGTTGGGATGGTTCGCCAATTCTTTCCGGAACTCTTCCGCCGCCTCGGGAAAAGCCGCATCCGCCAGCCCCACCAGGTACGCCGCGCCGAGCGAATAGTGGGCCCCCGGAAATTTTTCATCCAGGGCGAGAGCCTTCTTAAATTCCTGAATTGCCTGCTCGGGATAGCCGGCCTCGGCAAAGGCGCGTCCAAACTCCAGGCGGATCGCCGCTGTGTCGCCAAATCCGGCGAGCATTTCCTTGAAAACAGTGGCGGCGCGATCGGGAGCCTTGAATTTTAAGTAAGCCGTGGCTAACCCGTAGCCGTGCTCGAATGTAGGTTCGAGTGTCGCGGCAAACTCAAGCTGCTCGCTGGCTGGTTGATTGTCATTGCGTTGCAGCAAAATTTGTCCGAGGGTAAAGCGAGCCCGCGCGTTCTTTGGATCCGACTGTACCACGCCCTGGGCAGCGGATTCCGCGTCGACAAGATCGCCTGCGGCGCGACAGGACTCCGCGTAATCGAGACGCAAGCCGCTCTCGTTCGGAGCTAGAAGCAATGCTTGCTGAAAGAAACCGGCGGCTTTCTCGAAATCGCCGGCGCGAGATCGCCGATCTCCCAGCCGATGCAAAGCCTCGGTCAGGAAGGCTTTGTATTCGAGCGCCGCTTGCTGCAGATGGCCAGCGGACTGAGCGCTCTGAGCTGCGTCGTAGTGTTGCCGCAGCAAGTCCTGATCGGGAGATGCCGGCTGCGTGGTCTGGGCCACGGCCGCCACGAATGAAAAGAGGGCGAAGATGGCCAGGCGCATTGGTTTCCTGTTCAGCGCTTTTGATCCGGCGCCCCCGATGTCGTGTCTCTGCACTTCCAAGAGTTAAGATTGACCGGCCATAGAAGTCAAGCTGGCGAGATTTTGAACCGAAGTCTTTCGGGCCAAACTCGGCCGCGCACGAAAAGTGCTAGAATGCACGCCGACAAGGGAGGATTCATGCGATCCCGATTCTCTCTCCTCCTTCTTCTGCTGAGTTCGCAGCTTTGCTTTGCGCAGCGCAGCGGCAACCTCAGCGGCCATGTACGCGAGGAGAGGACCAATGTTCCCGTCGAATCGGTGGCGCTGGACGTGTTATCTTCCGGCACCCGCGCGGCATCTCCCGTTATGTCTGGCATGGATGGAGAATTTCAATTTCCCTACCTCAAGGATGGGGACTATTACATCGTTGCCAGCAAACGAGGCTACGACACGGTGACGATATCGGTGTCGATTATTGCCGGGACTGCGGCTCCCGTCCTGATCAATCTTCCCAGGCATGACGTTAAGGCGCCATCGGGTGGCGGGGACTCCGTTTCCGCAAGGGAGCTCAGCATCCCCGACAAGGCGCGAGCTTCGTTCGAAAAGGGAAAACAGCTGCTTTACGAGAAATCCGAGCCGGAAAAGTCGATCATCGAATTCCGGCGCGCGATCGATCAGTTCCCAACCTATTACGAAGCGTATCTACAAATCGGCATTGCGCATTACCGGCTGGCAGAATATGTGGAAGCAGAAAAAGATTTGCGCAAATCGATTGAACTCAGCGCAGGAAAATACCCAGACCCGCTATTTCTGCTGGCGCAAATGTACAATGACCAGCAACAATTTGTCTATGCCGAGCCTTTGGCACGGCACGCAATTGCCGCGGGTGACGCATCATGGCACGGCCCCTTCGAGCTGGCGCGAGCGCTCGTGGGACTGAAACGCGGCGCCGAAGCCGAAGCGAGCGCTCTGCGGGCAAAAGAGTTGAAGCCGGATAATCCGCAAGTCTATCTTGTGCTCGCCAATATTCACATCCAAGATCAGAAGCTCGCTTCGGTGGTGCAGGATTTCGACGAGTACCTTAAGCTCGCGCCCAATGCACCAGGAAGCGACCAGATCCGCGAGCGGCGCGATCGCATGCGGAAAGCTTTGCAACACGACACGCCACAATCTGATACCCCGAAGCCGAAGTGACGGGCTGTGTTGCTGCTTACTCGATTCGGAGGCTCATGACAGAAGCGCGCTTTCTCCTCCCGTTCCCGCGCCGGACCAATCGGCTGGTGCGGCGCTCGATGGTATTTCTCGCGCTCGCCTTCTTCATGGTTGCCTCGCGTTTCGCTGTGCTCGCTCAATCATCGCCCTCTGGCCCCGCCGCGATCGAAAACGCGTGGCAAAAAGCGGAAAGCAAATACGACGATGCGCAGCAGGAAATTCTGAAAGACGTCGAACGGCAAGCCAACGAAGGCCCTTTTCACCCCGACTGGGAATCGCTCCAGAACTACCGCGCGCCAGCCTGGTATGAAGACGCGAAGTTTGGAATCTTCATTCATTGGGGGCTGTACTCCGTTCCCGCATTCGCTAACGAATGGTATTCGCGCAATATGTATCAGCCGGGCTCTGCGGAATTCAGGCACCATGTTGCCACCTATGGACCGCAGAGCAAATTTGGCTACAAGGATTTCATTCCCATGTTCAGGGCCGAACGCTTCGATGCGCGCGCGTGGGCGCGCTTGTTTCGCGAGGCAGGCGCAAAGTACGTGGTGCCGGTGGCGGAGCATCATGACGGCTTCCCTATGTACGACTCCAGACTCACGGACTGGTGTGCGGGAAAGATGGGCCCGAAGCGCGACCTGTTCGGCGAATTGGCGACAGCCGTTCGCGCAGAAGGGCTTCATCTTGGGGCGTCGTCGCATCGCGCGGAACACGACTGGTTCTTCGACGGCGGACGCCAGTTCGACTCCGACGTGAACGATCCAGGCTACGCTGCCTTCTATGGTCCGGCGCATTTGCGTTTAGTAAAACCCGGCTACGAGGACAGGGTGTTTGAGGATTGGACGCTCGTCTCGCCTGATTTTCTGGACGATTGGCTGGCGCGCACCGCCGAGATCGTCGAGAACTATCATCCCGATCTTATTTACTTCGATTGGTGGATCAACCAGCCGTCCTTCCGAAAATCACTGGCGGAATTTGCCGCTTTTTATTACAACCAGAGCGCGCAGCGCCCTACTGGCGCTGTCATCAACTACAAGTACGATGCCTTCGAGGAACACTCGGCTACGCTTGACGTGGAGCGCGGCCAACTGTCCGATATCCGCCCGATGCACTGGCAAACCGACACCTCGATCAGCAACGCCTCCTGGGGATACGTGGAGGGCGACACTTTCAAATCGCCGGAGTTCATCGTTCATCTGCTCGCCGATGTCGTGAGCAAGAACGGCAATCTGCTTTTGAACATTGGCCCGCGGCCCGACGGCACGATTCCCGAGCCCGTGCAACAGATCTTGCGTGACGTCGGAGCGTGGCTCGCCGTGAACGGCGAAGCAATTTACGGTACGCGTCCCTGGATGCGCTATGGAGAAGGACCAACCGTGGTCGAGGGTGGCGCCTTTCACGAGAAAGACGCGAAGCCTTACACCGCCGAGGACTTTCGCTTTACTACCAAGGGAGATAACCTCTACGCCATCGAACTAGGTTGGCCGCGGGATGGAAAGGTCACGATCCGCAGCCTCGGCAAGGACGCACTCAAAGGTCAGAAAATTCAGAGCATCGTTCTACTGGGATCTGAGGGAAAGACAAAGATCGAGTGGCGCGGGCAAGCGGACGGGGTGCACGTGCAACTTCCCCCTCAAGCCGTGGGGAAGTATGCCTACGTCTTGCGTGTTGCCTTGCAGCGGGAGACCTCGACCGCGGACGCAAAACAATAGTTGTTGCGAGAGCGCAGACCGGAGAGACGCTTCCGCTACGGACTCACGGTCAACATCTGTTGGAGCTTGATATCAGTTGAAGAACTGCCCACCCTGATTTTCACCTGATCTGCTTCCACTTCAAAAACTCCTCGAATGGAATTCCAGTATGCAAGAGCACTGGCTTTCAGCGGCAGGCTCACGGTTTTTGTCTCACCCGGCTGCAGGGCAATGCGCTTGAATCCCTTCAGTTCCTCGATCGGCCGTTCCACTTTTGAATTCACGTGCGAGATATACATTTGCACGACTTCGTCTCCGGCACGTGGTCCGGTATTGCGGATGTCGACACTCACGGTGATTTCGCCATCGCCTTTCAGTTGCTCTGCACTCGTCCGCAGATTGGAATAGACGAACGATGTGAAACTCAGCCCAAAACCAAACGGATACTCCGGTTGCTGGCGGAAATACATATAAGTGTGGCCGTGCCGGATGTCGTAATCCATCATTTGGGGGAGCTGATCGAGCGACATCGGCCAGGTCACCACCAGCCGTCCGCCGGGATTGTAGTCACCGAACAATACGTCAGCCAGCGCGCTTCCTTCCTCCTGGCTGTTGTGCGCCATGTGAAGAATGGCGGGCACGTGCTCTTGCGTCCACGGGATGGCGAAAGGAAAACTTGAGATCAGCACGACCACGGTTCGCCGATTCACTGCCAGAACCTGCTTCACCAGTTCTTCCTGCTCGAGGGTGATGGATTTTCGGTCGATGGCTTCCTTTCCATCGCTGGGCAGCGGACACTTCGCCCATCCCGCATTGCAGGTGGGATGGTTGCCGACCACTACAATGGCGACACTCGCCGAACCGGCAATCTTGACCGCGGCATCATCGGTGTTATCGCGCGCGAAACCGACCTTGATCGCCTTACCCAGCTTGTTCCGGATTCCATCCAGCGCGCTGATCGTATACGGAGGCGTTCCGCTGTACCAGTCGAGCGCGACTTGATCGGCGTAGGGTCCGATCACGGCTACCGATTTCAGCTTGCTCTTATCGAGCGGCAGGAGATTCTCCGAGTTTTTCAGCAGCACGATAGATTCCTGCGTGACCTTGCGGACTAACGCTTTGTGCTCCTCGTTGTCCCATGCCGGCGCAGCGCCTTTGATATTGCCGTAGGGATTCATTTCAGGCGGATCCAGCAGACCAAGCTTGATCATCACCCGATAAACGCCGCGAAGGTTCTCGTCGATCTCGGAGGTGTTTGCCAGCCTCTTCTCGAGCGCCGCGGTTGCTCCATCCTTGTAGTCGTCGAGAAATTGGTTGATGCCCGCGTGAATGGCGCCGGCAGTCGCCTGGTCGAGATCGGCGAAGTACTTGTGCCGCGTGAACATGTTCTTGAGCGCGCCCGCGTCGGTGCAGATGATTCCGTCAAAGCCCCATTCGTGCATTGTCATGTCTTTGAGGATCGGCTGCGCTGCCATGGGAATTCCGTTGTAGGCGTTATAGGCGGTCATATAAGCGCGCGCGCCGCCCTCCATCACCCCCATGCGAAATGGGACGGAATAATATTCGCGCAGCAGCCTCTCATCGAAGTTGGAAGAAGATCCGTCACGGCCGTTCTCGTTGCTGTTGGCGAGAAAGTGCTTCATCAGTGAGGCCGAAAGCCAATATCTGGGATCGTTTCCCTGAAGGCCTTTGATGAAAGCGACCGCCATGGTTCCGGTGAGATACGGATCTTCTCCGTAGGATTCTTCACTTCTGCCCCAACGCGGATCGCGGGCCAGGTCGGCGTTCGGAGAGCGAATGACGATGCCTTCGCGGCGGTGGCGGCCCCGGCGCCCTTCGGCAAATTGCTCTTCACTTTGGAAGATGTAGCGAGCCTCATAACCTTCCACGGCAGCAGCCTGTTGCAGCAGGTCTGGATCCCAGGTTTCACCGAGTCCTACGGACTGCGGAAACTGCGTGGTGGGCAGGGGCTTGAGGCCGTGCCCCTCCCAGCCGCCCGGGCCGCCGTAGGCAACACCGTGCAGGCCTTCAATATGGCCCGAGCCTCGAATTCCGAGGCGTGGCACATCGGGATTTGTGCTGAGCGCGCTTATCTTTTCTTCCGGCGTCATCAGCGCGAGGATGTTGTTAACGCGAGCTTCGACCGGCAGATTCGGATTCTGAAATGGATACTGATACTGCTGACCCCAAGCCAGGCTTGCGGCCAGCAGAACGAAAGCAAAGTTTAATCGGCACGCTCTCATCGATTCTCCCGTTGTCATTTGCCGCCATCGACACCAACGGCAACTCCGTAGGGAGGGAGGTCGACGGCGTCTCCCTGCCTGTCGCCGAGCACGAGCTTCATGGAGTGAGGCAGATTCACCCGGCGGGTTTCCTGCGCGTAGTTGATCATCACGAAGACTTGCTTGCCCGGCCCCACACGGCGGCTGACCTCCACGCCCTCGGGCAGGGGGCCAAACACCGCTGTCACGCCAGACTGTTGTGTCATCCACTCGGCGGCTGCAGCCATCAACTTGTCGTCGAGTACAGCGCCGATATACGTGATCCTTCCCTTGCCGTAAGCGCGCGTGACGACGGCGGGCTGATCCTCGAGCCATCCGTTGCTCTTGCCATACTTCAAAAGAACCTCGCCACCGGGAGCCTTAGTCGCCAGTTGTTCAGCCCAGATGCTCGCCTCTCCCATGCCCCAGGCGCCGGAGAGCGGGACATCTTTTTCGAGTGCGTAGTATTGCTCGACGCGAGCGCCGAGGGCATCGGCCAGATATCCCGGCTGCCGTTGCGGTAGGAGCGCGTTGAATTCATCTTTCATGCCGGAGCGTGGACCGAGAACGAGGTGGCCGCCATGGCTTACATATTCAAGCAAGTGATCCGCGAGAGGTTTCGGCAGCACTTCCAAACTGGGTGCAGCAACGAGTTTGTAGCCATCGAGTGCAGTGTAGGCGTTGACCACGTCGACCGATTGGGAAATCTGCCGCAGCGCACGGTAATAGCTTTTCAAAAGCCCGATGTCGTCATACTTTTCGGTGTGTTTTTGAAACTGGATGGCCCAGTGGCTGTCATAGGAGTAAAGCAACGCTACCTGCGAGAGCGGCGCGGTATCGCGAAAACTGCTCTCAACTTTTGCGAACTCGTGCGCCGTCTGGCTGACTTCGTCGAGGAAGGGAACAGCAGTGCCATCGGGGCCGACGAGAACGCCATGAATTTCTTCCTGTCCGTTGAGCGCGCTGCGCCACTGCCAATAGTTGACGTCGTCGGCGCCATGGCCAATGGCTTGCCAGGCCATGGCACGAGCCTCGCCGCGATTTAGAAAATTATTGAGATGGGACCAATTCACCGCCCCCGGCTGAGTCTCCATCACCCAGAAATTCTTCCGCTTGAAGCCGCGCGTCAAGTCATGAGCCAGGCCGTTATATGCGGGATCCACGTGGCCTGAGCCGACGTAGTCGTCCCACGAGGCGAAGCTGAGCGGTTCCGTGATGATGTAGTGATCGAATCCGTCGAAGAAGCCCATGAAGTTGCCGGTTATGAACTGGCGCGGCTCGGCGTGTTTGCGGATTACATCGATCTCATTTTGCTGGTAGGAACTCCAGGTATAGGTGACGAAATGTTTCCAGTCGAGCGTCAGCCCGGGATTGTGGCCGCCAATGGGAATCGGGATTTCTTGCCAGTTGTCGTAGGTCTGGCTCCAATATGCCGTGGTCCAGTGTTCGTTCAAACTGTCGAGCGTTTTATATTTCGCTTGCAGCCAATCTTGAAATTGCCGGTGCGTGCCCTCGTCGTAGGACATCAAGGCATAGCCGTATTCGTTGTCGATCTGCCAGCCCACAACGTTGGGATTGTGTCCGAAGCGCATCGCCATTTCATCGGCGATGCGGCGGCAGAATTCCCGATAGCGCGGAGAGCTGGCCGACGCATGCGCGCGATTGCCATGTGTCACACGTTGACCGTCAGGCTCGACTCGCAAGGTGTCAGGATATTTTTGCGTGAGCCAGGCCGGCGGCGTAGCCGTGGGCGTTCCGAGGACAGAAACGATGTGATGCTTGCCTGCCAGGTTGATGGCACGCTCCAGCCAGTCGAAATCATAGTGGCCCTCGGAGGATTCCATGCGGCTCCAGGCAAATTCGGCGATGCGGACGACCTTCAGGTCTGCAGCTTCCATCATCCGCAAGTCTTCTTCCCAACGAGACTCGGGCCACTGTTCGGGATACCACGCGGCGCCCATCAGAATCGCGTTTTGCCCAGGGATCTGGGTAGGGATGGAAGCAGGCAACGGCGCGGCCGTTTGGGCCGACGCTGAAGTCGCGAGAACCATACACCAGACGGCGCGACAGAGAAATGAGGGAGGCATGCAGGGCTCCTGGGCTCGCTTACATGAGCTTAGCTTTAAGTCCGGACGGGGTTACCATGATTTGTTTTCCCAAGTACCGCACTACTTTGTCAGCGTTAGCAGTCGGCCCAATGCCGGTGCCATGATGTTCTCCTACAAAGACGACGCGAAACGTCCGGCTGGCGAGCATTCCTGGAAACTCTCCCTGGCGGTCGCCGATGGTTAACACTTGCCTCGCATCATCCCATCGGAACGAAATGGTTGCGTGGATTCCCTTTTCGTAGTTGTAATTGTCGTTCTCGTCTTCGTAGAGCGTGAACTCCCCATCCGCGCCGCGGTAGATGCGCAGCTCGATCGGATCGGCAGGCTTTTCCGTCGACCACTCGAGGTCGGGACCCATTGGAATGATCGAGCCCGCTCGAACGTACAGCGGCAAACGATCGCGCGGAGCTTCCGCAGAGATCTGCCTGGCACCGCGCCTGGACGCTCCGTTCCAGAAGTCATACCACTTCGCATCCGGGAGATAGACCTCGCGGCTGACGGCGGACGGCTCGGTCACCGGACTTACCAGGAAGGCCGGGCCGTACATAAACTCGTCCCCGGTATTCTGCGCACGCACATCGGTGCGGAAATCCATGACCAGTGGACGCATGGGAGTGTAACTGCGGTTCGTCGTCATCCAGGCCAGCGAATACGTGTAGGGCAGCAAGCGGTAACGCAAGCGATCGAAGCTGACGAGAATCTTCTGCGCTTCGGGTCCGTAGGACCAGAGTTCGTTTTCATCGGGTTTGCGCGTGCCGTGTACGCGCAGAATGGGATTGAATGTGCCGTACTGAAACCAGCGAATAAATAGTTCGCGGAAGCCGGGATCAGTGGGACTCCCGAAGACGAAGCCGCCGATGTCGGTGGTCCAGTAAGGAATTCCCGAGAGCGCAAAGTTCAGGCCGGCGGGAATCTGGCGGCGATAGCTGAACCAATCGGAATTGATATCGCCCGACCACGCGGTAACCGCGTTGCGCTGCGACCCCGCGAAAGCCGAGCGCGAAAGAATGTAAACCCGCTTCTGATCGGAGGCGGCGCGCTGGCCGTCGTAAACCGCGCCAGTGTCCATCAGGGGAAAGACGTTCACGTATCGGTCACCGCTGCCGATCGCCAGTTTGTGCCCGAGCTGAATGTTTTCTTCCTGACCTTCGGTTTCCGGCTCGGTCGTGTCCATCCACCAGGCGTCCACTCCAATGTTGAACAGTCCTTTGTCCACTTGATCCCAATAAAACTTGCGGGCCTCCGGGCTGGTTGCGTCATACGCGGCCATGGCATCGGTGTGGTAGGGCGGCTTGGCGAATTTGAACTTGTCGATAAACCAGCCATTTTTCTCCATGAAATCGTAATTGGCCGACCCCGGCTCGATGAAGGGCCAGATAGAAATCATGAGGTGAAAGTTTTCCCGATGCAGTTCGTCGACCATGCCCTTGGGATCGGGATAGTTCTTGTTGAAGACGAACTCGCCTTTGCGGTTCCACCAGAACCAGTCCTGCACAATGTTGTCCGCGGGAATGTGCAGGTCGCGATACTTGCGGGCGACTCCCAGAATCTCTTCCTGCGATTTGTAGCGGTTCTTGCATTGCCAGAAACCGTAGGCCCACTTACCAAACATAGGCGCCTGCCCAGTGAGTTCGCGATAGCCGGCGATAACTTGGTCGAGATCTGGGCCGTAGAAAAAATAGTAGTCGATGACGTCGGCGACTTCGGAACTGATGTAGAGGTAATTGGCAAAGCGATTGTTGAAGCGGCTGCGGGAATCGTTGTTCCAGAAAATCCCATAACCGTTGCTCGACACCAGAAAAGGCACGGCGATGTTGGAATTATCCTGCGAGATGTCGACGGATTCGCCGCGATAATTCCACACGCCGGCCTGGTGCTGGCCGAGTCCGTAGAGGGCTTCGTGAGATCCGTAAATGTTCACAAAAGACTCGGCGCGATAGGTCTCCTCGCCGTTCACTTTCACCGGCGTGAGGCTCCTGGTCGCCTCCTGCAAAAGTTGCTTGCCCGCGAGGTCCCGATAGGTAATGGCGCCATCCTTGCGCGTGACCACGACCTTCAACTGCGAAGTCGTCAGAGTGACTTCATCGTCGCTAGTCTGGATGGCAAACTTTGTGGCCGGCCAACTTGTCTTGGTGACGACAGGATCGGGACGGCTCGGCGGGAACGAAGACGTCGGAGAGTAGAGCACATGGATGATTGTGTCCGAGCATACCTGCAGCCGAAGAACTCCGCTGCTCATCGTGAAGATCACACCATCTGTCTGTGGCTGGCTCGCAACCACTGGGTTCATCGGCGTCCATTGTGCGACCGCCGACAACGCGAGGCTCAACATGAAAAGTACGGTCGTGAACACGCGACCAACGGAGTGTGAGTCTCGCATATCAGAAAACCTCGGGGAAATCAGTTTCGACGACCGGGACTTGCAATCTGGCGGCAAGCGCTGGAAAAGATATCACGTCAGGGGCGGTCCGCGCTCTTAAGCGACCGCCTCGCAAGTTACGGAATCGATTCCGGCTTTGTAACCGCTTGGCCGCCAGTCACTGTGGCACTGCGGAACCGCAATTGTCAATGCCAAAAACGCGCTAAGGCTGAGTTGGATTGGAAGGCTAACTCCTGTATTGCAGTGAGGATGACGACCTTCCATCCATCCTGGGAGTCCGCCGTGGAGAAGAAAGTTTCTGGGTAGCCGTGAAGGGCATGCCTGTTTATTGCTTGCTTATAACTGCGGAAACGATTACGTTAATCCGGTCTAATGCAGACTCGAACTCCTTCGGGAATTGCGAGGCGTGATGAAAGTTGATGGGGCACTGGGCAAAGTCCTCATGCGGGCAACGCTAATTTGCATTGCGGCTGTGGTCGTTTGGGCCGCGAATCCACATGAATCCACCTCGGAGGCTGCCGTGGAAGCCAGCAAGTTTGGAAGTCTGGAAGACGGTACCGCAATTGATCTATACGTTTTGAAGAATGCAAAAGGCAGCAGCGCCAAAATCATTACCTATGGCGCGACCCTCACCGAGTTGTGGGTCAAGGATCGATCGGGAAAATTGTCCGATGTCGTTCTGGGATTCGACAACCTTCAGGGCTATTTGGGCAAACATCCCTGGTTTGGCGCAACCGTCGGACGAGTGGCGAATCGTATCGCGAACGGCAAGTTCACGCTGGATGGAAAAGAGTATTCGCTGGAGATCAACGATCCGCCCAATAGCCTTCACAGCGGGTCGAAGGATTTGAGCCGTGTGGTCTGGAAAGCGGAACCGGTTCACGAGCGCAATGGCGCGGCGGTTCGCTTCACCTACGACAGTCCTGCAGGAGACGAGGGCCTCCCAGGGCGTTTGCTGGTGACAATCCTCTACCGGCTGACGGACAATGGGGAGTTGCAGCTTGAATACACGGCGAAGACCGACGAGGCGACTCCCGTCAATCTTACGAATCACAGCTATTTCAATCTCAACGGCAACAAGGATATCCTGAACGAGGTGCTGCAGCTCAACGCGGAGAAATACACGCCAGTGGATGCGACTCTGATTCCTACGGGCCAGATCGCTCCGGTGAAAGGAACGCCGCTCGACTTCACGCATCCGACAGCCATTGGCGCGCACATTGGGGAGATGCGTGGAGACCCCGGAGGTTACGATCACAATTTCGTACTCGCCTCAGAAGCAGGAAAGCTCAAACTGGCGGCCCGCGTTTTTGACGAGTCCTCAGGCCGGCAGATGGAGGTCTGGACGACCGAACCCGGAGTGCAGTTCTACTCCGGAAACTTTCTCGACGGAAGCATCACCGGCAAGCGCGGAGTCGTCTACGGAAAACACTCGGGTTTCTGCCTGGAGACGCAACACTTCCCGAATGCCGTGAATCAGCCGGCGTTTCCGTCGGTAATTCTGCGACCGCCTGCGGTCTATAGCACACAGACGATCTACAAATTCTCGGTGCATTGATGGTGCATGAGGGCACGGTCACGGTGATAAGCGGGCTCGCTTTAGCGCAGTGGAAGAAGAACCTATGAACTGGAACCCAGGCTTACGTTGTACTGGCGCTGGAGCGCGGAGCGTTGCGGTCTCGATTTTCGTCATAGTTGCAGTTGCCGCGGTTTCGAAATTGCCGGCGGCTGCACAGTCGGCTTCAGGAAGTCCGGTGCCGGCGAGGCCCTGGATGAACAAGCAACTTTCTCCGGATCAACGGGCGGACTTGGTCGTCAAAGAGATGACGATCGACGAGAAAATTTCCCTCCTCCACGGAACCGGCATGGCCGGCCTGAGCCCGATGAGTCCGCTAGCCACGCAGTCCAACGGCGGTGCCGGTTACGTGGTCGGCATCCCGCGCTTGGGGATTCCCGGCATTCAGATGTCGGACGCAGCCTACGGCGTCAGAAATAGCGGAGAGAATGGACGCTATTCGACCGCGCTTCCCAGCGATCTGGCCGGCGCTGCCAGCTGGGATCTGGATGCGGCCTATGCGTATGGCGCCCTGATCGGGCGCGAGTTGCGAGACCAGGGTTACAACATGTCCTTGGGAGGGGGAGTAAATCTCGCGCGCGAACCTCGCAACGGACGCACGTTCGAATACATGGGGGAAGATCCATTGCTGGCCGGCAAGATGGTTGGGCAGGTCATGAAAGGATTGCAGGCGCAACATGTGCTGGGCGATATCAAGCACTATGCGCTGAACGATCAGGAGAACGGGCGAAACGCAGTCAACGTAAATATCGACAAGCGCGCGATGCGAGAAACCGATCTGTTTGCCTTCGAGATTGGCTTGCGCGAATCGAATGCAGCCGCAGTGATGTGTTCCTACAACCGCGTGAATGGCGACTACGCTTGTGAGAATAAATACCTTCTTACGGACGTGCTGAAGAGAGCATGGAATTTTAAGGGCTTCGTCCTCTCTGACTGGGGCGGGGTGCACAGCGCCGCAAAGGCATCGGCTGCGGGCCTGGATCATGAGGAGCCAGGCGAGTTGTTCTATGGGGAAGATCTGAAAAAGGCTGCCGAGTCAGGCCAGATACCGATGGCTGAGGTCGACGAGCACGTTCGCCGGATCCTGCGGTCGATGTTTGCCACCGGGGTAATCGACGACCCTCCGAGGAAGAGCGTCGTTGATGTCGAGCGCGGCTTTGAAGTTGCGCAGAGAATTGCCGAGCAAAGCATCGTGCTGCTGAAGAACGACGGAAACCAGCTTCCGCTCGATGCATCCCATCTGCGGAACATCGCAGTGATCGGCGCCCACTCTGACGTGGCCATGCTCTCCGGCGGTGGGTCGGCGCAGGTCGATCCTCCGGGAGGAAACGCCATCATGCCGCCCGGCGAAGGGCGAACGACCTGGCAAGCACATATATGGTTCCCAACATCGCCCCTTAAAGCCATTCGAGCCCGAGCCCCGGCTGTCAAAGTTCAATACGATCCCGGCACCAATGCTTCTTCGGCGGCGGCGCTGGCGAAGACGGCGGATGTTGCCATCGTGTTTGCGCATCAATGGGAAAGCGAAGGCATGGATCTGGAAACATTGTCGCTGCCCGAACATCAGGATGACTTGATCGCTCAGGTCGCAGCCGCCAATCCGCGTACGATTGTGGTGCTCGAGACTGGGAGTCCGGTTACAATGGCGTGGGCTAGCCAGGTCGCGGGAATTCTGGAAGCGTGGTATCCCGGCGTGCGGGGCGCGGAAGCGGTTGCCCGCGTCCTCTTTGGCGACGTCAATCCCAGCGCGAAGCTGCCCATCACATTTCCAAAGAGGGATGCTGACTTGCCGCATCCCGTTCTGGTGAAACCTCCCAAGAAGTCGACCACCGATCCCGCGGATCCTGAACCGTGGACCGCTATCGCGAAGGGCTTACCAGCGTTTCAGGTGACTTATGACGAAGGCCTCAAGGTCGGTTACAAGTGGTATGACGCCGAACGGAAAGAAGTGCTGTTTCCTTTCGGCTATGGACTTTCCTACACAAGTTACAGCTACTCCGATCTCAAGCTGACTTCCGGGAAGAGCGTCCGCGTGAGTTTCCGGCTGACCAATACCGGGCCTCGCGCCGGCGCGGAGATTGCCGAGGTTTACGCCGTCTTGCCGGCCAGTGCCGCGGAGCCGCCCAAGCGCTTAGTAGGGTGGAGCAAAGTCAATCTTGGTCCGGGTGAGACCAAGGAAGTGGCGATCGAAGTCGATCCCTTGTATCTCTCCATCTTCGATGCCGATAAGGATGCATGGCAATTGCTATCGGGACAATATACGTTTCTGGTGGGAGGCTCTTCCAGCGTTTTGCCGTTGAAGGCGTCCATTAATCTGAAGTAGCGAAGTTGCCATCGGCATGCGGGATGTTTTGAGTGGGATGACGCGCTTCTAACGGCATGGGCGCCTTGTGCGATTGAATTGACAGCTAGTTTTTGCAACCAGGCTTGATAAAACATTGCTTCACAAACATGTCTTGACAAACACGACGAGCGGACGTAAAACCGCAAACGGCAGCGTGAACGTTTACGTCCCCAAACCTTCTTCAGGGACCTCTCTTCGGGGTCCTGGGGGAAGGCATGGGCAGGCTCACTGCGGTCGTTCCTCGATTCAAATGACATCGGTGCAAATGGAAAACCGTAAATGAACCGGCTCCTATCGCTTGCTGTTCCCATTCATCTGGTGCATCTGGCGCCAGTCGATGCCGTCATCGTCATTTTTTACTTCGCTCTGGTCCTGGCCATCGGCTTCTATCTGAAGCGACGGTCGAATACCAGTGAGGATTATTTTCTTGCCGGCCGCGAAATGACAGCCTGGATCGCCGGACTCAGTTTTCTCTCCGCCAACCTGGGAGCGCTGGAGCTGATGGGATGGGCTGGCGCCGCTTATCAATATGGCATCCTGGCCGCCCATTGGTACTGGATCGGGGCGATCCCGGCGATGCTCTTCCTCGGCCTCGTCATGATGCCGTTCTATTACATCTCCAAGACCCACTCCGTTCCCGGCTATCTCAAGCTTCGCTACGGAGAATCGAGCCGCGCCTTGTCCGCCATTTCGTTCGCTTTCATGACCGTGCTCATGAGCGGCATCAATATGTATTCCATGGCGCTGGTCATGAAAGTCGTGTTGGGATGGGACATCAACTTCAGCATTTTGATCTCGTCCATTACGGTTGCCATTTACGTGGGACTGGGCGGGCTCCGTTCGGCCATCTTCAACGAAGTCCTGCAATTTGTTCTGATCTGGGCTGGAGCGCTGCTGATCCCAATCCTCGGCCTGATTGAAGCGGGCGGCTGGAGCAATCTCCGTCTCCAGATCGAGCGCAACGCCTCGGCGGAATATACGCACCTGTGGGGCACGCTCGGATCGTTCAACTCCAACCCCATGGGTATCCACTGGACGGGGATCGTGTTCGGCCTGGGCGCCATCATTTCATTCGGTTACTGGACGACGGATTTTCTGGTGGTGCAGCGCGTGCTTTCCGCGAAGGATCTGCGCGCGGCCAAGATGGCGCCGGTGATTGGCGCGGCCTTCAAGATGTTCGTGCCCTTTATCGTAATTCTTCCCGGCCTGATCGGAATCGCGGTGTTGCCCATGAAACTGGTCGGCGAAAGCGCGGCGGTGGCGGGCGGCGGCCACAGCTATAACGAGGTTCTTCCGCTGCTGCTGGCGCGCTATTGCGGACCCGGGCTGCTCGGGCTGGGGGTCACCGCGTTGATGGCCGGATTCATGTCGGGCATGGCCGGGAATGTGAGCGCCTTTTCCACGGTTTGGACCTACGACATCTACAGCGCGCTCTTCCACAAGAACGCGAACGATCGGCAACTCGTTCGCATGGGACGCTGGTCGACCATCGGCGGGGTGGCGATCAGCATCGGGACCGCATACCTGGTGATCCATTTCCTCAGCATCATGGATTACGTGCAGGCGCTCTTCAGCTTCTTTATCGCGCCGCTGTTCGGAACCGTGCTGCTCGGAATGCTGTGGAAACGCGCCACCGCCGCAGGAGGTTTCTGGGGTCTGCTGGCCGGAACGGTCTCGTCGATTGCCATGTGGGCTTGGGTGAAGGTGGATCCCTCGGCGCTCCGTTACGTGGCTTTGTCGCCGTACGCTCGCGACATGGCCGAGAACATGTACCGGGCCCTCTGGTCTTGGATTCTTTGCGTCGTCGTCACGGTTGTGGTCAGCCTGTTGACCGCTCCCAAGCCAGTCAGCGAACTCAGGGGTCTGGTGTACGGCGAAACCGAGATACCATCGGAGGGAGAGTTGCCGTTCTATCATCGGCCCGTGTTCTGGGCCGGCGCGGTCGCGGTTGTGTTTATCGTGCTGAATATTTTGTTCTGGTGAGGGAGTATGCACTCTGAGGGCTCGATCTCCATCTGGTTTTTTATTGGTATCTCCTTACTCGGGAACGGCCTGCTGATTCTGGGAGCGGGATTGTACCAACTGGTGCATCCGCCCGCAGAGCCGGTGGTGCTGTTTGCACTGCACGCCAACGTGTGGTGGGGCGCTGTGCTCGCGGTGGCGGGAGCGGCTTACTGCTACCATTTCAGACCATGACTGTAATTGACTCCGCCCAAGTTGGAAAAATTCCGGTCACCAAGGACTAAAATGTCGCGCGATGAGCAGTCGAAGCAAAAACAGAAGATGACGTTCGGTTTGATCGTCGGGAACCGCGGTTTTTTTCCTGCCCAGCTGGCCAAGTCTGGCCGGGAAGAAATGATGCGCGCACTCGAGCAGGCGGGCATCGCCGTGGTAGTTCTGGGGCCGGAGGAGAGCAAGCACGGAGCTGTCGAAACTTATGAAGAAGCCAAACGCTGCGCCGAGCTTTTTCGCAAGCATGCGGACGAGATCGATGGCGTGATCGTCAGCCTGCCGAACTTTGGGGATGAGCGCGCCATTGCAGATACGATTCGTCTGGCGCGCCTCGACGTTCCCGTACTGGTGCAGGCCACGCCGGACGAACCGCTGAAGATGACGATCGCCTTCCGCCGCGACAGCTTCTGCGGCAAGATGTCGGCCTGCAACAACCTGCGGCAGTATGGAATTCCTTATTCTCTTACCGCGTCGCATACCAGCGCTCCCGATTCGGCGGAGTTCCGCGAGGATCTGGCACAGTTTGCCGCCGTCTGCCGCATCGTGAACGGCCTCCGTAATTTGCGCATCGGCAGCATCGGAGCGCGTCCGGCGGCGTTTAATACCGTTCGCTACAGTGAAAAGATTCTGGAGGCCAACGGCATTACCGTAGAGACCATCGATCTGTCCGAGATTTTGGGGCGCATCGCGCGCCTGGCCGACAATGAGGCCGGCGTACAGGGCAAACTGAACGACATTCGTAAGTATGTGACCACCAGCGGCGTCCCCGACGCCGCTCTCGTCAAGATGGCCAAACTCGGCGCGGTCATTGACGACTGGATGAAATCGAGGGATGTCACGGTGAGCGCCGTGCAATGCTGGACGGCGCTGGAAGAATTTTTCGGCGTCGTCCCGTGCACCATCATGAGCATGATGAGCAACGACTTAATTCCCAGCGCCTGCGAAGTGGACGTATGCGGCACGGTGAGCATGCACGCCCTGCGCCTGGCCTCAGAAACTCCCAGCGCTCTTCTCGACTGGAATAACAACTACGGCGACAATCCCGATAAGGCCGTTTGCTTCCACTGCAGCAACCTTCCCAAGCATTTCTTTCAGGATGTTCGCATGGACTTCCAGGAAATCATTGCCGGGACGGTGGGCAAGGAGAACACGTTCGGAACCTGCGTGGGCCGCGTGAAAGCGGGCGCAATGAGCTTCGCCCGCTTCTCCACGGATGACTGCGCCGGCGTGGTGCGCGGTTATGTCGGCGAAGGGGCATTCACCAACGATTCCCTGAATACGTTCGGCGGCGCGGGCGTGGTGGAGATTCCGCACTTGCAGAAACTCCTGCGCTACATTTGCGAAAGCGGCTTCGAGCATCATGTAGCCGCCAATTTCTCGACGGTCGCCGGCGCGACGCACGAGGCGGCTACGCGCTATCTCGGCTGGGCCACATACTGGCATGGGCGGGATGGAGTGGGGTGCTGATAGCGATTTTGCCGGAGGCTTGTCAGGGCAGTTCGCGAAATCGCGATTTTGCGACCGACAACCGGCCAGCTTTCACCTTAGTCGAGCTTGGCGAGCGGATCGAATCGCTTGCTCGTGATCAGAATCCTGCTACCGTCAAGCCGGAACTTCACGTCAACCGTGCCGCCAGAGGGACAGCAGTTCGCGTCGCTTTCTTTCCACACCGGCGTGTGATACCCCAACGATCGCATATCCAAACCACCGCCTTTCCAGATGCCGGAGCCGCTCGGAAGGATCGACTTTGCGGCCTCCGTAATCGCTTCAATGTCGATTCGCACCGCACCAGCTGAAGAAAGCCAGAAATAGTCTTCATAGTAATTGTTACCCGTTCCTGGAATTAAATCGCGCGTCCCCAGGATCTCATCCGTACCTGCATTGAGGAAGAAAGCGGGCTTGATCTTTGCCGCAGTGGGCTGCAAGTGATAAATCTCCCGGAACTCTCCCGGAGAGACTCTTACCAGAATCGATTTCCAGTCAATTTCTCCGGTGTGGATATGGTCATCAAAAAAATAAAACACCTCGTAGATCGCGAATTCGTGCAGCGTCCCTACTTTTCTGAACTCGGTCCTGGCCTGGTGACGGGTATGCACCGTGGCTTTGCCCTCAGGCGAGCAGTCGGAGCAGAATTCATCCCCATCGTCCCGAAGGAACGGATCTCGAATGAAGTATGCCAAGCGGTGCGGCTGCGCGATATCGAAACTTCCCCCTTTTCCGGAAAGGAGATGCCGTTGCCAAACGGGGGCAGGGGCTGCGTCCTTGTCCTCCATCCCATCAGGGTGCGAGAGGGGTCGAAATGGGGCACTGATTCTTTCTCCGGGGTTGAAGTCAGCGTTCTGTATTGCTAACAGAGCAGCGATGAGAACGGCGATAAGCATTTACGGTCGAAACCCCGTGTGCACCAGAACTTATTCCAGGAGTTTACTGGATTTTGGACGTTAACCAATCGTGAGACCTATACCGCGTCGGGTTGCGCGCCGACATTATGTGAAATCTGCCGAAGAGCCGGATAAATTCTTCGATAAGTACGGTAGGCTTCGTCGAGGGTCGCACAGCTTTTTGGATCAGGCTGAATCTCCTGGGCAGTTCGCACCACGGCGTCGCAGGCTTCATCGACGGAGTGCCAGTTTCCGGCGCCGGTTCCGGCAAGAATCGCAGCCCCGTAGGCTGCGCCTTCCTCGGCCTGTACCACTTCCACGGCATGTCCATAGACATCGGCCTGAATCTGCCTCCATAGCGAGGATCGGGCTCCTCCGCCTCCGAGCCGGATGCGATCGACCGGCAGCTTCATTTCTCGGAAGATGGTGAAACTATCCCGCAGACTGAACGCCACACCCTCGAGGATCGCGCGGATCACGTGGGCTCGAGTGTGGATGGCAGAGAGACCAAGCAGCGCAGCCCGCGCGTTGGGATCGCAATGAGGAGTGCGTTCTCCCATCAGGTAGGGCGCCCAGAAGACTCCGTCAGACGCGGGCGGAGCGGCGGACGCTTCTTCGCACAGCCGCTCATACGGATCTCGTTCGTCATTCGGCGCCGCAAGACCGGCGCCGAAGCGATCGCGGAACCAACGCAGCGACAGGCCGGCGGCCTGCGTCACTCCCATCACATGCCAGCGTCCGGGGATGGCGTGGCAGAAGGTGTGAATTCTCCCTTGGAGATCGAGCGCCGGCCCCTCCGTCGCCGCGAATACTACACCGGAGGTACCGATGGTTGCGCTTACCGTTCCCGGGCGAACGATTCCCATCCCCACCGCTCCCGCAGCTTGGTCTCCTGCCCCAGCTACTACGAGTGTTCCAGACTTCAGGCCGGTCGCTTCCGCGCCGCGCGCCGAAATTCGGCCACACACAGCGGGAGACTCGTACAGCGAGGGCAGCAGTCGTCGATCAATTCCGGTGCGACTTAGAACTTCAGACGACCACTGGCGTTTGGCCACGTCCAGCAGCAGCGTGCCAGATGCGTCCGCCAGATCGATAGCTCGTTCGCCCGTGAGTTGAAAGCGAACATAATCCTTCGGCAACATGACGTGTGCAACGCGCTCCCAGTTTCGCGGCTCGTTCTGCCGCACCCAAAGCAGTTTGGTAAGCGTGAAATTGGTGAGCGGAGGATTGCAGGTGAGACGAATGAGACGATCCGCACCGAAAATATCCGACAGCTCTTGGACTTGCGGCTCGGTGCGCTGATCGCACCAGATGAGGGCAGGCCGAACTACTTCGTCCCCGGCATCCAGCAAAACTGCCCCGTGCATCTGTCCGGAAAAGCCGATGCAGGCAATTTCATCGGCACTGGTTCCCAAGGCGTTGAGAGCGCGTCGAACCGCCAAACGGCAGGCTCGCCACCAATCGCGCGGATCCTGTTCCGCCCATCCCGGCTGAGGCGAGGCGAAGGGTGCGTGCTCCTCTGCGCCCGACGCAACCACACGCCCGTGTTCATCCATGATCAGAGCACGGGTTCCACCGGTGCCGACGTCAATCCCGAGAAAGTTGATACTCCCTCCGTCTGCGCGGACGCGCCAGCCTCAAGAAAAAAATCTAGCCGAAGTATTCAACCAACTCCGGCGAGGCGCTCTGCAGCCGAACCGCCCGCTGGGGGCTCGATTCCAAGGATTGACGCTGCAGGAAGAAGTCCAGATTGCCACGCATCACCAGGTGCGGGGCCAGCGTCGACTGGAAGGATGGACACTCACCCTCCACCAGAAATTCATGCAACACCCGGAACGCCATGCGGCCCTGGGTGCGCGGCCGCTGATAAATCGTGGCCGCCACCGCTCTCGACCGGATCTCGGGCACCAGCGCCGGAAAGAGGTCGGTGGTGATAAATGTGATCTTGTCGAGCAGTTTTGCATCGCGGGCGGCATTCAGTACCGGAATGGACGCCTCGGTCGTGACGTAGACGCCAGCCAGGTCGGCGTGCTGTTTGAAAAGCTGGCTGCTTTTCTCATAGGCCTCGGACTCGACGTCGTGATCCTCAATGGTCTCCTGCAGCAGCATCTCGGGATATAGGCCCAGCAGGGTGGTGGCAAAGGCTTTGTGCTTCTCGGCATGCTCGGTGATCGCTAAAGAACTCAAGGTTACGGCGACTTTCCCTTTGCCTCCGAGAAACCTTCCCATCAGATCGGCGGCCAGCGCCCCGCTGGCAAGAGTATCGATGGAGACAACCGCCAATCGACCCGTGTTGGGAGCATCGGTGGCCACGCACACGACGGGGATGCCGCTGCGGGACGCTCGCCGCATCCCGGAGAGTAAACTCTTCGGACGGCTGGGAAAGGTAATGATTCCATCTACGCCCGCTTTCAGAGCGGCTTCGAAGGCTTCTTCCTCACCCTCGCCGAGGCGCGGATAGGTTCGATACTCAATCTCCACATTCTCCATGACCAGAGCCCGCGCCTCTTCGCTGATCCCGGCGCGCACTTCGTCCCAAAAGGAAGTGGTGCCTTGCAGCGTATTCACGGAAACCCGCAGGTTTCGCTTCGAGGACAGATACCGGGCTGCCAGATTCGGACGATACCCCAGAGTCTTGGCCATCTGCAGCACCCTGGTTTTGGTCATGGTGCTGACGCCAGGATGATTGTGCAGGGCGCGATGGACAGTGCCGGTCGATACTCCCAAGGCTTCGGCGATGTCCAGCAGCTTGGTTTTTCGGGTCATAGCTGCGATCGAGGGGGTATCGGCGCGCTTTTGGTATCGGGCGGCAATATACCGATTTTCATAAGCTGGCCCGCAGCGGGCTTGGCGGAGAACTGTAAACGTTAACGAAGGTAAACTGTAAGTCCTTTGCAGTCAAGAGATTGTTTCAACTTTACCTTGTCACGGGTTCTTTTTCGAAGTTTGGCGGTACCGCTTCGTCTCTACCAAATGATCGGAGGCACTACGCCGCCGCTCTTCCAGGCACCCGCTGGATCGTGGCCAAACTACGGCAACAACGCGAACCTGGTTCCGATGGTGGCTAACGGCGAGGTTTTCTTAGCCAGCGACCAGCAACTGCAGATCTTTGGATTGTTGTCCCCGAAAAACAAAGCCCGGAAAAAGTAATCCTGCACGGCGAACGCGCTCCGATCCCAAATCGATCGCCGACTCAATCCAAAGTAGGACGGGAAGAGCCCCCGAGCAACGAACTATTCACATTAAAGATGTTGTGATGACCCTCAGGACCTCCCCAGGCAAACATCAGAGAGACCATGGGAAACCCGCCGGCCCGCAAGGTAAGCCCAGCAGCGTAGCTGTGTCGCAGGTGATCAAATCCCAGATCGCCGCGCGTCAGCGCCACTCGCCCTTGGTCCGTCATGAACTTGAACCCAAACGGACCCCATACCGAGTGCTCAAGGCTCTCCTGCAACAACAAAAGATTCGGAGCGCGAAAGCGGTAATCCTGATAACTGCCCAGCGCCATTCCACCATTGATGTCGGCGCCGCCCAGCGTCTGCTGAAAATAGAACGGAACCGCGCTAGTGGCGGACGTGATCGATTCCGAAAGCAGAAGCCTCACTCCGATCGACCCATTCAAATTTCGCGAATGCGAAACCTCCGGACATTTTTCCGTGAGCGGACCGCATTCATCCGGACCGTTCGCGTCCGTATTCTTGGGCCCAGTCTTCGTGTATCCGTATAGATAAAAGATGTGATTCAAATCTGCTGTCCACCGCAGAAAAGAGTACGTCGAATCCGACGGCGCAAAGAACTCTTGAAAATTTCCCGTGTAATTCAGTTGAAAATGATCGGCGAAAACCGGCTCAATGCGAAACCCTTCTCCAAGCTGCACAAACCCCGGCTGGCTGCTCAAGCCCGGAGCGGTCGCATTCGTGTAAAGAGTCTCAATCGAAGGCAAAGATTGCCCGTCATCACTTCTCACGCTCACGAACCGCCCATTCACTTCGCCCAGCAACGCAAGCTTGAGCTTGCTGATCGCCTGCCACTCATAGACCGGCTTGATAACATTGCCGCCCACGATAGTCTGCGTCGATCCAAACACTGACGCGCCCGCCAGCGTCGAATCGTTGCCCAGCCCAAAGAAATTCAACTTGTTAAGCGAGATCGTCTGCGCATACAAATTAAATACTGTGTAGGGATGCACCAGGTTGATCGGCCGCTGCTTCTCCGGCTTCTTGGGTTCAGTTCCACCAGGCTGCGGAACCACCGGCATGATCACAACAACCGGCTCACTCGGCGTGTGGATCAGCTTCATGTATCCACCGGCTCTCCACGAGGCATTAGTCGAGCCCACGGCATCCACATCCCAAGTCAGCCGCCAGTTCTTTGTGTTCTTGTCGGCGACGAACGCTCCGCCCAGGCCAAATCCATTCTGCGCAGGCATGCTCCCAGCCGCAATGTGCAGAGGATGATCGGTAAACAATTCGATGGCGCACGCCGGTACGGTTTTGAAGCTGAAATCTTTGCAGGCATCGCTAGCCCGCTCGCCCTCGCGGCGAAACTCCGCATGCAGCATGCCCTCCTGCGTCCAAGCCAACGTCGTTCCCAGCCACAGCAGCAGCACAACAAAACTCGAACGCATACCGCCTCCTGCAAACCGCGCCAGCGGAAATCCAACGCGACAGCTCGGCCCTAACTTTTTCCCTTTCCCTTTTTCCGCGGCCTGTCGTCAGCCACAGCCGCGATGTCGATGCCCACCCGCTTAGGCTGGGCCGCGCGCCGCGCCCGCTTGGCCGCGGCTGCTGCGTGCGCGTCGTGGATCGCCGCTGTCACCCGGCTTATATATTCCGCCGCCTCGCCTTCGGTCTTGATGGCATTGATGTAAATATCCGTTCGGTGCCGCAGAGGCAATCTGTGCTCCGCTTCGTGAAGATGCAGAATCTGCGTCTTCAACAAACTTGATACCGGACGATCTTTATTCATCGCGCTATCCGGCGGCCGCGGTACAACTATTTTCGCCATTGTGATCACCTCTTCATCGCAGCAATGCCACGCCAACTGAACTTTGTCATTCCGAACCGGGCTGAAAGGCCGGCGAGGAACCTGCTGTCAGTCAACGCCAAACTTCCTTTATCCAAAATCCGGACAATCCTGCCGCATCACATCCAGCGACACCAAATCCAGAAAAGTATCCGCCGCAATTTCCCGAGCCGTGCGCTGTGCATAGCTCCCTAGAAAATGTTTTGTCACCGTCGCCGGAATCGACGCATGTTCAAACACCCGGCTATTCACCACCAACCCTTTCGGAACCCACGGCGAAATCAGAATCGCTGGCACCCGAACTCCCAAACGGTCGAACGCAAACGGCGCACCCGTCCCCGTATCGTTGGCCGAAGCGACAAACCCATCCGGAGCGTTCGGCGAACAATTCGGTGGAGGCACGTGATCGTAAATCCCTCCATGCTCGTCGTACACCACCAGCAGAACCGTGCTCTGCCACAAATCAGCGTTCGCTTTGATCGCGTTGTATACGCTTGCGATGAATAACTCCCCCGCCTGCACGTTGTGATCGGGATGTTGATCGTTGGCCACTTCTTCTCCATCATCGCCATCATGATCGTTGTAGTTCGGCTCGACAAACGAATACTCGGGCAAATTCCCACCGGGCTTGCAATCCTCCAAGAACTGCTGGTACGTGCCAAATAGTTTCGGCTCGTTCTGCAGCAGGTTCACAATCTCCATGGTCGAACTGGTCGTGTCGTAGTAATAAATTTTCGCCGAGTGCGGCGGGCTCGCATTGATCAGCCGGTCGTAAATGCTCTGGTATGGCTCCTTTACATAGAACACATCCATCCCCACTTGCCCAAAAGAAGTTCCATAGTGCGCGAATGCCCGATTGCAAATCGTCGGTCCCGGTATCGACGCAAACCACCGGTTGAACACGGCAAACTCCGTAGCCAGCGTGGTCAGCACCGGCAACTGGTTCTGCGCGAAGTAATACATGATTTTCTGCGAGTGCCCCACATCCTGCTGCTGATTGAAATAGCTCTTCACGAACCCCTGCATATTCGGCTGCCGGCCCGCGCTCGTGTCCCCGCCAAAAATCTGCAGATCAACCGCGGGAAAGTGATGATCGGGGTCCGGATCAAGCTGCCCCTGAAACGCTGCCAGCGGCTGCGGTTGTACCAAAGCGCCCGTAGTATCCGGATTGCTGAGCCCCGCGACAATTCCGTCGATCGCCGGATTCACCGCCTTCAGCGATCCCAGCATGTGATCGAACGACCGGTTTTCCATCATCAAAACGACAATGTGTTTAAGGTTGTCCAGTCCTGCGGGCATAAATCCACTCCATTCTTATTCACGGAGGAGAGTTAAATTTGCTTCGAATGAAGACTCTTCACTCGCCGGCAACGAGTGCGCGAGCCCTGGGAGCGTTTCGCGGAACCCCACCAAAGCAAGGAACTCATCCCTCTATGGCCCTCTGCAATCCCGTGAATTAACCTTGGCTCGTTAGTTGGTTGGCGAAGTTAGCAGCAGACGGACAAGAAATCAAGCTGTTTCTTGTGCTTGTTACGAAAAACGAACAGAATTGTTCGAGTAACTGAAAAGTTCAATGCCACGCGCGACTTAGCAGAGAAGTTAAAAGGCCGACTTACTTCGCGCTGACTGTGTAAGTCCCGCCAATGGATTCCGCGCTTGCTCGGAGTCCTTTGAATTTAACTCCGCCGACTGCTTCAGATATCGTTCGGCGGCTGCGCGGTCTTCTGATTTCCGCGCGATAATGCCTGCGTGAAGAAATATTTTTGCATCGCGAATTCCAACCGCCAGGGCAGTCTCAATCTGCTTACGCGCCTGCGCATCTTGACCGTTCACATGCAGCGCCCAGGCATAAGCATCCAGCGTGTAGATATCGTGACGCCAGCTGATTTCCTGTTCCGCGACCTTGAGGGCTTGCGCTGGCCGGTGCGCGTGATCGGCATAATAAAAGATTAACTTGCGGTTCGAGTTGTCTTTCTTGCCCGATTCAAGCAATGCTTCCGTTTCAAATTCTGCAAAGGCTTTCTTAGCCTCGCTATTACGCCCTGCCAATTGCAAAGCTTCGGCTAACTCGTAAAGATTGCCGGGGCGAGGCGCGACTCGGTAGCGTTGCTGGAATAGAACAACGGCGTCGCCGTAACGCTTCTGTGCCATGCGAACCTGCGCCAGACCGCCCAAAGCGTTGGGATAGTTCGGAGAAGCCGCCAACGCCTGCTGCAATAGCTTCTCTGCCGCATCCGAGTTGCCGGAAGCGAAGCGAAGATGGCCCATCTCCGTGAGGATCGACGCGCGTTCTTCGGTTTCAGTCGGCGGCGTCGACTGATAAGCCAAGTCGATCGCTTCGTATGCGCCCTCTGCATCCCCAAAGAGTTCGCGCAAGCGAGCCGTGCGAATCAGTGCCGGCCGATTACCCGGACGAAGATTCAGCATCCACTGCGCCGACGTCTCAGCATCGTTGTAGTTGCCGAGTTCCAAATTCGCGTCGGCCAGCAAACCGTAGATCATCACATCGTCAGGAACTCGCTTGTTCAGTGCCTTAGCCAAATCAAGGGCCGCAGCGAACTCATGCTCGTTCAGCAGAGTCGAAACTCGCGCTTTTTCAGTATCGAGATTGTTCAGAGCTTGCCCAACGGCGAAGCTGGAAATGATCACAAAAAATGCTGCGAGACGTTTGTTCATGAGAAGCCTCATTTCTAGAACATGAAGAAAGAAAATAACGAAAGTAAAGCGTGGCCGCCGCACTTCGTACAGCGGCCACGTGATTCACCACATTACGGCTACTACATCACAGGGCAGATGCCGCCGGGTTGTCCGGTGCAGCCCGCCTGGCCAGGTCCAGTGTGCGCGCTGTCGCGTCCATTGTTCGCTGGCATCACGTAAGGGAAGGAAGTATTCAGGCCTTCCGTTTTGGTTTGCACGCCATCTCCGAGTCGAGTCCCGTAGGTCACAGGGTCAACCAGGATGCCGGCAACTGCGCGAGCCGAGATGTCAAACACATCGTCGACCGGCCTGCGCCCGTTGGGGTATCCGGCCGAATCTCCGGCAATAAACCCCAGTCGCAGTTGGCTGCCCACCGGCGTTGCAGGGATGCCCGTGTTCAGCCGCAGCAGATCGGCAATAGGACCCACATCACCCGGTCCGCATCCCGGACAGATCGGAGCCTCATACTGCACCAGTATCAGCAAGTCAGTCCGCGGGTTAGGCGCAACCGGCACTCCCAAAGAACTGAACACAGACGCCAGCACGGGCTCCAGAACGAAGCTTGAGAACTGCGAATCGTGAACTGGATAATCCATGCTGAAGCGGTCTTTCGATCCAGTGCCGATGATCACTTCATTGATCAGCGGATTGCCTTCACGATTCACCTGGCGCAAAAGGCTGGCATCGACATCCGGGTTCGTGGATCGTCGCACCGGGAAAAGATGGCGCGACGTGCTGCCATAGGTTCCGATTACGGCTTGCTTGTCGCCGGAGCCATGCAGTTTGCCATCGACCGTCAGCATCGTGATGGGAACTTCCAGCACAATAGAGTTGACGTTGTAACCGCCCACGGCGTCCGGCGCGTAGTTGTGAGTGTTGTCAGCATCGATCGCTTCTGACAGCACGGGCCCGACGCCGCTGCGAAAATTCAGCGAGTCGAATGCAGCTCCCAGATCGATAAAGAATGGATCGTCCGCGGTTCCAGCCCATACCCGGATGCCGCTTCCCAGGCTATAAATCCCCTGGTTAAACAGCGATTGATAGTTGGGCATGGTCAGCGGTCCAACGTTCGAAGGCACCGCATAGAGCACCTGCCCGTTGTTGAGGTTGGTCGCCTTCCCCTTCTTGATCATGGTTACGGTGTAAGTCTGGCTCAGGCTCAAACCTGCGGCACCCGGACCACTCAACGAAGTGATCTGCGGAAAGCCGTCGATGCCGCCGACAAATCCGGTGAACACGGTCGGCAGATTGATTTGCGTGTTAAAGCGGAACTGGAACGTGATGTCATCCAGTCCGTCCTGATTGTTATCCACGTGCATCTCGTAGAGCACGTTTGGATCGAAGGGGAAATAGTTGGGCCCGTTGGCGGGCTCAAGCAAGGGGTCCACATTCAAAATGAAAGTGACCTTCGTAGGATCGTCATAACTGACAAAGGCGTACCAATCGGTGACATCCGCGGCACGGTCCAATGCCGTAATCGGCGCTTCGCGATGGCTTGACGCGAACAAGCTGGAAGGTGCCAGCATGAACAACGACATCGCAAGAGCCACGACTGACTTCAGCTTTTTCATGGGTCATGTCCTGGTTGAAGATTCGGGGACGTCCCCCGCCGTGGGCTAGATCCCGCTCCCGACGCAGTAGCACGCAGGAGAAGATGACGGCAGAATCCGTCTACGTGCTTTAGGTACGCTGCCGGCAGCTGGATGGATTGAGCCGACGCGGTGTTTATTTGCGTGGGCCGACGACATTCCGCTTACTGCGGAACCCAATGCACATGGGCAGTGAATAACCCGTCCACAAAGCCGATCTGATAAACCAGGAACATGCCGAAGGCGACGCTGGCCAGCCCTGAAACGACCGTCAGATGCCGGTTTACATTGAAGAATTTCTTTCCCGTGTAAACCAGCGGCGCCGAAATCGCAGCCGTCATCAGCATCATTCCCAACATCGTGCCAAACCCAAACACGAGCAAGTAGGCAGTCGACCAGAACGGACTCTTAATGGTGGAAAGCACCAGCAAGGCAACTGCCGCGGAGCCGGCCAAACCGTGTACAAGGCCCACAACAAGCGGCCGCAACGTCTGATAAAGGCCAAGTTTGCCGACCGTCCTTTCAGTGAAGAAGTGAACTCGCGCAAGAAGCCGCGATTTCATATCAGCCGCGTTTCCAACCAGATGATTCTCTGAAGCCTTCGGAGTCAGCCGATTCGTGATCCAACTCATAACACCAGTCAGATTCAAGACGCCGAGTAAGATCAGCATCAACGCAACGCAAAACTCCATCGACAATCCGAGCCTCGGCGGGATCACAACGCCGAAAATAATAATCGCCGACCCAACGAAGAAGATGGTCAGCGTATGCCCCAATCCCCATAGCAGCCCGATAGCCGCCGAGCTTCGCACCGATCCCTGCCGGCTCACGATTGTAGAAACCGCCACCACATGGTCAGGATCGGTCGAATGCCGCATACCCAGAAACAATCCGAGCAATACCACAGTCACAAATGGAACCAGTTTGTCCGGAGAAATAAGTCCTTGCTTGAATCCAACAGACCCGATCGCAGACAACGTGATGCCCACGCCCAGCACAACCATAAATGCAGACGACAAAAAGGGAAGATAGCGCAGAGCCGCGCTGCCCACCTGCATCCGCGCTGCCACCAAGCGCTTGGTATACACCATCGTCAAGCCAACAATTACTAGGACGGCCGCCAAGCCTACGCTGAATGCGGTAATCAGAAACAATCCGAAGCCTATCCGATGCAGCGCGAAGGCGCTCAGAAGCACGACCAGCGCGGCGGGACACGGCACGATTCCTCCCGTGATGCCCAAAACGCAGAGCTCGCGCAGCGACAGCGCGCGCTCGATTGGCTTCGAGCCCTTCGTCGCATTTTGCTTGAACATGGAAAGAAACCAGTGCGAATGCCGCTCCCCCGCAGCATGTGAATGTTCTCCGGTTTCTCCAGTCCAATGTCTGAGGAAAATGAAAACTCCGAGCCCGGCAACGCTAAGGCCCGAAATTGCGCCAAGCCACGGATAAAGTTGCTCAGGGACGATATACCGCGATGCATAAAGTGTAACCGCGCCCAACAAAAACACGCCCGCCGTATGCGCGGCGGTGACGACAATTCCAAGCAACACAGCGTGCCTCGCCGTACCGCGAGAACCCACGAGATACGCCGCGACAATGGTTTTGCCATGTCCCGGTTCCAGCGCATGCAGCGCACCCAGGCCAGCGGCAATCAGCGCCGCCGTTAGAAGAAACCAAAAGCTCAACGTTCCCTGAGTTGAAATTAATTCTGTAAAGCGGCTGCGCGGAGTGTTCTGCGCGCGGGTCGCCGGCAACGGCGAAGCAACGCCAGAAACGACACCGCCTGTAGATGGGCCCACCTTATTCCGATGAACAGAAGTGACTTCACCTAGCGATTTTCGATCACGCTGCCCTGATAAAACTTGCCCCGTATCGCTCTTGCGTGATGTGCTCGTCCTCGAAAGCATTTGGCTCGAATGCTCCCCAGTCACGGAGGCTGGAGCACTTCCGCCCGCATCAATGCCAACAGTCCTAAAGCTGACCTCTGCCGATAACAGCTGCGGTGGACTATTCAAAGCATCGCTCGAATAATTAGTCAGCTCGCTGCTGCGATCAACTGAGGGAGCGGAACTGTTCACAAGCTCCGCTCCATCGCCAAGAACAACAATCTCTTTCCACCCTGCGCGCCCGACAAAGTTGTTATCCGCGAAAGAGAGCTGGTGAATGCCCGCATTAAAATCAAACTGCCCGCGGAACACAAATCCGAGCTTCATCGTCAGCAGACCGCCGGCACCCTCGGCAAACGTAACGCGCCGCTCGATCGTTTCAAGTCGAACAACCCGTCCATCGCTCTCCACCGAAAGCCCCGCCTTCAAAATCGGCTCCTGCCTATCGAGATAGCGGTCGACGCTGGGATCATCCGGCTTTGCAGTAATTTCGAACTCTCGAATCTCCTGATACGTTGGGATTTCCGCCATATCCACCAGATAAAGAATCTCAATCGTCTGTTTGCCGACCGTGATCTTCGAATAGTGATTGATGCTGAAATTCCCCATCGGGTGCGCGAAGCAGCTCGCTGATCCTAAAACCAGCAACAGGAAACCCAGAACAATTCCCCGGCGAATATTGCTGTTAGCGCGTTGCATTGGTCGTCCTCAAATCCCGATTCCGTGCCTGCCTAACTTTTTCCAGAGTTCGCCCGGCCTCTTCCGCGTGAAGAATGTGAAAGTGCGGATTGGCCTTCACAGCGCGAGACAGAAAATCTTCTGCCTCATCGTCCTTGGCCAAAGCGTGGTAAATCATTCCCGCATGAAACAGAAGAAGCGGGTCATTCGTCTGCAGCACCAGCGCTTTGCTCATCGCGGCGACCGCTTCTTGCAGTCGCCCATTTTTGTAAAGTACCCACGCCAGCGTGTCCCATGTATAAATGTCGTGCCGCACCTCAAGTTCTTTTCGCGCAAGTTCCACGGCCTCCGGCAGCTTAGTGCCTTGGTCAGCATGAAACAATGCGAGCTCCCGGTTGGCCAGCACTCGATTCAATTCGCCGAGGTGTCCGATGTATTCCACCAGGTCATATTGCTGCTGCGCTTCTTTTTCCTTTCCCATCTTCCGGTAAACATCGCCCAACTCCTCGACATAAACCGGAAACGGAATAATGGCAATCGACCGCTGGTAAAGGTGAATCGATTCGTCGAACGCACCCTGCGCCGCGCGCACCTTCGCCAAACCAGCCAGCGAACGATAGTGAGCGGGATCAGCCGCAATCCCTGACTGATAAGCCAGCGCCGCATTCTGCAGTTCGCCCGCCTGAAAATAACGTTCGCCCAATTCGAAATACAGCCACGCCAGATTTTCTCGCGGCATATTAATTTGGAGCGTCGCCGCAATCGCACTCCGCATCAACCGGATCGCTTCTTCAGAATGTCCATGCAAAAAGCGCAGGTAGGCGATTCGACTGTCGCTCATGCAGGCGAGCGCCAGCGGCGAAGACGTCACCTGCCCAAGGGTCTGCACCGTGTTGTAGGCCTCTGCCGCCTCGTCATAATCTCCAATGTCCGTGTAAGCATCGCCCTCGATGGCGAACGCTGCCAGGTCCCCCGAACCCAGCCCGATCGCCTGCTGCGCCGAACCGAGAGCGTCTTTGAAACGATGCTCTCCCATATACACCAGCGCGATATGAACCAGAGGATCGGCCGCGTGGAAGTCGTGCGGCGCCAACTCGAGTGATTTCTTCAGCGTTTGTTCGGCAAGGTCGTAGTAGGCAATGTCGCCGGTCTCGCGAGCTTTCTGAAAAAAAGCGGAGCCTAAAGCGTCATACCCCGCGTAGTCCCTCGGCGCTGACTTCACATGAAGCTGAAATGATTGGATCTGTTTGTCCGTCTCGGAATTAAGCCGCGACCCTGCGAGCGGGGTGGCTCTCGATGCCTCCGTCTGGCACCATCCGACGGAAGCGCAAAGAATGAAAACAACAAGTTGCCACCGTGCCATGCGAGCCTCGCCGATTTGCAAAATTGAAAGGAGTGAGCGCAGTCTTTGCCGTACTTGGGAAGTACGGGGCAAATCACAAATCGGATTGCTCGCTAATCCAGGTAGGACAGATGCCTCATGCCAAACGAGAAAAAAGACTCAATCCAATAAGTGGGTTCGGGAAGTAAACGGGTTCGGGAAGGGCACGGCTTCAGCCGTGCCGCCCAGAGCCACTAAGAACGCGGGCTTTAGCCCCTGGGGTCAGTTCGTGCCGGTCGTGGAGGATTCGATGACCTCTACCGTTGCCAGGTCGCCTCACAGCCTTTCCTTACGCGTCCGCCTCCGGCGAACCCGCCGCCGGTTGGATAATATGCAGTCCGCACTCCGTCTTCGACAATCCAGACCACCGCCCTGCTCTCTCATCCTCTCCCGGCCGCACCGCTCGCGTGCAATGCGTGCACCCGATGCTGGGGTAATTACGCTCGTGCAGCGGATTGAAAGGTACGTCATGCTCGCGGATATACTGCCACACCTGCTTCGAACTCCAATCGGCAATGGGATTGATTTTAACCAGCCCAAATTTTTCGTCCCACTCGATTTTGCCGGCGCTCGCGCGCTCCGCGGTTTGATCGCGCCGGATGCTCGTAACCCATGCCCGCAGTTCGCCCAACTTGCGCCGCAGCGGCTCAACTTTTCGCAGATCGCAGCACTGATCCGGATTCCGCGTCCACAGTGCTTGCCCGTGAACCCGTTCCTGTTCTTCGGCCGAGATCAACGGATATACCCGCTCGATCGCAATCCCATAGCGCCGCTCCACTTGATCCATCAGATTGTAGGTTTCGGGAAACAGAAATTCCGTATCCAGCGTGAAGACCCGAAAATCCTTGCGCACGCGCGAAGCTATGTCGATCACAGCCATGCCTTCGACGCCAAAAGCGGAAGAGATCGCCACCACGTTGCCGAACTTGTCGAACGCCCACCTGAGAACGCGCTCAGGATTCCACGTTTCAGCGGCAATCTGCAACGTCTTAACTTCGTTTTTCATGACTTCTTCTTTCATGCCAATGGCTCCTCGTCTGCTCTCAGACTTTCCGTAAAAGCCGCTTCCGCCAAGTACTCCGCCTGAGAAAGACCAGCTTCCTCGACCAAACTGTGATCGGCGAACCTCACCACCTCCCCAACGACCAGCAGCGTCGGAGACGCAAGTCTCGGCGCACGATGAATATCCGAAACCGTGGTGCGGTGTATCCGCTGCTCGCGAGTCGTGGCCCGGGAAATAATTGCGCAAGGAGTTTCTTTAGCGAATCCAGCGGTTAGCAGCCTCTCAGCAATTTCCCCATAGTCGTAACCGGGCATGTACACAACGAACGTCGATTCATTTCCAGCCAGCCCGCTCCAATCCTCGTCAGAATTCTCGGAAGCACGATGCCCAGCCATCAGCACCACGGCGGAGGACGCCCGCCGATGCGTGAGAGGAATTCCCGCGGCCGCCGCCGCTCCCAACGCCGCGGTGACTCCGGGAACAATCTCGTATTCAATGTTCGCTTGCCGCAGCGCCTCGATCTCTTCCCCGGCGCGCCCGAAGATTAGCGGGTCACCGCTCTTCAGCCGCACTACTTGCCGTCCTGAAGCGGCCAGCGTCACCATCAGAAAATTGATTTCCTCCTGCCGGATGGTCTTGCTTCCGCACCGTTTGCCCACGTTCCGCATGTCAGCGGTCGACGAAATCAGTTGCAATATCTCAGGCGTGACCAGGTCGTCATGCAGCACCACCTCAGCTGTGCGCAGCAACCGCAGAGCCTTCACCGTAAGCAGTTCGGGATCGCCCGGCCCTGCGCCCACCAAAAATACTTTGCCATTCATACCGTTACCCTCCGTTCATTTCTCGCCAAATCGTCTTTCGCTAATTCATCCTTCGCCGATTCCGCGATCGCCGCCTTCACCGCTTCGCGACTCGCCAAGGAGTGCAACAGTTCCTTTTTTCGTTCGGGGTCAAGATCGCTGGCCATTACCAGCTTTCTCGTCGCGCCCAGTTCCGCCACCCATTGCGCATATCCTGGACCAAACTGCCGATCCAGCTGCTGCCGAAGTTTTTGCGATAGCGAAGGACTTCGCCCATTCGTAGAAATTGCAATCTGCAGATCGCCCCGCCGCACCACCGCGGGATAGTAGAAGTCGCAATATTCCGGAACGTCCACCACATTGCACAGCACTCCACGCCGCTGTGCCACCCGATAGATGGATTCATTCAGAGCGCGGGAAGCAGTCGCCACGACAGCAAGAAACGTTCCATCGAGATCGTCAGCATCGAAGGCGCGGAGTTCCAGCGAGATCTTTCCCGCTTGCGCCCAGCCCTGCACCGTCTCACTCGCCCGCAAAGCAATCACGCGGATGTGCGCGCCCGTATCAATCAGCCCGCCGATCTTCGGTTCGCCAACGTTCCCGGCGCCGACCACAAGGCAACGTTTGCCTTCGAGTTTCAAAAACATTGGGAACAAGTTGCTCATTTTTTCTCGGCCTGACCTCTCTTGCAACTACGCTTAACCTTCCACTCCACTAGGCACGCGCCCCTCGGGCACATCGCGCTCTACCGCTTCGACCAACTCGCCAGCCAGAAAGTTCCGCAACTCAGCGTCGCTGTGCCGCGCAAAAAAGCGCCGGAGATTTTCATTGGGCGTGCCGTCGGAAAGAAATTTCTTCAGCAAACGCTCGATGGCTTCGGGAACCTCCGTAGCAGCGCAGCGAAACCCCACCGGCCTCGCAATCGACTGATTCAAACCAAGCGCTCCGCCCAGGCAGAAGTAATAGGCATCCACCATGTGCCCGTTCACCTTGATCTTCTTGCCTTCGATTCCAATGTCCGCGATCCAGTGTTGACCGCAACTGTTGGGGCAGCCCGTGACGTGCAATTTCAAGTGCTCATCAAATCCAGGAAGGCGCTCTTCCAGTTCTTCCACCAGCCAGCGCGAAAAACTTTTCGTCTCGGTAATTGCCAGCTTGCAAAATTCCGTCCCGCTGCACGCCACGGCCCCGCGCCAAAACGGAGACCCGCTCACCGGCAGTCCAATCGCGCCCAACTCTTTGGCCAAATCATCCGCCTGATGGCGCGGCACGTTTACGATCAGCAGATTCTGCATGTTGGTAGTGCGCAGTTCGCCGCTGGCAAATCGATCGGCAAGATCGGCCGCAGCATGCATCTGTTCCGGCGTGATCCGGCCCCGCAGCACCGTAGCTCCCACATAGCAAAGTCCAGGCTGTTTCTGCGCATGAATGCCGATGTGATCGCGATAAACATCAACCGGCGGATGCTCCTCCACAGCAGGATCAAGTTGAAATCCAATCCGCCGCTCCAGCTCTTCTTGAAAGCCCTCAGCCGTCCAGCCATGCCGCAAGAACAAAAACTTCAGCCGCGCCCGTTCGCGATGCTCGCGCAGTTGATCGGAGTCGCGAAACAATTCCGCAATACCCCGAACAACCGGCAGCACTTGATTCCAGCGCACAAAAGCATTCAGCGGCGCGCCCAGGTAAGGCTCAGTGGAAAGTCCCCCTCCAACTCGCAAACCAAATCCAATCTCAGACTTACCTTGAATCACTCGCTCCGTCGCAGTCAGCCCAACATCATTAATCTCCGGATAAGGGCACCACACACGGCATCCCGTAATCGAAATCTTGAACTTCCGCGGCAGGTTGTAGAACTCCGCATTCCCCGCCAGCATCCGATCCACTTCCAGCGCCAGCCCTGACGCATCGCAGATCTCGTCCGCATCCACTCCAGCCACCGGGCACCCTGTAATATTTCGAGTGACATCGCCGCATGCGCCCATCGTGTTCAGCCCCACCCGCCACAGTTCCTCCAGCACTTCCGGTAGCCCTTCAATCGTGACCCAGTGCAACTGAATGTTTTGCCGCACCGTGAGATCGGCGCTGCCACGCCCATAGCGGCTGCTAAGGCTGGCGATTGCCCGCAACTGATCCGATCGCAAAAGTCCGCTCGGAATCCGAATCCGCAGCATGAAAAACGGCAGCGCCTTCCCTTGCCCATCCTTGCCGCCCACTACGCCCGCGCCATCGCCCTGCGTGTAGACCCCCCACCAGCGGAAGTACGTCCCAATCCACTCCGCCGGGATCGCATCGAAGCCCTCCCGCGCAAAGCGCCGAATCTCCGCCAACCCCTCCCACGGATTCATCGTGCGCTTCAGTCGTTCCACCTTCTGCGCCTTAGTTTCTTTCACCGCACCTGCGACCGATGGACTAGCCATAAACTGATTTCCCCTGCGTGATGTGCCCTAAACTAAATCGCCCAAAAAAGAAAAGCCCCCCGCCAGATACTCTCTGTCGGGGGGTGATTAGTGCTGAATTGTCTTACAAAACTTTTAAGTCAGCGACCTCCCCACGCCAGAAGACACGCATGCACAACAACAACAAGAGCACATGCTCATCTGGCGTAGATTGCTGAAATTATTCATTGCTAAAAACAATACTAGGCGCAGCCGTTGAAACGCGTCAACTTACCTTCGATACGTTTGGATTCATAATTTCGATGGAAAGCATCAGAATTTTGCACAGCTCGCGCGTCGACACCGGCAGGTTTACCGCTGCTTTGCAATCAACTGCGCCACCTGGGATTTTTCGCCCACCGGTTCCACAAATAGAATCTGGCCCGGATTCAAATACATGCGGTCGGGTTCGTGCGCTTCCTTACCCCGCTTGACCAGCACACTATTATTTTGTTTGGTCTCGGGATTCGTCTGAGTTACGACGTAGTAAACCTCGGTCAGCACCGGCCGCGGCGTGCCGTATCCTTCCAGCTTGCCGAAATAAGCCGAGCCATTCATCAGTACCACCGCCTGATAAGGCGTGCTGAACTTCTCCGCCGCGCCGGGTCGCGTGTATCGAACCAGCAAAATGCCCGCTGCGATCACCACGATCCCCGCCACTGCCCACACAATCTGAACCGCGGCACTGCCTCGTTGATTCCTCATCATAAGAAAATCATCCTCTTTATTCGGCGTTGCAATATTAAAACGAATGCAGATTCGCACAAAGCATACCATTTTTCCCGGACCCGGTCGCCATCCGCGAGGAGTCCCAGCAGCGGTCGTGGCGGCGGTCGTAGCGCCGCCGTCTCGGCGGCAGTCCGGCGGGCGTTCCGCCCGCCGCGCCGAGAGCGGCAAGAACGCCCGCGTTACGTAATGTGAAACCTTTCCCCAAAACTACGATCACGACTCGCCCCTCAGCATCGCCACGGACTGCCCTCGTTTTGGCGTACAATGCTTTCGCTCGTGAAGAATTTTAAGGCGGCAATGTGATGGTTACGCCTGATCAACGAAGCTTCCGAACCCGCGCGGAGCGCGCCGTACGTCTTAGCTTTGCTTTTCTCTTTTTCGCCACTCTGTTCCCGCACAAACTTACTGACGCCCAATCCACGCCACAGGCGCAGTCGTCATCGCCCGTCACTACGTCTCCCGCAACCGCATCGCCCACCACCCAAGTTCCAAGCCAAGCCGCTGGCCAAGCCAATAATCAACCTACCAATACGAATAAAGATAAGAACGCACCCGAGATGGCATCGAGCGACGTGCCCACCACCTTCAAGGTCAACGTGAAACTCGTCGTCGTACGAGTCGTAGCGCGTGATTCTCAAGGACATGCCATCGGCAACCTTCAGCAACAGGATTTCCAGGTGTTCGACAACGGCAAGCCCCAAACCATCACCCAGTTTTCCGTCGAAAAGGCGGGGTCTCGAGTGACAATCGAGCCCAGCGGATCCATCTCCGAAAACTCACCTTCTTCCCCAAACAACTCCGACAATCCAACACCGAATGCGCCCGTTGAAAACGCCAACCCACCCATCGCTCCGCAGCGCTACACAGCCTTTCTCTTTGACGACGTTCACCTGAAGTTTGCTGACCTGGCCTTCGTTCGTCAAGCCGCCGAACGTCATCTCGCCTCACTGCAACCCACCGATCGCGCCGCGATCTTTTCCACATCCGGTCAAACCGTTCTCGACTTCACCGACGATCACACCAAACTGCACGCTACCCTGCTCACGCTTCGACCGCACCCCATCGCCGGCGGAGAAGGCCTGAACCCATGCCCTGACGTGAGTTACTACCTCGCGGACCTCATCGTAAACAAAAATGATTCTCAAGCTTTGCAAACCGCCTCCTTCGACACTCTGCATTGCGCCTTTGGCGACGACCCGGAGCAGATGACCGCCGCGCAACAAATGGCCCAGAACGCCGCCAGGCGCAGTCTCGAAGAGGGCGAGCAGGAAAGCCGCCTCGCGCTGAATGTCTTGAACAACTTGGTCCGCCGCATCGCTCTCATGCCCGGCCAAAGAAGCATTGTGCTCGTCTCGCCCGGCTTTCAAACCCCGCAACTGGAACACGAATACATCGACGTCATCGATAAAGCACTTCGATCCGAGGTCATCGTCAATGCCATCGATGCCCGCGGTCTCTACATCCCCGGAGATGCGTCCGATCCCAGTAAAGCGGGATCGAGCAATGCGACCGGCGCCAGAATTCGAACCGGCTTCGCCACTTCAGCTCCCATGCCCGGCGGCGGCGTGATGGTTCAAGAACAAAAAGCCTTTTACGATAGCGCCAGCGCTTCTGCCGATGCCGATGTGCTGGCCGTGCTCGCCGATGGCACCGGCGGCACTTTCTTCCACAACAACAACGACCTCTACGCGGGATTCACCCGCGTCGCCGCTCCGCCCGAATTTTCCTACGTGCTCGCCTTCGCTCCCCAAAACCTGAAACCCGATGGCAGCTTTCACACGTTGAAAGTTAAATTAACCAACCCTCTGAAGCTGAATCTGCAGGCCCGCCGCGGCTATTACGCGCCCAAACATCTCGACGATCCCGCGGAAGAAGCCAGGCAGGAAATTGAAGACGCCGTTTTTTCCCAGGACGAATCTCACGGCCTTCCCGTCGAACTGCGCACCCAGTTTTTTAAATCAAGCGACACCGATGCCCGGCTCTCAGTCTTTGCCCGCGTCGATGTGAAGCACATTCGCTTTCGCAAGGTCGACGGACGCAACAAGAATGATCTCACCGTAGTCTCCGCGCTTTTCGACCGCAACGGAAACTACCTCAAGGGAGAAGAAAAAATCCTCCAGATGAACTGGAAAGACGAAACCCTCGCAAGCCAGCTAGCCTCCGGCGTCACGGTCAAAACCAGTTTCGATGTAAAGCCAGGAAAATATCGCGTCCGCCTCATAGTGCGCGACACAGAAGGTCAGTCAATAACCGCAGCAAACGGCGCAGTCGAAATCCCTTAGCCGCGAAGCGGCGTGAGAATGCAGCCCACGGCGTAGGGTGGGATGTGGCAGATGAGAAAGCCCCGAAGGGGCGGAAGAGCAGTTCGCACGAAAACGTTTAGCCTCCGGAGTTGACCCCGGAAATTAGCACTGTCGAAATTTCCAAATTAATAATGGAGGGCGGTCATGGGTCTTCGCCACCCCTCGGTTCTCATTGGATGCATCGTATTGGCTATCGCGCTAGCAGCCAGCGCTCAACAACCCGCTCAACCGCAAACCAGCCAGACGCCCCCCGGCCCCCCGGTCATCAAATCGCAAGCCCGGGTCGTGCTCCTCGATTCCGTCGTCACCGATAAGAAAGGCAATTACATCCGCGACCTCACCGCCAAAGACTTCAAAGTCTGGGAGGACAACAAAGAGCAGCAGATAACCAGCTTTTCCAGGGCAGACGACCCCACCGCTCCCGACTACTCGGAAAAAAAGTACATGGTCCTTTTCTTCGATACTTCCGTGAGAGATTTTCTCAACCAGGTCACGGTGCGTCAGGAAGCCGAAAAGTTTATCGATGCAAACGTCGCCTCCAACCGCCAAATCGCCGTCGTCGATTTCAGCAGCGCGCTCCGCGTCACGCAAAACTTCACCTCCGATGCGGCACGCCTCAAGAAGGCAGTCGAAGATCTCAGCGGCTCATCTTCGATACCAATGTCGGGGATGAACGAACTGGATGCCGTACACGCCCTAAGGTTCGCATTAACGGCCTTGGCCAGAAGTTTGTCGACCGTCCCCGGACGCAAGACTCTCGTCATGTTCTCCCGCGGATTTCCGCTCCCTCCCAACATCGCTCCAGACTTGCTCTCTGAAGTTCAGGCGGCGATCGAAGAATGCAACAAAGCCAACGTCGCCATTTATCCCATCGACCAGCGCGCCTTGATAGCGCCGAACTCGCAACTCGGTCGCTCGTCGTCCGGAGTAGCGACAAACTCCCAACCAGGCCGCTCGTCGTCCGGAGTTTTGCCTCCTCCCGTCACGCCGTCCACCAATCAGCAGGTTCTCGATCAATTCGCGGCCGAAACCGGCGGCTTCGTCATTATGAACACCAACGATATTCTCGGCGGACTCGAAAAAATCGGCAAAGAACAATCCCAGTACTACGTTCTCGGCTACACTCCCTCCGAATCGCCTGAGGGTAGCTGCCACACGTTAAAAGTAAAAGTCGACCGCGGCGGAACCATCGTGCGTTCGCGCAGCGAATATTGCAACGTGCGCCCTCGCGATCTGCTCGCCGGCAGCACGGCCGAACAGCGCATGGAGAGTCAGGCATCCGCCGACATGTCAGGAAACATCACCGGCTCAATGGAGATCCCGTTCTTTTATATTTCGCCGAACACCGCCCGCGTGAATCTCGCGCTCGAGTTCCCCTCCGACTCGATCAAGTTTGAAAAAGTAAAAGGAAAGATGCACGCCGAGATCAACATTCTCGGCATCGCTTACAGGCCAGACAATGCAATCGCCGCCCGCTTCAGCGACACCGTAAACCTGAATCTCGCCGACCAGCAAGCTGTCGACAATTTCTTCAAGGCTCCCTTCCACTACGAAAATCAAATCGAAATATCCTCAGGCCAGTACATATTCAAGGTCGTCTTCAGCTCCGGCAATGATAGCTTCGGCAAGCTGGAAAAGCCGCTGAACATCGACCCTTACAACGGAAATCAGTTCGCATTAAGCGGACTGGCCTTAAGCAACCAGGCCCGCCGCGTTCCAGAACCTGAGTCCGGCGAGAACTTCGCGCTGCTCGATCAAACGCGCCTCATAGCTCACGGAATGGAGATCACGCCTTCCGCCACCAATCGATTTAGGGCAAGCGAAGGAGCCGCCATCTATGCCGAAGTCTACGAGCCGCTCCTGGCAGCACCGAACCCTCCTCACATCGGCATCCGAGTGATGGTCCGCGATCGCAAGAGCGGCGAAAAGAAAGTCGACATCAGCGTCCCCAACGCCGATTTTTCCATTCAAAAAGGAAGCCTCATAGTACGTCTAGGCCTGCAGCTCCCAATGACTTCGCTCACACCAGGCCAATACCAATTGCAATTAGGCGCCGCCGATTCAGCCGGCCACGCCTCCGACTACCGCATCTCCGATTTCGAAATAGAGTAAATTAATCCGGAAGGGCCACAGCACACTCGCTCCGCAGGTCACAAACCCCGTGAAACCCCGTGTTCTCCGTGGTTAAGCCTTCTCTCTGGCAGCGTCCCTAAAGGAAAGCATTCCCCCTACGCAATCGCCCCCAAAACGACTAAACTAAAAGGTTCCAGTATCAGTTCCAGCCCGCAAAGCAGCGCCAGCCGCTAACGGCAAATCAGGAAGGCCATCATGTCTCTAAACAGTTTCAACTCCCGCTCCACCCTCAAAGTCGGCAAAAAAGAATACGAAATCTACCGCCTCGACGCGCTCGACCAGCAAGGCATTTCCACCAAACATCTTCCATTCTCGCTGCGCATTCTTCTCGAAAATCTCCTGCGCACCGAAGACGGCCGCAACGTAAAAAAAGAAGACATCCGTTCCATGGCCGCATGGAATAAAAATTCCAAGCCCGACAAAGAAATAGCCTTCACCCCGAGCCGAGTCCTCCTACAGGATTTCACTGGAGTTCCCTGCGTAGTCGACCTGGCCGCCATGCGCGACGCCATGCAGCAACTAGGCGGCGACCCATCGCTCATCAATCCTCTGCAACCGGTGGAACTAGTAATCGACCACTCCGTGCAGGTCGACGAATTTGGCACTCCCTCCGCCTTCGACGTAAACGCGCTCCTCGAATTTCAGCGCAACAAAGAGCGTTACTCCTTCCTCCGCTGGGGCCAAACCGGCTTCCGCAATCTAGCCATAGTCCCTCCCGACACCGGCATAGTCCACCAGGTAAATCTCGAATACTTAGCAAGAGTAGTCTTCGTCCAAAACGCCGATGGAAAAAACACAGCCTACCCAGACACCCTGGTAGGCACCGACAGTCACACAACAATGATTAATGGGTTGGGGGTGCTGGGGTGGGGAGTGGGGGGGATTGAGGCGGAGGCCGCGATGCTGGGGCAGCCGGTTTCAATGTTGATTCCGCTGGTGGTGGGCGTGAAGCTTACTGGGCGTTTGCGCGAGGGGGCTACTGCTACTGATCTTGTTCTTACTATTACTGAGATGTTGCGCAAGCATGGAGTTGTCGGAAAATTTGTCGAGTACTTTGGGCCTGGGTTGCGCGATCTTCCGCTGGCGGATCGCGCCACTATCGCCAACATGTCGCCCGAGTATGGAGCTACCTGCGGAATTTTTCCTGTCGATAAAGAAAGTTTGAAGTATTTGAAACTTAGCGGACGCAGCGCCGAGCAGATTGCGCTGGTTGAAGCGTATTGCCGCGAGCAGGGACTTTTCCACGACGAGAAAACGCCGGAAGCGGAATATTCTGAATTGCTCTCGCTCGATCTCGGAACGGTAGAGCCGAGTCTTGCAGGACCGAAGCGTCCGCAGGACCGCGTGGTCCTCTCGCAAGCTGGCGAGTCGTTTCATAAGGCGCTGCCTTCGCTGATCAAGCCGAAATCGAGCGCGTCCACTGCTTCTGCGACCGCAGCCCAAACCGCCAAAGTTGGAACTTCGGCAACGTGGGAGCAGGAGGGCGGCAGTCCTGCGAACATTGGCGTCGAAGATCCTAACGTCCACGAGCACGTTCCGCCGAGCGTGAAGAATGCATTGAAGCACGGCAGCGTCGTGATCGCCGCGATCACTTCGTGCACCAACACTTCGAACCCTTCTGTGATGATCGGTGCAGGCCTGCTTGCGAAGAAGGCCGTCGAAAAAGGTCTGCAAATGCCGCCGTGGGTGAAGACTTCGCTCGCGCCTGGATCGAAAGTTGTTCGCGATTATCTGGAGAACGCGGGCCTGACTCCTTATCTCGAAAAATTGAAATTTCATATCGTTGGCTACGGCTGCACTACTTGCATCGGCAACTCCGGCCCGTTGCCCGCCGAAGTTTCGCAAGCCATTGATGAAAAAGATCTCGTCGTCGCCTCCGTGCTCTCTGGCAATCGCAACTTCGAAGGCCGCATCAACTCTGAAGTTCGCGCCAATTATTTAATGTCGCCGCCGCTGGTGGTCGCCTTCGCGCTCGCGGGACGCATCGACACCGACCTTCGCAAAGACGCGATCGGCAAGGGCAAAGACGGCAAGCCGGTTTACCTCGCCGACATCTGGCCCACGCAGCGTGAAGTCGAAGAGGCCGTTGAGCACTCCGTCACCGCCGCAATGTTCTCGAAAAGCTACGCCGAAGTTTTTGCCGGAGACGAGCGCTGGCGCGGGCTCAACGTTCCCAAAGGTGAGACTTACGCTTGGGAGACTGATTCCACTTATATTCGCCGCGCTCCGTACTTCGATGAAATGAAGATTCAGCCTTCGCCGGTCGAAGAGATCAAGGGCGCGCGCGTGCTCGCCGTGCTTGGCGATAGCGTTACCACTGACCATATCTCTCCCGCGGGCTCGATTAAGAAAGATGGCCCCGCCGGAAAATATCTGCAAGAGCACGGCGTCAAGCCCGCCGACTTCAATTCCTACGGCTCGCGCCGCGGCAATCATGAAGTCATGGTGCGCGGAACGTTTGCGAACGTCCGCCTGCGCAACAAACTCGTGAACGTCGAAGGCGGCTTCACACGCCACCTGCCGACCAATCAGGAGATGTCGATCTTCGACGCATCGCAGAAATATATCGGGGAGGGCACGCCGCTGATCATTCTCGCGGGCAAAGAGTATGGCTCCGGGTCGTCGCGTGACTGGGCCGCCAAAGGGCCGCGCCTGCTGGGCGTTTCCGCCGTCATCGCCGAGAGTTATGAGCGCATTCACCGCTCGAATCTGGTCGGCATGGGAGTTTTACCTTTGCAGTTTCTCGCAGGACAGAACGCTGAGTCGCTGAAACTGACCGGCGAGGAAGTGTTCGAGATTAGCGGCATCTGCGATTGTGTCGAACACTTCGCTGCCGGACGGCAGGTAAAAGTGCGGGCCACCTCTAGCGGAGATAGCGGTGGAGGTGGGAAGGACGAGCCGATAGAGTTCGACGCGCTGGTACGAATCGACACGCCGCAAGAAGCGCTCTACTACGCGAACGGCGGGATTTTGCAGTATGTGTTGCGGCAGCTGCTGGCGGCGAAGCCCAGCCCGGAGACGGTCGGGGTTTAGTCACGGGTATCTGGCGCGCTAGGGCTGATCAGCCATCTGTCTCGGGGCAGGGGCGGGCTGACCCGATGGAATCATCTTTACCAACGCGACGCCGATGTGATTCTCGATGATTTTGAAGGCAGTAGTGTTCATCAGAACGTGCATATAGCAGTGGTGCACAGTGAGAACCAAGTCCTGCATCTCTGGATCGCTCTCCAGCCGTTTAACGGTGAGGCCCATCGCTTCGCAGTCATCGATATCAAAATGCCTGTCATGAGACTTATTCTTCGGATAATTGGAGAGCGCTTTTGTCACCTTCTGCGCTTTTTTCTTTCCATTTGATGAACCCTCGAACATCCCGTCCATAAGCTGCTGCTGAACAAAATCGTTCGACCATTTTATGGCGTTCTCACACTGGCCGAGAAACGTGGGCCTATACTGCCCGATAATTTGCTGCCATATTACGATTCGACTCGCGTCCTGCTTCACTTCTTTCAGGGCCCGCTTGAATTCCTGAACGGCCCCGTGTGCTGGGATTCCTCTCAGCTGTGGGTCGATCGGTCCCAGATTCGATTCCTTCCCCATCAAAATCTCTTTGCAGCAGCAGGCCATAATAGTTCCGGCCGACATCGCAATCTGCGGCACGATAGCGCGAATATTCTTGCCGAACAGTTTCTGGAGATAGGTCACAATGGACTGAGTAGCAGCTATCCCGCCACCAGGAGTGTGCAGTATCAGGTCCAGTCCGATGGTCTTGTCCAGTTTATGGACGGTCGTCATGAACCCGTTCTTATCTTCGTCGTTTATTTCCGAAAGTTGGATACCACCCTTCGAAAGCCAACCGGAATAATAGGCGATGACATTTCTGCCGGTGTGCTGGTGGAGTGCCTTAAGGTACTTGTGCCGAACTACCGTCTGAGCGTTGGCGCCTTGCTGCTGGGCAGCCTGGATTTCACCAAATACTTCGTGCCAGTTTGGCATTACGCCTCGACATTGGGAGTTGACATCGTCGGAACATATTTTAGCTCAGAGGGTTGCTCCAAGCTGTCGTCGTCCGTATAAAGACCTTGGAACGGCAGAGGATGCGGAGTGAACATCTGCCGATACCTGCGTTCGATCGTTTTCGCCGAGTGCGTTTTGGCGCGCATCTTATTGCGGGTTTTTGCGCGTACTTTGCGCTGATTTCTCTGTTTCATGGGGAGCCTCATCGTCGCATTACTATCGAATAAGTTTTATATATCACGTTCTTTCGGGAACGAAGGTTAAGTCTCGCTCAGACTTGGCTTAGCCGGCCATTGATTAGAGGAACATCTTCAGCAAGATGTTGTACTCCGAAAACTCAGCAAGGTAAAGAATTTATTTGATCGGTTGCGAGAACCGAAAAAGTGTGCAAGACCCTTCACAGGCTTACGCATAATTGTGCGCCCTCGGGCGCCCACTTTCCCAGTTACCCTTACGGTTCCCGAATCCCATTTTGGGAATCCGTCTGACCCCTAATCGCGAATGCCGTCAGGTACTGAGGGAGCGAAGCTGAGTGCCCACGCTCGTTTCGTCAAGAACGAGGGACTCCCAAGGTTGCTCCTCTTCGAATGAGACCCGTCCTAAATGGGCTGTCTCCTACTTTTTGGGCGGAGGAGCGGCCAGGCTTCTTTGTAGGATTCGTAGCTGTAGCGGTCCTTCTTCAAGGGCTGCATGGGATGAAGCATGACGGCATATTTGCGTTCGGTGCCGAGGAGCACGGCGGCGGGGATGATGTACCAGGTTGCGACCGGGATTACGTAGGCGGCGAAGAAGTCGAGTTGAGCTAAGGTGTAGTCCTGCTTTTTCAGGTAGTGGGGCTTGAACTGGCAGAAGTATCCAGTGCCGGTGCGGCAGGAGGTCGATTTTACCTGGACTCTAACGATGCGATTGCCGAAGAAGAGAGCTATGTCAAAGGGCTGGCAGTCTCCCCAGGGCTTGAGGACTTTGTAGCCGTGGCGGATAGCTGCGGCCATGAATAGGAGTTCGACCCACTCGCCGCGCTCCTTGAAACTCTTGAAGAACTTAAATTCGTCCATAGAACTCCTGTTCGAGATCGACTATTCATTCCCACAAGAAAAGGCGCGGCCTTTGGGCCGCGCCTCGTTTTGTGTGCCGAGCATGTTTGACAGCTTGGAGGTGGAAGTCCTCTTCACAACCTGATGGAGGTGAAGTGATAGCGAAGCGCAAGGGCGTCGCTGCGAAGCGGGGTCTGAAAGAAGCGTGGAG
>Ga0302319_10001178_pt1 | contig 58569 bp, 47 predicted proteins | sample Bog_T0_2_FD_203319 | JGI IMG/M metagenome (GOLD analysis project Ga0302319, IMG submission 203319) | Peat permafrost microbial communities from Stordalen Mire near Abisko, Sweden - Bog_T0_2 | ecosystem: Environmental > Terrestrial > Soil > Wetlands > Peat | place: Sweden: Abisko, Stordalen Mire...
TATGTGGAAGTGACCAGCCACCGATAAGGTGGCTCCAATCAACCGGGGCCGCGTAAGCGACCCCGCTCAAGCCGCTTCGAGCGGCTCACACAAGGAAGCCCCCGGCTCTGCCGGGGGTACGCTCACATCCAGCCGCGCAGCTTGTAGTAGACGATCTTGACGGACTCGGCCACCATGGTCTGAAAAGCAGGAAAGCGGCCGCTCCAGACCTGGGTGGCATGCAATACGTCCGGTGCGGGCATGGGGGCGGCTTCAATGCCGAGCTTGCGGAAGACGCGAATGGCCCGGTACATATGAAAATCACTGGTAAGGAGTACTTTCTTGCCGGGCATGCCCTGGAGCAGCTTCGCCGTCGCAATGCCGTTTTCGCGGGTGCTGGCAGACTGCCACTCTGCGACGATCGCTTCACGAGGAACGCCGTAGGCGACCAGGAAGTTAACGATGCCCGGTCCGCTGCCGCCACTGATGACAATCTTTTTGAAGCCTCCGGTTTGCCATGCAAGCAGCGCATGGCGCCCGCGCCAATAAGACGAAAAGGAGATGCCGCCCCTGTCGTCGCCCGCGGCGCTAAGCAGGATCAGGATGTCGCCTTTGGGCTGTTCGATAGGGCCGGAGTAGGCCAGCACCCACCACGAGACGATGGGTGTTGCCATCACGATGACGACAACTAGACCGATTGCCGCAAGCAGGCGAGTGACCCACTGGGTTGCTTTGTGCAATGCATCGTGAGCCGGAATAAACCGTGGAGCATGACGCCGGCAGGGAAGGTCAACGGCCATGCGCAGCCTCGTGACCACCGCCGGCAACCGATTCAAATATCTCCAGCAACTCATCCGCAACAGTGCTCCAGCTTCGGCTTCCATGCGCGGATATCGCAGCGGCGTCCCAGGTTCTATCGAGAACTGATGCAAGGGCCTGCCCCAGAGTGCCCGGATCGCGAGGGGGGACCAGACGTCCGCACGCGTTACTCATGATCTCGGGGATGCCGCCGACATTCGTAGCTACAACTGGACGGCCACACGCGAGCGCCTCCAGAACCACATTGGGGCAACCCTCCATATAACTCGGCAGGGTCACCAGGTCCGCCGCAGCCATCCAGGCAGCTACATCGTCGAAGCCGCAACCGGGCATGGCATGGATGTAGCTGGCCGCGTTGCGCGCCTCGATTGCTCGCTCAATGATGGGTTTGTCCGGTCCTTCGCCAACCAGATACACATGCAGATTGGGACGTTCAGGATGCAATGAAGCCGCCGCATCCACCAGTTCGCGCAGGCCCTTCTTCACGTCCATGCGCCCAATGTAAAGCACGGCCTCGGAGGCCGGGTTGATGCGCAGCTTCTGCCTTGCCTCAAGGCGATCACGGACGTGAAAGACCGAGAGGTCGCAGCCGTTGACGATGGTGCGTGTCTTCTCATGCGGGGCGCCCATGGCCACAGCCTTCAAACGCAGATCGCCGCTAACCGTGACCACAAAATCGGCTTCGCGCAATACCTTGCGCGTGTGCATGCCTGAAACTGGATCGCCGATCCTGTTGATATCCGACCCAATGCTCATGGTCACCATTGGAACGGAGAGAGCTTTTCCGATTTTGAGAGCGGCATACCCGTCGGGATAAAGGAAACAACTGAAGATCAGGTCCGGTGCAAAGTGGCGAACGTGTGGAAGGAGCGTGCTGGCCGCCAGCCAGCCATTCAGCGGCCGGGAAACCAGCGGGAGAGCGGGATAGTCGTAGTAGCTCACCTTCACATCCGGCGGGCTGTACCTGGCGTCAAGTTCGTCATAGCTTCTGCTTCGAGGCTTGAACAACGAGGGATAGGCCGCATTGGGAAAAAAGACTTGCACATCGGCAATGCGGGCAAGTACGCGCAGCGTCTGATAGGCTGACCGCCCCTGCCAGGGCTCCGCCGAGCTGGGAAAATACCGCGTGATCACGGCAATCTTGAGCACAGCTATGCTCGCATTCCCGCAGGCGGCCTGGGCTGCGCCGGTGTGGCGGGCTCGTGTTGCCGGCGAGCGATGGAATGCAGCAGAGCGGCGTAGCGTTGCGCGAGAACCTTGCGTTCGTACTGCGCGATCTTATCCTTGTCGGGTTGAAACTCAGTGACTAGGGAATTGCCGCGTGCCGCAGCGTCCATGAACAGTTGGCGGATGCCTTCCACATCGTGAATGTCAGCCCACCACCCGGCCCGAAGCTCGTCGAAGAGGCGGCGCGTCTCACCCCCGGCATGGACTGCGCCAAGAATGGGCTTGCCACCGCCGACATAATCATAAAACTTGCCTCCTACGTTCAGGGGATCGTGATTGATCAGCAGCACATAATCCGTTTCGTTCATCGCGGCCAAAGCTTCGCGTTGAGGCAGGTAGCCCTTCAGTTCGACCATGTCGCCGAGGCGCAAAAGGTCATCGCGGAAGCGAGGCTCCTCAATATGGCCGATAAAACGAAGCCGGAATCTGGACTTCAGCTCGAGCGGAAGCGATTGCAGCGCCTGAACCACCGACGTTGGTTCGGTTGAGGCGTAGACAGTGCCAACGTAGGTAACCACGATCTTCCCGTCGGGCCGCGGCTCAGGCAGGTGCGTGGAACGGGCCAGCCTTGTGGAATCGAATCCGTTGGGGATGAGTTGGAACTTGCTGTCATTTTCCGCGGGATACCGAGAGCGAATCTCACGGCGAGCGGCCTCTGTAACTGCAACAACGCCGGTGGCATTGGCGATGGCGCTTGCTTCGGCGCTTTGAGCTATCTTGCGAGTTCGCTCGCTGGAACTGAACAGGAAGCTGACGAGGTCAAAGGTGGTTGTGAGCCACTCATCGCGAAAATCGACAACGATGACCAGATCGGGGAACTCCGCACGGAGTTTCTCAACCAGCAGAACGCTGGAGAAAGGCGGCACGGTAATGAGAACAAGATCAATCTTGCGCGTTCTGACGATGCGCCGCGCGGCGCGTCTGAGAACCGGGAGCCATGTCACCTGCGGGTCGGGCTGCAGAAAGTTCTGGACAACTAGCTTGAGAAAGTTCGGCTTGCCAGAGCCGGAGGGAGCAGAGGCTTGACCGGCGGGCTTTTTTGCTCCCCCAATCAGTCTCTTGATCCGTTTTTTGATGCTGAAAGGGAGGTCGAGTGTGTAGGTCCGATGAACGGTAACATCGCTTGGAATCTCCTTCAGCAGAGTTGCGTCAGTACCCACAGCCGATGCGTTGCGCGCAGTCAGCACATCCAACTGGATTCCTTCACCGGGAAAATAACGGGCCAGACTCGAGGCCCGCATCACACCCGTGCCGCCGACCGGTGGAAACGAATAGGTGACAAGCAGGACATTGAGAGCATTCATCGGCGAGCTCCAGTGATACCAACCGCCTTGGCCGAAACATTCTTGTGATCGAAAATCAGCGCATCGGCGGCTTGGTACATCTGCCATGCCGTGGCCCAGTGGATCTCAATGCCTCGTTGGTCTGCTTCCTCCGCAAGCCAGTGGAACATGTTGCCGAGACCGCCATTGAGCATCGGCTCAAGATTCCTTTCCGGCGCTCCATGGGTATAAAGCTTCAAAAACAGGTCGTCACCGACTGTGGGTGCAAGATCGAACCACTTGCGTACCCGCGAAGGCGTCGCAAGGTTGTATCCGGCAACCTCTCCTGTTTCCAGCCGCGGCATAGGCCGATGGTCAAAGCGCAAACCGAGCGGCCCGGTGATCATCAGCAGGTCGCCTTGTCTTCCGCCGCCAAGGGTGGCTTCAGTTCCTCGATCGAAGGACTTCGGACGATTATCGGGATGATTCGTACACCAGTAAAGCTGGTTGACTACGCGACCTTGAGTTGCGGAGGGCAGAGACGGCATGGTGAAGTCGGCATAGCAGCCGAGATCGCGCAACAGGGCGATTTCGCCTGCGAGCCCACATAACCTGCGATCCGGGCGCGAGTTGTCCAAGGCCCAGTTGCCGTGAATGAATCCGAAAACGGTGCGTCCGTCCTGCTGGCGAAGCAGGCCGTGGCCGTCCGTCAGACGCCGGCAGTATTCAGTGATTTTCTGGATAAAAGAGTCGCGCTGTTCGTTGTCGTGATGGATATGCACTTCCACATCGCCCACGCCAAGCCGCACAATCTCCGCGATGCCGTCGAGAACATCGCGTCGGTACTCCTCTTGCGGATAGAAAAAGCTGTACTGCGGGCGCTGGCCCGCAGCGTCTCTGGGAGCGTCCTCCGCAATGCGCGGCCACTTGTCGCGCCACCGCGCCACCCGGCCCAGCGCGGTTTCAACTGAAGCGCCCATGCCCAGCGGCTCAAAGTGATCGGTGATGGCAACCCAGGCACGCTTTGGCTTGGAGGTCCGCGCGGCTCTGCGCAGGCGGTCCTGCAGGTAGGGGACAAGCCAGATTTCCGCGTTCCGTGGGAGTTTCATCGACGAGTCTGCCCTTTGTACTGCTGCGCCTTTGCGCACGCAATGTTTGACAACAAGAAAGGCGCCTGGTTCAGGTTTCAAGTATCGAGTACGCTTCACTGCTCTGTCAAAGTAAACACGCCGGCATTCAATACTCCGAATGCCTCCGCGAGGTGCAATGACGCGGCGTCTGCGATACTACCGGGTTAAAACATCTGCGATGCGTTCTGCCGCCTTACCGTCCCAAAGCGGGGGCCGCCGCGCCTCTCTTCCGATGTTTTGCAGCGCAACATAAAACTGTTTCCGGAGCAACTCCCAATCGCGGCCTATCAGGACATTCGTGCCGAGAGAGACGGTGATGGGGCGCTCCGTGTTCTCGCGCAGTGTTAGACACGGCGTTCCGAGATATGTCGTTTCCTCCTGAATTCCGCCCGAATCCGTTATGACAACCTTGGCATTCTTCTGAAGCGCAAGAAACTCCAGGTATCCCAAAGGAGCGATGGCTCGAAGGTTTGGATTACACTGTTCGAGTTGTGCCGACCACTTCTGCTGCGTCCTGGGATGGACGGGAAATACAAGAGGCAGTTCGCGGCTCAAGCTGTCGAGCGCGCTCAGCATGGGTAAAAAAACAGATTCGTCATCGACATTCGATGGGCGATGAAGGGTGATTAATCCATACGCATCCAGGGATAACTCTTTTTTGAGCTGCGGGAAAACCTCGTCCGCTTTTGGCAGGAATCGAATGAGAGTATCGATCATGACATTGCCCACGAGAAAAATCTTTTCCTTTGCAATTCCCTCGCGCGCAAGGTTTTCATCGCCGTCGCTGGAGGGAGTGAAGAGAAAGTCCGCCAGTTGATCGGTGACCAGGCGGTTGATCTCTTCCGGCATCGAGCGGTCAAACGAGCGCAGTCCCGACTCGACATGGCCAACGCAAATACCGAGCTTGGCACATACAAGAGCGGCCGCAACCGTAGAGTTTACATCCCCGTAGACGAGCACGATGTCCGGCCTACGCGCCAGTACAACCGGCTCAAATCGGCTCATGATCGCTGCCGTTTGCTGCGCATGAGACCCCGACCCAACGTTCAGGCTTTCGTCTGGGTCCGGAATCTCCAATCCTTTGAAGAACACATCCGACATGAGTGCGTCATAATGCTGGCCCGTATGCACTAGCGTCTGATCGTGGCTTCTCTGGGCCAGCGCACGATAAACCGGGGCAGCTTTCATGAAATTTGGCCGTGCGCCAACCACGTGTAGAACTTTCATCTTGATTCCCTTTCGTGATCCGGTATTCCCACTGAGTCGAGGAATCTCCAGTGGCTATTCTGCCCGTCGAACCCTGCCGTCGTGTGAAGGAAGCCCACAATAGCATTTCAAGGATAAGCATAAAGCAGCGGCGATGACATTCCCCTTTTAGGGCAGGCAAACTCCAGCACATCTGTGCTACCCCACGTTGAATCGCTGGATTCTCCACGCGCCATGCTGCCGTGCAAGTCCCAACCACAGGTCCGGCACTCTTTGAAAAACGGTCTCTGTTGATTCAAAACAATATTTGTCCTTTAGCTTGGATTGATGTGAATTCGCTGGGATGCAATTGTTCTTGAGTTATGGGAATCGCTGGCCACTGCGGATGCCTGAACGCATCGCGGCCAACTCAGCGGCTTGCGGCATCCACGGCGGCATCGATTCCATCGAAAACATCAACGCCCATAGCCAGATCGAACTTTCTTGCGAAATGCGCCCCCGATGCGAGAATGCTGGGAATGTCTTCTATCCCCAAAGTCTTCGGATGATGCCCGCCCTGGCTCCAGTCGATGTACCAGATTCGATTCGATGAGATTTTCAAATCCGGCTGGTTGCACAGGATCGTATGCGGGAAGCTTTCATCTGGAATGAATCTGTTGCGATAGTGGGCAAGAATCGCCCGGTTTTCAGCGTTCTCCTCCAGCAGCCTGTCTACAGTTTTGCGGTTCAGCGTAAACCATGCCGAGCCCCCGTAACACTTCAGGGTTTCTGAAAATGGATTGAAGAGGCTGACAAGCCGCGTCGAACGCAGGGTGGCCAGGGGGATCTTGATCGGCTTTCTTTGGGCAAAGGAATACCATGGCAGCCAAAGCCGGATCGAAACGTAACGGTCATAGGCGAGAGGCACCCAGGCAATGCTGTTAAAGGCGTGCGCCTCATACTCTACGGATGGATCGGGGGCCCATGGATACTCCACCAGGCGGTGCTCCAGGTAGGCGTCGAAATCGCCATGAGTCAGTTGGTCGCGCACTGCCTGTGCTGGTCGCACAGGGTAATCTGTTCCGCTCAGAACGGCAAACCATTCGGGAGAGTCCGCGCGCCCGCGCATGGCGTTCATGGCGGCACAATAAGCGAGACAAATCGACACTCCGCCCCATTTGGTTTCGATATGCGGCCTAACGAACTGAACTTCCTTGGGAAAGTCGAAACCATCCAGCGAACACTTACTGAAATCGTGATGGCAGACAATCGGCGGATTGTCGTAAAGCTGGATCAGCCGCCGAACCAGCCGGAGCAGTTGAGCGGGCTTATCATGAGAGACGATAACAAATCCAACTGGAACGCCCATCCTCGAAGAAATCTCCTTCTACCAAGCCCAAGCCAAGTGTCGCATACACCCGCTGGCCCCCGCAAACGCCAAACTGCAGAAAATCCCCGGCAACCGAACTCACGGGCAACTCATAATTACGATTGTCATTTTTCGGGCTCCCAACTTAGGCTCTCCATCCCGCTGAGCCACGTATCGCGATAAGAGGATAGCTTTCCATAGGAGTTATCGAAAGCACAGACCTTGCGCTCAAGCAACAGGCCGAGAAGCATGGCGTGAAGGCGGTTGGTGTAAACCGTCTGGTATCTGGAGAAAAACCTGACGGCATCTCGAATTGCTCTGTCTTGCATGGGACGCCATTGCCAATATTTTTGCGTATGCAGTCCCAATACGCCCTGCTTCTGGATGGCCTTGATCGTCAACCGCCCATAGCGGGAAGTCTGCCGGCCAACGATATTCGTCCAGTCGTAGGCCGGCTCAGCGTGGTTCTCTCGTTGCAGGACAGCGGATGCCTTTGACTCCTTGTCGCGCCGGACTAATCGCAGGGGCGGCGCCTCAAAGTCTGCGGACTCGTCCGCACGCAAACTCGCCCACAGGTAGTGAGCCATGTCCGGCATTGCAGACGACCGGTACACGCCCGCACGTTGCAGGATTTCGAGAGAAGATTCGTCGCGGGCGAAGATGTGGCAATTGGCGTGTGAGCGCAATCTCTCCATGGACTGTTGCTGTCGATCTGGAGACTCGAAATACACTGATTGCGGTAGCACCAGGATCGGGTTGCGCGGATAGAGATCCAGCACCCTGTCTCTTCCATTTTGAAAAAGCGGGTATAGGTCGCCTAGATTCCCGCCACCATGGCAGAGAATGACGACCTCGTTGTCCATGCCACGGATGGAAGACGGCATATCGTAGACGGAATAGCGTTTCCATACGCGAATTTTATTTTCAGCGAAGAACTGCTCCGTCCCCTTTTGTATAAGAAGATCGCCAACGTTCAAATGGAGAGGATAGTCGTAAAGAACCACGCGTTTTGAGGTGTCGAAGTATCCGAGAATCTCATTAAGCTTCTTCTTGAGTGACTTCATGACCTCGGCATCGCGGGATGAATGACCGATTTGTTCTTGAAGCTGCTGGTTCATCCATGCCCCCGGTAAAATTGATGTGATGATGGCAATGCGCCCGGTTCATTGCGGTCGCCTTACTGCAGCTAACGCCGCGTCAGGCTCTGCGCGCAGGCTAGACTTCCGATACACCAACAGCTTCCATTCTACGCAGCCTGAGCCTTGCCAGCGATATTCGTTTCTTACACAGGATTTCCGCGCTGGTCTCGACGAACTGGCCAAGTGCTCACGAACTCATATTGTCGAGGTTCTGGGAGGCGGATTTTCAAACAAGTGCGCGGCTTCGCAGTAGGTTCCACTTGTTTAGGGCAAGAGTTACTTTTTTGACGGAGTTCATCTCCTCCATTAAAATATAGTAAATATCTTTGCTGGCGTTGGCGGCCTGCTCGGATGAAACATTTCCAGATCAAGCCCCGCGGGTTTGGCCCATCGTGCAATTGTCGCTAGATAAAGATAGTTTCTATCCTGTGCGAAGAGGGGCCTACCGATTGCTCGATGAAAGAGTCCAATTCGCGCAATCTGTTGAGGCTGATTCTTCAGGCCACACGCTCTGTGCACTGACGGGAACGCTTAATTTAATTGCCGGCATGCCTACGAGGATTCCGAGGCGCGCGTATTCCGGCCATACCCCATCCCGTACTGCTCGATTGTTGCAAGTTGCAAATGGCGCACGGGAACTGCTTCAGTCGGCTGGCCGGCCGCGGTCCCTGGTATCGGGGGTGAATCTTGCTTATCTTGATGGCAACATAGAATACTTTACGCGTAATATCGTGAAGCGTTGGTGGGGATTTTCCAGCGTAAAACAGCCGTTTTTTATTGTGACTGGATCCGACCCTGCCGCATCGATCGCAGCCATCACCGGTTGCGACCCACAGCCTGCTCCACGGCTTAGCATCTCTCATTACAAATGCCCTGTTGTGGTTATGGCTAATTGGGGAGGCGAACCTGCGGTGCTGAAATACGCTCAATGCGGTGTCGCAATCGCAGAGTTGGAGCGGCAGGCAAATGGCTTTGAAATGGCGGCATCCGATCCGCAGCTTAGACATCTACTGCCTCGCGTCTTAAACCATTCAACGCTTGCCAGCGGCGCGGTAATCTTCGCGCAAACCAGACTTCACGCTGAGCCTTACGAATTCAGTTGGCGCCGTGTAGATGCTGCAGCTGAACTATGGCAATCCCGCAAGCCTACATGCGAAAATGCGGGGGGGGAGTGGATGGCCCAGCGGCTGAGCCAGGTGAGCGAGTTTTTTTTTCGCTTTCGAGAGTTGCTCCCTCCTCCCATGGACGCTCTGTTGGAGTGGCATGAATCGACACGGATTGTCGGAGGCATTACGCATGGAGACTTCTGCCTAAGAAATATTCTGTTTAAGAGCGATGCCGTCTCGGGCATTATTGATTGGGACGGGGCTCAACAAGATGGGTTTCTGGAAGTAGATGGGTTGTATTTGCTGCTCAGTTCCTACGGTGCTGCGCATAACCTTGATAACCCGCATTATTTGCGCCAGATTTGGGCAGACGAAATCAGCGATGCGGCTCTTTCAGACCGGATTGCTAGGCTCAGGTCTCAATCGGGCATGGACAAGGACGATCTGAAATTCATCGCGTTACTGCTCTGGTTCAGCCTTCTCTGGCAGCACGCGATGCGAGGCAGAATGCCATCGGAATCGAGGTTGGAAGATCTGATTCCAACAACAGTGCCGGCAATCATGAAATGGCTTGCCTGGCGCAAGTAAGACTAAGGGAACTCGTGCAAATTCAAGTAGCTCGATTAGAGCGGAAATTCGCGAGCCGGAGATTTCCAGGCCCCTTCGGCTCTTATAGGGTAAACCTGCAAGAATGGTCCACCATCGATTAGACTATCCCGTCTTCCTGGAAAAGCTAGTTCTGTATGAGGGAGCGCTTGAACAATCGCCCGCAGCAGGTTTGCATACCCATTACAATAGCCGTTTTCCACCTGTTCGGCATGGCGATGCACGGAAATGGCCAGAAGACGAAACTCATGAGCATGAATGGAAGATAGGAGAGCGAACCCTCTTCGCGCAGCGACTGTGCCGTGTCGAAGTAGTTGAATGCTAGAATCTTCCGTCGCCAAAGAGCACGAGAAACACCAGAAGTTCCAAACAAGCAACTGCTCTTCATGATGGATTTGCGCACACGGAAGAATCGCATTGCACTTGAGCCAAGACTTCCTGGAACTCTCCGGTACACCACCAACGGCTCTGGCACCGCAGCGAACACTTCCACGGAACAATGAGCTGCGATTCTCAGCCAAAGATCCCAGTCCTCCGCGGCCCGTAGTTTTGGATCGAACCCTCCAAGCGCATCGAATACATCGCGGCGCATCATAACGGAGCTGACATTCATGCGATTGCGGTAGCGAAGCATAGGCAAAAGTTCGCTGGGAGAGATGAAAAGGCCGTCGCCCTCCGATCCATCGACGGCGATGATTCGAAAGCCGGAGTAGATCAGCGCTGCCTGTCTATTCTCCAGAGCGCAGCGCCGCAGGCGTTCCAGCTTATCGGGAAAATACCAGTCGTCCGCGTCGAGCAACGCAACCCAATCGCCTGTGGAAGCCTGCACGCCTCGATTGCGCGCGGTGGACAGACCCATGTTCTCCGGCAAATGAACTACGCGCACAGGGGAAGACAACGATTCCGCAACGGCGGCGGTGCCATCGGTCGATCCATCGTCGACGACGATGATCTCGATGGGAGCATACGTCTGGCGCAGGCAGCTTTCAATCGCCATGCGAATGTACTGCTCCGCATTGTAAGCGGGAATAACGACGCTGATCTTCATCCGCGATCTTCCCTCGATACTTGTATTGGCGCTGCGAGCACTGGAGTGGCCCTTCATGCTCTTCGGCACGCTTTCTTAAATGTTGCCCGGAGTTGTTCCGGCGTATTCAGTGCGGATTAGCACCGACAGAACCTTGATCACCGGAACGGCGATTAGTCTCGGCAACATGCCGGTGAGGATGCCGAAGCGGGCGCGGTCTTCGGGCTCCAGCACGCGCATGATGTAGAAAAGCACGAAGAGAACGGCCAGCGCGGCGCTGCCGCCGCACAGAATGCCCCAGAGCGGAGTCAGGCGCACAACAATCAAATGCGCAGTCAACGATGCCAGTGCGCTGCTGAAGGCGATCTTTGCCACCTGCATCCAGGGAAGCTTCACTTTATAAAGATAAATTGCCACTGCCCACATCATGCCAACGGCCGCTGCTTGTGCGGTTCCGTTGCCAATGCAGGCGCCTACTGAGCCGTGTGCCGGAATGAGGTACCACGCAACGCCAATATCGACAATGCCCGCGATAACGGTCGCGGCAATAATATAACTTTGCCGCTCTGAACACTGCAAGAGGCTCTGCGCTGGCGAGATGAAAGCTTTGAACATGCACAAAAGCGGAGCCAGCGATACGACCACGGCGGCGTCCTTGAACTGACTTCCGTAGAGAAGCAGCAACGCCGGAACCGCAAGAGACGCCGCGATGAAGTGCAGCGGAATCGAGATTAAGGCAAGGTAGCGAAACGTGGAGGCTGTAATGGCGGGAAGCCTGGACTTGTCGCGCCCGTACTGAACAAAGATTGTGGTGGCTGCTGCTGTTCCGAAGATGGTCGCGGCCAGCAGCAACTGTTCGGCCATCGTAAATGCCAGCGAATAGAACGACACCTGGCGGACATCCGCGCAGAGATGCTTGAGCAGAATAATCTCCGACCGGCCCCAAACAATCAGCGACACCGCCATGGTGGCAACGCTCGGCCACGCAAATGCTATCATTCGCTTGCGCAGCCCCGGCGGAAGAGCATGCGGTGTCTCCCAGGCGAGCACGCGCTTGAGCGTGGGAAAGAAACGCACCAGAAAATCTACGATTCGCATGACCAGCAGCGATGCGCCGACACCGACGACACCCCAATGGAGCACCACCGTTGCCACAATTCCGATAGCGTAGACAAGGGTTGAAATGACGGATGCAGGCATATTTGTCGACAAATCTTCTGTAGCGGCATTGGCCTGCGCCGCGACTGAGTTGACCAGCGCGGGCCAGATGCTGAGTACGAGAAGGGTCGAGGCCAATTTATAGTCGGCACTGGCGTCTCCCAGCACCCAGAAGAGAAGGCCGCTGGTAGCTAACGTCGCTAGTCCTATCTGCAAGAGCAAGGTGCGTAGAAAAATGTACCGCGCAGTGCCTCGGTCTCCCATGCCGATAAACTCTGCCATGTATTTTCGCGTGGTTGCGGGAATGCCGGCCACGCCCAGGCTGCCAACTAGTGAGGCGATATACGAGACATAGACGATATAGCTATTCTTCGTCGGTCCAAGATAGCGGTTAATCAAAATCGAGGAGACCAGCGCAACAACGCTGCCCACGATGGTTTCAAAACCGAACCAGCCGGAATTTTTAGCTATTGTCTTCGTGTTGGACATGAATTCCTAGCTTGTAGCCGATGAGAACTCGCGCGGATTCATTCAGTAACGGCCAAGAACCATCAGACACAACCGGCAGCGCTTCGCGCGCTGCCGGCAGCCATCAAGCTCTGTTCGGAGTTTAACCTAATCCTTGCAGCGCTGCCTGCGCGTCCTTTGCGGTTGGCGAGTTGGGCGCCAGCGATAGGGCCTTCTTCAGGTGAGTTACCGCGTTGCTCTTATCTTTGAGCTTGCTATACACCATTCCCAGGTGATATTGCATTGCGGGATCGTTCGGCGAAGTCTTGAGCGCATCCTCAAGCAGATCGCGGGCAAATGAGTAGGTACCCTTGTAGTAGTAAGCCCATGCCAGTGTGTCCGCGGTACTGGGTGAGTTAGGCATGGCCTGCCGGGCTGATTGCGCGAGTGTCAATGCTACGTCTACGTTTTCGCCGTTCTGCAGCATCCGGTAGGCCAGATTATTCGATGCAACTGGCTGTTGCGGCTGGATCTGCAAGGATTTCTTGTAATATGCCTCGGCCTTGACCACATCCCCTCGGGATTCCTCAAGGGTTCCGAGAATCGCAATGGCGCTGGCATCGTTGGGATGTGTCTTCAGCCACTGTTCCCAGGCGCCGATCGCATTCGCCACTTGTCCGCGGTTGAGTTGAATCTCAGCAAATAGCGTCACAGCCTCGCCATCCCACGGATTCAGTTCGATGGCTTTCTGGGCCGTGGCGGCAGCCTGATCCATATTCTTGTTTTGAGCCTGCAGTTGTGCCAAAAGATCGTAGAAACTGCTGTTCTTCGGACTCTTTGCAATTTGAGCGTTAACCCGGGCCATTGCCTGGTCTGCATGTTTTTGGAATAGGTCGTATTCGACCAGCAGGCGCAAGGCTTCAAAAGCATTCGGGTCATACTGCAGGGCCTGCTCTAACAGCGCGACTCCCTCAGGGTAGCGCTTCTGCGCAAGTCGAATCTTCCCGAGTTGAACATAGGCTTGCGGGCTTTGCGGGGCTACGCTCATTGCCGTCTTCAGGTCGGCTTCGGCTTTGTCTACTGCGTCATGACGCATTTCAACAATCGCGCGCCAGACATAACCGCCGGGAAAGCGCGGAGCCGCTACAATGGTCTTATCCGCGACGTCTGCCAGCAATTGCAGATCACCGCGCATTGCGGCGATTCGCGCCAGTTCCTCCGGCGCGTCCAGCCTGGAGGGATTCAGATCCTCGGCTTGGCGAAAGCTCTTTTCCGCCAGAGCATTGTCGCCCTTTGCCAGAGCTGCCTTGCCCAGCCAGAACTGGATAAATGCGTCTTTCGGGTAATTCTTGGCGCCATCCGAGAGGGCATCGACGGCTTCGCTCGCCTTGCCATCGTTGAGTAGAACGATTCCGTTCAAAGCCGCCACTTCAGGATCTTTTGAGCTGTTCTTCATCAGCGCAGTCACTACGGTTCGCGCGGTCTCATAATCCTTCACCTGCAGAAGAAGGCGAATGTATCCCTTCTGCACCGGAACATTTTTCGGATATTTCGCGGCCAGGCCTGCGAACTCCGCCCTGGCCTTGTCCATCTGTCCGGAGCCAACATAGTAGTCCGCCAGAATGCGCACTCCCTGCGGATTGTCGGCAAGATCCTTCGATGCCTGACGAAGGACTTCCTCGGCTCTTGATTGATTGCCTTCCTTGAGGATGACTTCGGCAAGGCTTGCCCTTGCGGACAGGCTCTTGGGATCTGTCGCCACGGCATCCCAACTGACCTTTTCAGCATCCTGCCAGCGACCGCTCCTGCCATAGAAAGATGCGAGAAGCATCTTGGCGTTCACTGATTTCGGGTCAAGGGCAATCGCCTTCTTCAGCTCATCCTCCACCGCAGAAGCCTTGGAGGCGTCGGATGACTGCAGGATTGCCAGGTCTTCGTGGAACGCCGCCCGGGCCGGCTCCAGCGCCAGAGCCCGGTTAATCTCGGTCAGCGCCAGATCTTTGTTTCCCCGCCGGACGGCCAGGGCGGAGAGCATTGCGTGAACATCGGGATTGTTTGGCTGCGAAGCTAGAACGGCATCGGCCTGCTTTTGCGCGTCATCGATCTTGCCGCCGGCAAGCAGCAGATTGCCAAGGTCGATCCGAGCCTTGTAGTTCGCAGGCTGCAAGTCAACCGTGCGTGTGAGCTCCGCATACGCTGAGGAGAACTGGCCCAAATGCATATAGGCCTGCGCCAACGCATAGTGTGCGTCGGGAAAGCTCTTGTCGACCTTCAGTGCGTTCAAATATTGGATTGCGGCTTCTCTGTATTTGCCCTGTGAGCTATACCGATTGCCGCTATCCAGATATTTTTGCTTCCGCACGTTCGGATCGCGGTGGCACCCAGCCAACAGGGTTACCGCAAGAAGGAGCACAACCACGCCAATAGATCCAAGCCGATTCATTCGTCTCCCCTTGCCATCGAAACTCGCCTGAGCTGTTCTGAATACATTTTTCAATCTCTTCCATCCTTGCTGGCTGCCTTTCGCTTGAGCGCAGCCTAATAACCTTGCGGAACTGGTTCCCGCTCGATGCTGCTTCCCATGTGCCTAGTCCGGGATAAACCGGGGAAGCATGGGCGCAAGTTGCGCGGCAAATGCCTCGGCCCTGGCCTTGGCTGCCGATGTGCCTTCTCGCGCATCGATCGGCGATGTCACGCGTACCAGAGCACCATCGGTCCGATCAAGGCGCATCGCGTCAGAGACCATATATATCTTAGCCATGTATTCACTGGCGACGCTACGTCCGTGCGCCTGGTACCAATAAATGACGAACTGCTTGCTGTCGCCATTGGCAATGATGTATTCGCCCACGCGGTGCGCCTTGCCGGCCGCGTCGGTCAGATCGACGTACTGCGACGACTCAAACACCCAGCCTGCGCCGGGCAGGCAGTTCTTTGGCGAATGAATGGTGACGCCGGACCGCTGGGTGGGGAAATATCCGATGAAAAGGCCGATCGGCGCCTTTCCTCCGCTCTGAGAGTAAACGCGGGACAAAAAGTCGCCTGCCCCAAGCACATCGAGCGTCTCCTGGCTGATCGGCTCATCGAATCCTGTCCATTCCGTGATCTCGCGCGGCACCTGCGATAGGGGCTCACTGACGGGAATCCGATCGGAATTGCCGCGCGCCTTTAGAATCAGCGCAGTTCCGGCTAACAGCAGGACAACTACCCAGAAACGAGGACTCTTCATGCCGCCCTCTCTTTGGCCGGAAACAAGCACATGATGCGATGGACAATGAAAAGACAGCCGAGGGATACAAGAAATATGACCCAGCCGGAAAACTCATGAAAGAAGCCCATTGCCTTTTCCGGATCCCAGTATTGGACGCACAACCCCGTGCCCAGTATGCGCACTGCGTTGGCGGCTATCGCAATCGGAACGCTTGCCAGCGCAAGAACGGCCCGCCGCAAAAAGCTCTTCTCCAGGAAGTACCCATAGAAAATGGAGAGCGTAAACAGGCTCATCAGGGAGCGGATGCCGCTGCAAGCCTCGGCGACCTCCAGCTTCATGGCAGGCAGCTCGATCACGTTTCCCTCGCGCAGTACCGGCACTCCAAACAAGGGAAGCTGAAGCAGAGAAGTAGCCAGTTTTGAGGCTAATATCTGTAGCGGAATGGTTATCTCGTTGAAAATAATGGCAGGAATCGGGATTGCAAGCAGTAGGACAAGCAAAGCAAAGCGAAGTTCCTTCAGCAGCTCCCACCCGCCAAAACAAAGTGTCAGTCCTGCCAGCAGAATCACCAGCGAAACCCGCGACAAGAACAGTTCAGCTCCGAAGACCCCCAGAAGCAGAACAACCAAGCCCATGGCAACCAGCGGAATTCCGCTCCAGGTTGGAGCAAGTCTTGTATTGAGAAGCGTTTGCCGCTTGGCCCAGACAAGGTAAGCGGCAAAGATTGGCACCAGAAACCCGTAGGAAAAATCCGGTATCTGCCACCAATCGATCACCAGTTTCGCAAGCACGCGGTAGTAACAGACCGCCATGAGTACGCCGATGAGTACTGGAGCCCAGAAAAAATGGATGTTTCGAAAGAGCCCGGGGTTCTGGGGAGTTGCGGGCATTTGTATCTCTTGAGCCATATTCTCCGTAAAGCAACCTGCCGCATTTCAATCCGTTACACCTTGCCTAGCAATCGGAGTGCCGAAAAGTGGAACAGCTTAATCCAAGCCGATAACCATGAATTGCCTATTCTCTGGAATCATTCTTCCCGCATGAGTGGAAACAACTTTCCACTCTTTAGGGAAATCTATTTCACAATTCTTTCACTAAGAACGGCAGACTTTGGCTTTTTGGGCAAACCTTCCTTCCGGGAAATGCCCACAAGGGCAAGTATACCGAGTGGAAACCCTTTTCCGCGTTAGGTGCCCTAGTTTGGAACCCGCATTGCTAAAGAAAGGGGAGTGGAACCAGGACACCTCATGGCAAGCAGTGCAACCATCCAAAGCGTGAAACGAAATGCGAAACAGCTTGCCCCCATTGAGGCACAGATTCAGCGCGCAATCGCCCGCATTGCCGAGAGTGATTGCCCGATCCTGATTGCGGGTGAGCATGGCGTTGGAAAGCGTTCCATTGCTGCGCAAATCCACGCACATTCCCATAGGTCTCGCAGCATCTATACTGAGATACACGGCGCCGATGCGGATGCGCAGGCAATCCAGTCGGCATTTTCCTCCAAGGGCACGGTTTATTTGTCGGAAATCGGCGACCTGAGTCTTGCCATGCAGGAGCTGATCGTTGACATCTATTTTCATGCCGAGCAGCCGCAAAACAGCCGTCTCCTTTGCGGTACGAGCCGCGAACTGCTGGAGGAAGTGAAAACCTGGCGCATGAGAGAGGATTTCTACTATCTGGTCTCAGCCGTTACGCTCAGGGTTTCACCGCTGCGCTGCAGGAGGTCCGAAATCCTCATGATCGCCGACAACCTTCTGACGCAGTACTCCAAGCAGTTTGACCGCCCCAAGCCGGTTTTACGAGAAGGGATCATCGAGTTCTTAATGGAGCACAGTTGGCCCGACAATCTAACTGAACTTCAGACCGCGATCAAGACGTTTGTCGCCATTGGCGACCAGTCGATCTCCCTTGCCGCGCTCAAGGCAGCCGCACCGGCCATGAAGTCCAATGGGCATCGCAAACCGCTCTCTCTAAAGGAAGCCACGCGGGCCGCATCCACCCAGATCGAGCATCAGTTAATCTCCGAAGTTCTTGTTGCCACAGGCGGCAATCGCAAGCGTGCCGCGGACGAACTGCGGATCAGCTACAAGGCCTTGCTATACAAGCTCAAGCAGATTGGGGTGCAGGACCATCATGCATCATCCAACGGAAACGGAGCCTCATAATGAAGTCAGGGAAGCTTTTCATTTTGGCATGCCTTGTGCCCGCCATCTTTTGCCACGCCCAGGACAAAGAGTCCGCTAGCAAGCCCGCCCAGCCCGCGGTGCCGCCTTTGACCGCTCCAGACGCTGCTTCGCCGGCGCTGGCCGCCGGAGCGGCGACCGAGTCCTATGTCATCGGCCCATCCGACGAAATTATTGTCAATGTGTGGAAGGAACCGACCCTTTCGGGCAGTCTCCTTGTTCGGCCGGACGGCATGATCTCGCTGCCTCTGCTCGGCGATGTGCAGGCCTCGGGCTTGACGCCACTTCAGTTGGCAGATCGGATTGCGACGATGCTCAAGAAATTCGTTCAGGATCCGAATGTCTCCGTTGTGGTTAGCCAGGTCCACAGCAAAGTCGTCTACCTGCTGGGCGAGGTTGGCAAGAAGGGGCCGATCGAAATGACGCCCGGCATGACTTTGCTGGAGGCTATCGGCAGCGCAGGCGGACTGACAGATTATGCCAACGCGAAGAAGATTTACATTCTGCGCGACGAGGCCGGAAAGCACGACAAGATTCTCGTGCACTACAGGGAAGCGTTGAAGGGCGACAGCTCACTCAATCTCGTACTGAAGCCAGGCGACACGATCGTTGTTCCTTAAGGCGCATCAATGAAGATGACTTTCAAACTCCTGGCGTTTTTGTTTACCGTTTGCGCCGCGGTTACCGCGCAGGTGGTTCCAGAGGCGACGGCTGGGCGCGGGCTGCCCGTCAGCGGCTTTTTTCATTATGATTTGCGCTACTCGCAGACCGCCGATTTTGGTAGCAGCCTGGGAGACTGGCAGACCGCCAACGTCTCTGCCGATGCGGATTATAGGAACGGCAAAGCAAATCTCCCGTTCAGTCTGAATTATGGCGGCGGTTACACCTGGACCTTAGTTGGGCCAAGCTACTCGACCGGGTTCTTTCAGCATCTTCTGCTGTCGCAAGGCCTGGTCCGGCGCAAATGGAGCGTCACGTTATCCGACAACGTATCCTATACGCCATCGGCTCCGACCACGGGCTTTTCGGGAGTCCCAGGAACAGGCGACATCGGCGGCTCCGGCTCGCCAACCCCGCCAACCCCGCCAGCTCCGCCCGACCAAACGATCCTCACGGTCAATACTCACACGCTCTTCAACGCGGCGAATGGAGAATTCCAGCGCACTCTCAACTCCGCGACGACCATGAATGTTAGCGGCAGTTCGAGTCTGTTGCGCTACCCGGACGGCAACGGCTTTGATACGGACTCGTGGAACGTGAGCGCCGGCTTTACCCGCCACCTGACGAAACGCAATTCACTCACCGGCCAATACAGCTTTTCTCAGAACTCGTATCCCGGATTCGGTGAGACGGTCAAGACCAACACCGTGCTTGCGACCTATGAGCGCCAGTGGACTCGGCGGCTGACTACTAATGCGGGCGCAGGGCCGGAGTGGGTGAGTATTTTGAACAGCACCCCTGCGACTTCCTCCACCACCGGCGGTACCCCCACAACTCCAGGATCGCCCAATTCCATCAGGGTTTCTGGAAATGCCGGAGTTACCTACAACATGCGGTTTGGGTCGGCTGGCGTGAACTACAGCCATGGAACCAATGGCGGCGCGGGGTACACATTCGGAGCGGAAAACGATACCGCCAGCGCAAACTTCTCACGGGAGTTTAACAAGAACCTGACCGTCGGGTTTACGGGCAGCTACATGCGCACCGTTGGGCTTCAGACAACCGGGGTTACCAACGCAAAATACGGCGGGGTACAGGCAACCAGGCGAATAGGCCGGTACTTCAGCGCCTTCGCCAATTACACCGCCCTGGTTCAATCGTCGAGTGCCACACTACCCGCCAACGCCCTCAGCGGGCTGACGCAGGTGTTCGGTTTTGGTATCGGGTATTCGCCTCGGGAGACACATCTCAGGCACTAAATCTTAAGGAGTCGTATGCTCGGGCATCGTGATCTGACAATGGAAGACTACGCCGGTATTCTGAAACGGCGATTCTGGCTGATTCTGATCTGCTCAATAGCCGTCCTCGCTATTGCCATCGTGATCAGCCGCATCATTCCACCTCAGTATGAGTCGCAGACACTTGTGCTTATTGAGCAGCAAAAAGTTCCTGAAGACTATGTAAAGCCGGTCGTCGATGAGAATCTGGGAGCGCGCCTGGCTTCAATGAAGGAACAAATACTGAGCCGATCGCGCATTGAGCCGATCATCGAGCGATTCAACCTGTACGCCGGAAGCCAGACCACGCTGGATGATCGCATCGCGATGACGCAAAAGGCGATCGGGATCAAGCCCATTCCATCCACGAGTGGCGGAATGCCGGGTTTCTTTATCACCTTCAAGGCGCAGGATGCCCACACGGCACAGCAGGTTTGCGGCGAGATCACCTCACTTTTCGTTAGCGAGAATTTGAGCGCGCGCGAGCAGTCTGCCGAAGGCACCACCGACTTTCTCAAGCAGCAGCTTGAAGACTCAAAGAGGAATCTCGACGAGCAGGATGCAAAGCTCGCGGCCTTTGAGCAAAAGAATATCGGCAAGCTTCCAGGGCAGACGATGCATCTCGGGGATATGAGCCTGGCCATGGGAAGTCCCAACGAGAGCACGCTTCAGGCGCTCACCACCCAGCTTGACGCCACCACGCAGTCGCTGGGGCGCATGCAGCAGAATGAAACCTTCCTGCAGGCGCTGGTCTCGCAGCAGACGCATGACCTGGAGAGTACCGACTCGGGAGCCGGCATTTCGACAGATGAGCGCAGGAAGGAACTCAAAGATCTTATTGCGCAGAAGCAAGCGCTGGAGGCACTGTACACGCCAGATCATCCCGACGTGCTGGCGGTTTCGCGCAAGATTGCCGAACTTCAGAAAGAAATTGCGCACGCCCCTGCGGAGACGGCGCCTGCTTCCACTACCAATCGCGAGGATCCCCCGCAACTTCTGCAACTCAAGTTTCAGCTTAAAGGCGTGCAGCAATCCATTGCCTCGACAAAACTGGAGCAGACTCGGATTCAGCAGCAGATTCGCAGCTATGAAGCGAAAATTGAAGCCAGCCCGCTGATCGAAGAGGAGTACAAGCAGGTCACTCGCGACCACGAGACGGCATTGGAGTTTTACAACACCCTTCTGAAGAAGATGAACGAATCGTCCATGGCGACAGCTCTTGAACATCGCCAGCAGGGCGAACAGTTCCGCGTAATGGACGCTCCGAATCTTCCCGACGCGCCCAGCTTCCCGAACCGCAAGATTTTCGCCGGCGGCGGGTTTGTTGCTGGCTTAGTTCTCGGCCTTCTCATCGCAGCTGTGCTTGAGTATCGCGATACCTCCCTGCGTAATGAGAGGGATATCTGGGCATTTACCAAGCTTCCGACTCTTGCCGTCGTAGCTCACATTGAGGGCATTCCCAACCTGGCCAAAGAAAGCAGCCGCTGGAAACCATTTGCACGTGGGCCAAAACCCATTGAAAGCGCGGGCGGTTAACCATGTATAAGTCATACTTCGGACTTCGCGCCCTGCCTTTCGGAGCCAGCCCCGATCCACGGTTTCTCTATATGATGCCGCAGATTCGAGAGGCGCTTGCCTGCCTGCAATACGGCATCGCGACGCGGAAGGGTTTTGTCGTCATGACGGGAGAAGTGGGTACGGGAAAGACGACACTCCTCAAGACTGTTCTCAGCACGTTCTCCAGCGAGCGCGTCTCATCGGCTTTTGTCTTCAATCCACGTCTCGATGTACTCGACTTTTTTGAGTTTGTGCTTACCGATTTCGGTATTCCCCCAAAAACTCGGACCAAGTCCGGCATGTTGCTGCAACTGAATCGCTGGCTTGTTGAGCGCTTTCGCGAGCGCGGATTGTGCGTCATTGTTGTGGATGAAGCGCAAAATCTCTCATGGGAACTGCTCGAAGAGATTCGTCTGCTGACCAATCTGGAGACCTCGTCGGAGAAACTGTTGCAGATTGTGCTTTCCGGTCAGCCGGAACTCGAAGATAAGCTGCGCGACCCCAGTGTGCGCCAGCTCCGTCAGCGCGTTGCCGTGTGGTGCAGAACGCGCGCGCTGAACGGCGAGGAAACCGAAGCGTACATCGCCGAACGGCTCCGCATCGCTGGCGCAACTCAGCTGGTGCTGGCGCCCGATGCGGTGAAGCTTGTCCACCACTACTCTAAGGGGATTCCACGGCTTATCAATCTCATCTGTGAGCATTCCCTGATCACTGCTTACGTTGAGCAGATGAAGCCCATCCCGGCCTGCATTGTAGAGTCGGTCTGCATCGATCTCGACCTGCATCTGCAGCCCTTTCTGGTTTCGCCCATGGCCCTCTCGGGGTCGCCGGGGAATGCCTTGCCGACTGCCATGTTCAGTACCCCCAAGCCCGTCCTGAATGCCACAGATCCCCTGAAGGAACGTGAGATATGAGCCGCATATACGAAGCACTCCAAAGAGCAGATCTCGAGCGGAAGGCCGCGCTGGGATCGGGTGTCCCACAGGACATCCCACAGTTTTCCGAGCCTGCAGTTGCGCCCGACGCTGAGGAGCTTCCACCCGTCAAGGCCAATGTCGTCATTGAGAACATCGCGCAGTATCCGTGGCAGCCATCCATTGCGTCATTCCCCACGCTTGCGGATCGCGGCGTTGGAGTCGAGCAGTTCCGCAGCCTGCGCTCACGCGTCTACCAGGCTCGCTATGAGGCGCCGTTGAAGACGATCCTTGTCTCAAGCGGTATGCCTTCGGAGGGCAAGAGCTTTGTTACGGCAAATCTCGCCATGAGCCTCGCGCGCAACAGTGTCAATAACATTCTGCTCATCGATGCCGACCTGCGCCGTCCCTCGCTCCACAAATTGCTGGGCGCGCCGAGTTCGCCGGGATTGTCGGACTATCTGGCAGGGAACGTGGAATTGAATGCCATTATGCAACGCGACCAGGGTTCAGAAAATCCTTCGAACGCCAGTCAGCGCAGCATCTCAAACCTCACCTTCATCCCTGCTGGCAACTGCGATGACGACTCTTCTGAATTGGTGGCCAATCACCGCATAAACGAGCTGGTCGCAACCCTTTCCCCGTGCTTCGATTGGATTTTGATTGATTCCCCGCCGGTATTGGCGGTTACGGACGCCGTGGAACTTGCCCGCGCTGCCGATGCGGTATTGCTCGTTGCGCGCGGAGGAAAGACGCCGTATAACGTTGCACAGCGCACACAGGCCACTTTCAGCAACTCGCGCATCCTCGGTTTTGTACTCAACGACATCAAAGACGCCCCCCGCCGCGGATATTACTACTATTACTACGGTGCGCCTGAAGCCGGCGCCCCTCCCAAGGGGCGAAAGGATAGCGGGCACAAGGGATGATCAGGTTTCTCAATGTCTACTATCCGACCCGGACCTTGGTGCTGCTTGTCTGCGAAGCGCTCCTCGTAAGTGGCGCATTTCTGCTGGCCACAGCGTACCTCATGGGGCCGGATACATACATCGCGCTTGTATACGAAAACGGATTCCTGAAGATCGCAGGCATCACTATTCTCACCTTGCTGCTCTCTTACTACTTCGACCTGTATGAGCCGCAACGCATCTCAGGCCGCTGGGAGATTTACTTTCGGCTTCTTCTGCTCTTGAGCGTTCTTTCCTTTCTTCTCGCGGGGCTTGTCTATTTCGACCCTGAGTTGGATATAGGCCCGAATGTCCTTGTTGCCGGTGCCTCAATCCTCGCTATTGCCCTTGTCGTCTGGCGATGGGTCTATGCGTGGATGACAGGCCTTTCAGTGTTCCGCGAACGCGTCTATGTGCTGGGGGGCGGTGAGCGCGCGCGTAAGGTTGTCGAGACTCTGAGCACTCGGCGCGATGCAGGCATGGAAGTTGTCGCAGGCAGTGTTGAAGCTGCTGCCGGCGGGGAACTCGAGCGTTTTGCGGCAGACCTGCGCGCCTTTTGCAAGCCGAAGCTTCAAATCGAGCGTGTCATCGTTGCCATGGAAGACCGTCGCAAGTCGATGCCAGTTCGGGAACTGCTTGATCTTCGGCTCCGCGGCGTTGTGATTGAAGATGCGGGCGCCGTCATGGAAAGATTGTTGGGCAAGCTGCCGCTGGACGGACTCAACCCCAGCTCCCTCATCTTCACTCAAGGTTTCAACGTGAAGGCATCGCAGCAGATTCTCCGGCGTCTTGTTTCTATCACCGTTTCCTTCATTGGACTGGCAGTCTGCCTTCCGTTCATTCCGTTCATCATTCTGGCCGTGCGTCTTTCTTCGCCGGGATCCATCTTTTTCCGTCAGACTCGCGTCGGACTGCGCGGGCGTCCCTTTTCCGTCATTAAATTCAGGACAATGCGCCAGGATGCTGAAGCACAGGGAGCCGTATGGGCCAGCAGAAACGATCCTCGCGTCACTACGCTGGGCAGGTTCATGCGGAAGACTCGTATCGACGAGATTCCACAGCTCTGGAACGTCCTTCGTGGAGAAATGGGATTTGTCGGTCCCCGCCCGGAGCGCCCCGAGTTTGTGCAGTGGCTCTCGAATGAAATCCCCTTCTACGAACTGCGGCATATGATCCGCCCTGGAATCACGGGCTGGGCGCAGGTACGCTATCAATACGGCGCCAGCCTTGAGGAAACAAAGCAAAAGCTGGAATACGACCTCTACTACATCAAGCACCTTTCGCTCGGCCTGGACCTGCTCATCATGTTTGAAACGATCAAAACGATCGTGCTGCGAAGGGGCGCGCAGTGAGGATCGTCTTCTGGGTGTCCCTTGTCTGCATTCTCTACACCTATGCGGGATATCCGGTGGCGATGTGGATGCTTTCGCGGCTGCGGCCACGGCCCTGGAAGGCCGCTCGTATCACCCCAAGCGTGAGTATTGTGCTCGCCGTGCATAACGGCGCCGCTCTGCTGCTGGGCAAGATGCAGCATCTCCTCGATCTCGATTACCCCAACATCAAGCAGATCATCATTGTCTCGGACGGCTCAACCGACGGGACAGAAGAGTTGCTGGCTCGCCAGCAGCATCCACTATTCAAGACCATTGTCCTGAAAGAACATGCGGGCAAGGCGGTTGCGGTCAATGCCGGCGTGGCGGCGGCTACTGCAGATGTGATCCTCTTTGTGGACATCCGGCCAGAGATTGCTCCCGGCGCAATTCAGCAATTGCTCGGCAACTTTGCCGATTCAAAGGTCGGCTGTGCGTGCGGCAATCTCGCTCTGCGCCAGGCAGGCCACGACGCAGCATCATCGGCTGTTGGCGGGTTTTACTGGCGGTACGAGCAATGGATCAGGACATGTGAGGCACTGACAGATTCTCCGGTTGGTGTCTATGGAGGCTTTTACGCCATCCGCCGTGAACTTGCCGTGCGGCTGCCAGAGGGCACCATCCTCGACGACATGTTGCAGCCGCTCTCGATTATCCGCCAAGGCTATAGGTCCATTCTCGATCCTCATGCTGATGTCTACGACACATGGCCGAAGAGAGTTCAAGGCGAGTTTCATCGCAAGGTGCGCACCCTGGCAGGAAACTTTCAGCTCCTGCAGCTTGCGCCCTGGACCCTGACTTTTCAGAATCGAGTGGTCATTCAACTTATCTCGCACAAATTGATGCGCCTTGCAGTTCCGTACCTTTTTGTCCTGCTGCTTGTCTCGACCCTGGTGCTCGCCGTCGGATCGCGAGTCTTCGCGGCATTCGCTGTTTTGCAGATATTGGGCTGGGCGCTTTCGCTCGTTGGCCTGCGCCTCAGAATTCCTGTGCTCCATCGCATTGCGGCTCCGGCCAGCGCGCTGCTCGTACTCAATGCCGCCGCCGTTGTCGGGCTTTACAAGTTTCTGACCACGCGCGGACCGCTCTGGAAGATATGGAATTCGAGCAAGGCGACAGCGAAAGATTCAACTGCTGGCCCCGATAACACGACGCCATCGAACTCCGCTGCTGCTGGGGCGAAGTAATTGACATCGCCAAGTGCTTTTGCAATGATTCACTTGAACTAGAGGAGTATTGGACCGCCATGACTTTCCGTAAAAGAGCGCTTTTCATTGCCATACTGGGAATTGGCGCCTCGGCCGGCTACTTTGGATATCACACCCACATCGATAACGTTAGAGCCGCTAAATTGGAGCACCTTGTCGCGCCAAAGCCATTCTTCCCAGCAGGCTCCCTCTGGACGCAGGACGTAAGCCATGCGCCGGTCGATTCCCAGTCTTCCACCATCATCGCCTGGCTCACGGATGCCGGTGGATGGGGAACCGGAAAGATGCGTGTAGACTTCAGTCTTCGCATGATGGAGGCTGATGCTAAAACGCCGTTTGTTCCCTTTAAACCAGGCCCCTCATTTTATGCGGCAGATTCCGACAAGATTTCGGTATTTCCCCTCCCAGCCGGCGGCGGCGTTGAAGCGCAGCCTGGCTATAAGTGTCCCTCCGACCAGGACGATTGCCATCTGATCGTCGTAGACCGAAACCACGGCAAGCTTTACGAAGCCTACCAGGCCAACTATGCTGACGGCGTCCTTACCGCGTCCGATATCGCGGTGTGGGATCTCAACCGTATTTACCCACCGTCGGGGCGCGGCGATCAATGCACCAGTACCGACGCCGCTGGGCTCCCCCTTGCTCCACTGCTGTTCAATGCCGACGAACTCGCTTTGGGACACATCGACCACGCCATCCGCTTCATTCTTCCCAACCCCAGAATTCGCGCGCATGTCTATGTTCATCCGGCCACGCATGCCGGAGCCCCACGCGGGCCGGTTACTGCCCCGCCCATGGGTGCCCGCTTCCGCTTAAAGGCTTCGTACGACCTCTCGCAACTGACTCCCGCGGCACAGGTCGTCGCGCGCGCCATGCAGAAATACGGCATGTTTTTGTCGGACGGTGGAAACATCGCCCTCACCGCGCAGAACGACGCTGACACAAAATCAAAATACACTGACATGGATTTCACCACCCGCGATTTGGCAGATCTAAAGGTGACGGATTTTGAAGTTCTCGACCTTGGAACGCCTATCCGGTTGACCGACGAATGCGTGCTGAAACCCTGACGAATCGGACGCCTTCCCGTTTGAACATGCGCAGCCTATGGGGACAACCACGATCCACTTGGAGAATGACTGTTCCTCATTCATGATTGAAGCTCCACCCAATAGGTCTGCCTGCGTATTGGCCATCACAGTTTCGGGATTGCCAGTTTCCGCCAGGCCTGCCCTCGCTCTGTGAGCCTGAGCCAATTCCTTTCAAACTCGACTATCCGGCTATTCAACTCGTTCATCGCATACGGGAAACCATGGAGCATGTGAGGCGGCGCTTATTCAACTCGACCCTCTTCTCCGGCTCAATCTCAGAGCTGCTTCATCCGCCTGCCGGCCAGATCCCATTTCTTGACGGCCTGCGATCCATCGCCATCATGCTGGTCATCTGCGGGCATCTCAGTGTGCACTTCGCTGCTGCATCTAGCCCGAATCGCTTTTCGCGACTGCCTTTCGTGGCCAACGGGTGGATGGGCGTTGATCTCTTTTTTGTTCTCAGCGGATTCTTTATCGGCGGTCAGCTGTGGAAAGAACTGCGGGACAGTGAGTCCGTCAATGTGGGCCGATTCATTCTGCGCCGTGGGTTCAGGATTTGGCCGTTATACTTCTTTACATTCCTATGTGTACTCATTTTTTCTCTTATGACTGGGCACCTCGACCCGGCAAAGCAATATGGCTGGTCCGACGTTGTCTTTATTACGAATTTCTACAATCGCGGAATTGTACTAGGCAGTTGGTCCCTGTGCACCGAGGAACAGTTTTATATTGTTGCGCCGATCGCCCTCTATTTCTTCGCGCGGCACATGCGGTCGATCCGGCTGTTTCGCCCCTGGCTGTGGGCATTGTTCTTATGCGTTCCGCTGGTGCGAACAGCCGTGTGGGTGCATACCACAGGGCATTTCTTCGCGCATGACCCCGCACTGTTTTTTCCGCTCTCTTTCAGTTCTCTCACCCATTGCGATGGTCTGATCCTTGGACTTATTATTTCTAATTTCTGGGTAACGCGCGAGAAGCCTCGTCCAGCGTTCGCCACACCGTTCATCTGGATCGCGGCGGCCATTGCAATCATGATCGGGTTGCATCAAGTGCAAAAGGAAATATTCGATTTCACGGTCCTGGCCTTGGTTTTCGGCTCGCTGGTCTGGCTTGGGATTCAGAGCCGGCCACGCATCTTCAATTCCAGGCTCTTCTATTGGATATCCCGGCTGTCATTCGGCATGTATCTGAATCACGAATACATGTGCTCCTGGGTTGTACGCGAGGTGCTTACCAGGCTGCCGTTCTCAGCGAACTATCCTGCATTGGCGAACATCTGCGGGGTGGTCCTGATTACGGTACTATCGGCGGCCATAGCGCTTGTGACATTTTGCCTTGTCGAGTATCCCTTCCTCCAAATGAGGAAAGTGGTGTTAGAACACAAGGCGAATGGTCCTGCCGTCGCCGCTGAGCCGATGCTGCCCCCAGTGCTTTAATTGGGCGTGCCGGCGGTTTCGGCGGCGGCGAAAGTGCATTCGCGGCATCGGCAGACGCGGCGCAGGTATTCCCACGAGTAGATGCCGCCGGAGTGACCGTCTGCCCAGTTAAATTGCAACGCATAGCGGCCCACGGCGTGAGCGCTGGCCGGCTTGGCCGCTGGAGTGTACATGGGCAGGACGGCGGCGGTTTTCGGTTTGGGCTGGCCGGGTTTGCGGCCTTCCAGCTTGCGCTCTTCAATGCACGTGGCGCAGGGACACGCTTCGCGAAGCCACGCAAAGCTCCAGGCGCTGCGGTGGCCGTCTACCCAATCGATTTCCAGACCCTTGCCCTCGGAGAGCAACACACGGACTTTTTCCGGAGTGACGGCGATGCGGGGAAGCGGGCGGTTTTCTTCCGTTTCGCGAACTTCCTGGTCCTTTGAAACAAAGCGAATGCCTTCGTGGCTCATAGTTCCAGTTTACAGCGGACAGCTAACAGCAGGCTGAAGCCAATTGGCTAGTCTCTACTTCCGCCGGTCGTAACGCAGCTTGAGCGTCAGGATTGCCAGGGCCAGAGCGAGTGTGATGGCATTGGCGGCCGTGATGGGGCCAGACCCAATGCCAATGCCGTAGACCAGCCAACAGCCAACGCCAAAGCTGAACAGCAAAAACATGATCAGCGAAATATCGCGTGCGCTCTTGCGCCGCCACACTCTCAAAAGCTGAGGCAGGAATGACAGCGTGGTGCAAACGGCAGCTGTCGAACCGATCCAGTCAAAAATCCAGTGCGGCAGCGCCCAGCGCGAAAGAAGCCCGTCAGCGAAGGTAGGCGCTATCATTGGCCCCTACTTCTTCTTCGACTTCGCTGGCCTGCCAGCTTTCTTGGTAGCACGCTTGGCGACTAGCGATTTCAGCGCTTTCAGTGCCGCATGGTTTTTCTCGATGAGTGCGTAGCGCTGTTCTACACAGGCGCGGCTACGCAACGGATCGGCCGGCGTGTTCTGCACGTAATCCAGCAGCTTCTCTACCGTGCTGGTGGCCACGTGCAGCCGCGTGTCCGATGAGGCGTAGTAAATCAGCACATCGCCATTCTTGCGCTCTATCCAGCCACTGCTAAAGACGACGTTCGAGACATCGCCAACGCGTTCCCATCCCTCTGGAGCAATAAAGTAACCTGCGGGCTTGTGCGTGACTACCCAGGGCCGCTCCAGTTCGCAGAGGAACATATAGAGCACATAGCGGAGACCGGCAGCCGTGTTGCGCACGCCGTGTGCCAGGTGCAACCAACCCTGCTTCGTCTTGATGGGCGCGGGACCGAGGCCGTTCTTCACTTCTTGGATGGTGTGATACTCGCGGTTGTCGAGGATAATCTCCTCGTCAACCACAGCATTTTCGACGCTCGACGACAATCCCCAGCCGATACCGCCGCCCTTGCCGGCCTGGATGAAGTCATCCTGCGGGCGCGTGTAGAAGGCGTATTTACCATCGACAAATTCAGGGTGGAGCACTACATTGCGCTGCTGCGGAGACTTCGATTTCAAGTCGGCCAGCCGCTGCCACGTCTTTAGGTCCTTTGTGCGCGCGATTCCGCACTGCGCCACTGCCGAGGATGTGTCCCACTCCTGCGTCTTGGGATCCTTGCGCTCGGTGCAAAAGAGTCCGTAAATCCAGCCGTCGGCGTGTTTCACAAGCCGCATATCGTAAACATTGATATCTGGATCGGCCGTCTCGGGCATCAGGATCGGATAGTCCCAGAAGCGAAAGTGGTCCGTTCCGTTTGGGCTCTCGGCGATGGCGAAGAACGATTTGCGGTCAGCGCCTTCAACCCGCGCGACCACAAGAAATTTACCCTCGTGCAGAATAGCGCCGGCATTGAAGGCCGCATTGATACCCATCCGCTCCATCAGGAAGGGATTGGACTTCTGGTCAAGATCGTAGCGCCAGGTTATAGGGGCATGGGCTGCGGTCAGGACCGGAAACTCGTAGCGGTCGTAGATGCCATTGCCGCCGGACAACTTGTGGTTGCGCCGCGTCAGCAATTCTTCGTGCTGTTTGAATAACTCCTGAACGCTCTTTTTGAAAGCTGCCCGATTCATAGTCTCTCTCCGGTTCTTTTAGAATTGCTTTTGCGCCTCGGCAAGGCAAAGCTTGCCGGTATCCACCCGCTCCATAACTTCAAAGCATGCGCGGCTATTGTGGTAGGGGCACTTCCAGGGATCCACTTTGTAATGCTCAGTGTCCGGTATTCCGGATTGCGACACTTTCCAAAACCATTCGCCATGCTCTCTATCGACGATGTGTCCCTCGATGAATTTCCAGCTTCGCTCTGCGGCATCGATGAAGCACTGGCTGCCCGATAGCTCATAGGCGTTGAGAAAGCCGACGACGGCCTCAGCTTGCGGCCACCAATGCTTGTCGGTATCGATGATCCCCCTGGGGTCAGCCTCGTAGAGCAGCCCCCCATCTGTGTCCAGTCCCTGTTCGTATACGGCCTGCGCCATCTTTACCGCGATCTCGCGCACCCGCTTCAACATGTCATGGTCGCCAAGAATCTCCGCGGCCTCGCACAGCAGCCAGCTTCCCTCAATGTCATGGCCAAACGAGATGGTTTCAGATCGCGAACGCCACTCCTCGTCGAAGAACAGGATGAAGTGATGAGTTAACGGATGGATGATATGGTCGAGAAACATCTCGATGAGTTCCCTGAGCCGGAGTCGAACGGTCGCGTCTTCGTGAAAGCGCAACAGTGTGGCGTAAGCCTCCAGTAGATGGAGATGCGTGTTCATGGACTTCTTCTCGTCCATATCCGCATCGCTCAGGCGCTGATCCAAAGCCAGCGTCCAGTCCCGCTCATAGATTTCAAAATAGCCGCCATGTTCTGCATCGTGGCCGGCGGCTTCAATCTGCTCCACCAGCCGCAAGGCTCTGGCTAGTATCTCGGCGTCGCCTGTTGCGTAGTAATACTCGGCCAGAGCGTAGACGGCAAAGGCCTGTCCGTAGATGCGCTTCTTGGTGTCGATGGGACGACCCTCAAAATCGACCATCCAGTAAACGCCGCCAAACTCGCTGTCCCAAAAGAAACGGACGAGGTATTCATACGCGCGGCGAGCCGTATCAAGAAACACCGGGTCGTGATAAACGCTGAAGGCTTTTGCGAAAGTCCACAGAATGCGCGCGTTCAAGATAAGTCCCTTGGCGGCATGGGAATCGACCGTCAGATCGTTTGAAATCTGGCCGCGAAAGCCGCCGAACTCATCGTCGATCGTCTTTTTGAGCCAGAAGGGAAGGATGTTGGAGAGCAACTCCGCTTCCGCCTTCTGCCGTAAGTCTTGCACCGGGTTACCTCCTTCAAGAACCTTCCATTGCTATATCAAAAGCCCAACCCATGTAAGTCAGGCAGCCTGTGAGAGAATCGCGTCGATCCGGCCCAACTCCACCACCGAGAATTCCAGGTTGGCCAGCGCCGCCACATTCTGTTCGATCTGTTCCATGCGGCTGGCGCCGATCAGCGCTGAAGTCATGCGGCCGTCGCGCAGCACCCAGGCCAGAGCCATCTGCGCCAGCGTCTGTCCGCGTTCACTGGCCACAATGCTCAGCGCGCGCACTTGAGCCAGGCGACGCTCATCGATGTCGTGCTTCTTCAGAAAGCCATGCGGCTTGCTTGCCCGCGAGTCTCCTGGAATCCCTTGCAGGTAACGGTCGGTCAGCAGCCCCTGCGCCAGCGGGCAAAAGGCAATCCCACCCACGCCCTCGTCGCCCAGCACATCCAGCAGTCCGTCCTCAATCCAACGGTCAAACATTGAATACTTGGGCTGGTGAATCAGGCAAGGCGTCCCTAGTTCCCGCAGAATCTTCACAGCCACGGCGGTCTGCTTGGCACTGTAGCTAGAGATGCCCGCATACAGAGCCTTGCCACTGCGCACAGCCTGATCCAGGGCCTGCATCGTCTCCTCAACCGGCGTCTCCGGATCGGGCCGGTGCGAGTAGAAAATGTCAACGTACTCCAGGCCCATCCGCTTCAGGCTCTGGTCCAGGCTGGCTAGCAGGTATTTACGAGATCCCCAATCCCCGTAAGGCCCGGGCCACATGTCCCAGCCAGCTTTGGTACTCACAATCAATTCATCGCGATGCGGCTTGAGGTCCAACCGCAGAATCTCGCCGAAGTTGCTCTCTGCGCTGCCCGGCGGCGGCCCATAATTGTTGGCCAGGTCAAAGTGCGTAATCCCGAGATCGAATGCACGGCGCACCATAGCGCGGCCGCTCTCAAACGTGTCGACACCTCCGAAGTTGTGCCACAACCCCAGTGAGATAGCCGGCAGCCGCACGCCGCTCCTGCCGCAGCGGCGGTACTGCATGGCGTCATAGCGCTGTTCGCTTGCAACGTACAAGGTGATTCTCCTAACTCAGAATGCCCTTGATCGAAACTTCTTTCCGCCCGTCCTTGGGAGGAGCCACGATGTTGCCCTCGATCTGCGTTCCATCCACGGTGAGTGCGATCCGGTTGCCCTCGCCTTTGCGCTCGATGGAGATTTTGTAGGCCACTCCGCGGAACTCGCGGGTCGCGGTGAAACCCGGCCAGCTCTTCGGAATCACCGGAGCAATCTCAAGCCCGTCGAGCGTGGTGCGGACACCTAGTATCCACTGCACAATGGCGTAGTAGTTCCACGCGGCCGTGCCGGTGAGCCACGAGTTTTTGGCCTCGCCGAAGGTGGGCGCATCCTTGCCCGCAATCATCTGCGCGTAGACATAAGGCTCGCAGCGGTGCAGGTCGCCGATCTCTTCGCGCGCCGAGGGATTGATGCGGCTGTAGTAGTCGTGCGCGGCATCGCCGCGTCCCAGTCGTGTTTCCCCAATCATCACCCATGGGTTCACGTGGCAGAAGATGCCCGCATTCTCCTTGTATCCCGGCGGGTAAGATGAAATCTCGCCAAGGTTCAAGTAATACCGGGAGTACGCTGGCTGCTGCACGACAATCCCGTGCTTGGTCGCCAGATGCTTGCGCGTTGCGTCCATAGCCTTCAAGGCCGTGCCGTCCTCCAGGCCGATGCCGGCCAGTACGCAGAAGCCGTTCGACTCAATGAAGATCTTGCCCTCGTCACACTCCTTCGAGCCGATCTTCGCGCCAAAATCGTCGTAGGCCCGCAAGAACCAGTCGCCGTCCCAGCCGTGCTGGCGAATGACCCCTTCCATCTTCGCCGCTTCAGCCAGATACGAAGCAGCCTCTGCATCCAGTTGGCGGCGGCTGGCAATCGCTGCCAGTTCGCGCCCTGCATGAACAAAGAGCCCGGCAATGAAGACCGACTCGGCCACTTTGCCGTCCTTGTTGGTGGTGGTTTGGAAAGACTGGCCTGGCGTGTCGGAGAAGCAGTTGAGATTGAGGCAGTCGTTCCAGTCGGCCCGGCCAATCAGTGGAAGCCCATGCGGCCCCAGGCGCTCCAATGTATAGAGGAAGCTGCGCTGCAGGTGGTTGTAGAGCGGCGCCTCGGAGCCGGGTTCATTGTCGAATTGCACCGGCTCGTCGAGAATGCTCCAGTCGCCGGTCTCCTTGAGATAGGCCGAGACGCCGACGATAAGCCAGTGCGGGTCGTCGTTGAATCCGCCGCCGATGTCGTTGTTGCCGCGCTTGGTGAGCGGCTGATATTGGTGGTAAGCGCCGCCTGTGGGCAGTTGCGTTGCGGCCAGGTCGAGAATACGCTCTCGGGCGCGCGCGGGCGCCATGTGGACAAAGCCCAGCAGATCCTGGTTCGAGTCGCGAAAGCCCAAACCGCGGCCGATGCCGGACTCATAGAACGACGCCGAGCGCGACATGTTGAAGGTCGCCATGCACTGGTAGGCGTTCCATATATTGACCATCCGGTTGGTGTGAATGTCGGGAGTGTCAACCTGGAAGATGCCGAGCAGGCTCTGCCAGTATTGGCGCAGCCGCTCGAAGGCTGCATCGGCCTTGCCGGGATCGAGATACCGGGCGATAACCGGCTTGACCAAGGTCTTGTTGACGGTCTGCGAGTTGGGCGGATCGAACTTCTGGTCGATCGGATTCTCGTGGTAGCCCAGCACGAAGACGATTTGCCTGGTTTCTCCCGGCTCGAGTTCGAGCTTCACCTGATGAGCGCCAATGGGCGACCAGCCGTACGCAATGGAGTTGGAGAGCTGGCCGGCCTGGACGGCGGCGGGCGAGTCCCAGCCCCGATTCCGGCCCAGAAATGACTCGCGCTGCGTATCGAAGCCTGCCAGGGGTTCCGAACACGCGAAGTAGGCAAAGTGATTGCGGCGCTCGCGGTATTCCGTTTTGTGATAAATCACGCCGTCTTCCACTTCCACCTGCCCGGTATTGAAATTCCGCTGGAAGTTGGTGGCGTCATCCTGGGCATCCCAGAGGCAGAACTCGATCGAGGAGAAGGCGGAAATCCGCGCTTTGGTGGTGCGGTGGTTGGTCACCGTCAGTTGCCAGATTTCGAGGTTCTCATCGAGCGGAACGAAATACCGTGTGTGAGCCTCGATTCCGTTCGAGCTGGAACCGATGACGGTGTAGCCCATGCCGTGGCGGCAGGAGTAATCTTCTAATTCATGACGCGTAGGCTGCCACGATGGCGACCAGAACTGGCGCGATTCTTCGTCGCGCAGATAGATGTAGCGCCCGCCAAAATCGAGGGGCACGTTGTTGTAGCGATAGCGCGTCAGCCGGCGGAGCCGGGCATCTTTATAGAACGAGTAGCCCCCAGCGGTGTTGGAGATAATCCCAAAATACGCCTGGCATCCCAGGTAGTTGATCCACGGCAAAGGCGTATCTGGTTGCGTGATCACGTACTCGCGGTTTAGGTCGTCGAAATATCCGAATTTCATGATGATTCTTCCCCCAGGACACAGCCGCCTGCCTGCGCGGCCCCCGGCCAGTTAATGCAAATCGAACGTTTTCCAGCAACCGGTTCAACGCTTAGCCGGAAGTCGATCAAACGTTTTTCCAGAGTATTATTTCACATTGGAAGACGAAACGTGATTATACTTGATTCGGCGTTGGAATGAGGAATTGCCACGCATGAAAAGTAAGAGTCCTTGCGGATGCGCCGCGGATGGATGCCAAGTACTGGCTCGATCAGTGACGATCCCATGCCTCTGAACCCGTTCCTGGCGCTGCCGCGGTGTAATCGGCTTTTGTCGGCCGGAAAGCAGGCATTCGGTTTTCCGTTATGTGCGGGAAAAGGGTGTTTGCCGCACGAATTGAAAGGCTCAAATGCATCTTCACGTAGTTGACATCGTTATCATCGTGGCTTATCTGCTCAGCACGGTGTTGATTGGCTACTGGGTTTCAAAACGCGCTTCCCAGAGCATGCAAAACTACTTCCTCGGCGGCAATTCGATGCCCTGGTACATGCTGGGCATTTCCAACGCGTCTGGAATGTTCGACATCAGCGGCACCATGCTGCTGGTCTCCTGGATGTTCGTTTATGGACTGAAAAGCGTTTGGATCCCCTGGCTCTGGCCTACCTTCAACCAGATCTTTCTCATGGTCTACCTCTCGTCGTGGCTGCGCCGCTCCAACGTAATGACCGGCGCGGAGTGGATCAAGACCCGTTTTGGCGCCGGGCGAGGCGCGCAGTTATCGCACCTGATCGTGGTGGTCTACGCTTTTGTCAGCATCATCGGATTCTTCACCTATGCCTTCAAAGGCATCGGCAAGTTTGCGCAAACCTATCTGCCCTGGCATCTGTCAGCCAATGAGTACGCGCTGATCCTGATCGGCATTACGGCGATCTACGTGATCAAGGGTGGCATGATCAGTGTGGTCATTACCGAGGTGGTGCAGTTCTTCATTCTCTCGTTTGCCTCGTTCTTCGTCGGCTTTATCGCAATGCGCAAGGTGGCCCCGGAGATGCTGCAGCGGGTATTGCCCGCGGGCTGGGACAACCTCTTCTTCGGCTGGCACCTGAACCTGGATTGGTCCACGCTGCTTCCCGCGGCTACCGCCAAGATTGCCGATGACCGGTACGAGCTCTTTGGCTTCTTCGTCATGATGCTGCTCTTCAAGGGGATTCCAATTTCGGCGGCCGGCCCCGCGCCGAACTACGATATGCAGCGCGTTCTTTCGGCGAAGAACCCTCGCGAGGCCTCAATGATGAGCGCCTGGGTAAACATCGTGCTGACCCCGCCCCGGTACTTCCTCATCATGGGTCTCACCGTGCTGGCGGCGGCCTTCTTTGGTCCCGACCTGCGCGCTATGGGAACCCACTTGGATTTCGAGCTGGTGCTTCCACTGGCGCTGGGGCGCTTCGTCCCGGTGGGCCTGCTCGGCTTCCTCATCGCCGGCCTGCTCGCGGCCTTTATGTCCAACTTTGCCGCCACCGTCAACGCGGCCCCTCCCTACTTTGTCAACGACATCTACAAGCGCTACATCAATCCCAACGCTTCGCCAAAAACCTATGTGCGGCTGAGCTATCTCGCTTCTTTCACAGTGATTGTGATCGGCGTCATCTTCGGCTGGAACGTCACCTCGGTCAATGAGGTTGTGGTGTGGATTGTCTCCGGCCTTTGGGGTGGGTACACGGCCTCCAATGTCCTCAAATGGTACTGGTGGCGCTTCAATGGCTACGGCTATTTCTGGGGCATGCTCACAGGCATTGGCTCAGCGCTGGTGATGCCCAAGATCGTGCCGCTCGTGCCCTTTGTGCAGCAGTTGATGGCCAGCTACACCATCAATATGGAGGTGGTCATCATCTTCCCTGTTGTCGTGGGCATCTCGTTAATCGGTTGCTTGCTAGGCACGCTGCTCACCAAAGCTGAGTCCGACGATGTGCTTATGGACTTCTACCGCCGAGTGCGGCCATGGGGCTTCTGGGGACCAGTACTCCGTAAGGTGCTTGCGGAAGATCCGGGCTTCAAGCGCAATAAGGATTTCTTCCGCGATATGTTCAACATCGCCGTTGGCATCGTGTGGCAGGTTTCCCTGGTGGCGCTGCCCTTGTACATCGTGATTCAGGAGTTCCAGCGCGCCGGTATCGCTTTGGCGGTCATTCTTGGAACGTCACTGATTCTCAAATTCACCTGGTACAACCATCTGTCCGAGCGTGAGGTCGAGACCGACCTGGCCGCTGCGGCAGACAGGTAACCGACCTCGACAGGCCGCTGCATTCCCGGAAAGGACCGCAGTCGCCTGTTGTTTGCACAGGGGTAGATCGACACTCCTTCACGCCGCTAGAAAGGCCACGTCACTTGGATCGCTACTCCAGCACCCCAGATGCACATGTTTTGCCGGCCGCTCAGCGAACAGGGGTATCTGTCGAGCGCATCTCCTACCACAGTTGGCCTGATTGTTATCTCATCGCCAACGGCAGCCTGGAAGCCGCAGTTGTCCCTGCCATCGGCCGAGTAATGCAACTGCGGCTGAAGGGCCAGGCCGACGGACCATTTTGGGAGAACCGGGCTTTGGATGGTCAACTGCACGACACGGTCTCAAACGATTGGATCAACTTTGGAGGAGACAAGTGCTGGCCGGCTCCGCAGGCAGTCTGGACCGGGCAGCAAGGACGCAACTGGCCGCCTCCGCCGGCTTTTGATGCGCTGCCCGTTGAAGCGGTCGTGAGTGAACGCGGTGTCGTGGTGACGTCGCCGATCGATCCGGGTTTTGGCATCCAGGTTGTGCGCCATGTGGAACTGGACATCGATCAACCCATCATGCGGATCGAGACTGAATACCACAAGCTCTCTGGCGGCCCTGTCCGAGTGGGCATTTGGACCGTTACCCAGATGCAGGAACCGGAGAACATTTGCATTCTGCTCGCGGCGGAGTCCAGGTTCGCGAAGGGCTATATCCGCTTGCTGGCCGCTGAACCGGCAGACTTGAAGATCGACGGACGCCTGCTCTGGCTTGGACGCCATGCCCGGCACCATGTAAAGGTCGGCACGGATGGAAGCAGCCTGGCATGGGTAGGGCGGAACTGCGTAGTCCGGATCGACGCGGAATCAGGGCCAGGAGAATTTCCGGATGGCGGATGCGTCACCGAGGTCTATACCAACCCCGATCCTCTGAAGTACGTCGAGTTGGAAACTCTGGGCCCCCTGACGACGATGAACGTCGGCGATCGGATCAGGCAGACGACGGCATACACGGTCAAGCCTCGGTCAACTTCGAATCCTGAAGCTGAAGGCCGGAGCGCGTTGAGTTGACCGCGCGGTACCAAAAAGCGCCCAAGAAGGAAGGAGAGATGTTTGCTCTCTTCGGATACATCCCTTTGATTAAATCGACTTACTTGATTGAACGCGCCATTGCGTTTCCAGGCACTGCGGCAGACTCCAGCGCAGGACGGAGGCACAGTGCGGCGGGGGCAAAAAATAACGACTTGACAACTGTTCCTCCTTGGGCGTGTAATGTGCCCGACTCCCCAAAAGGAGTTTTTTCACCGGCTAGCTAAAACGTTTGATTTCTGCAAGTGAAACGTTTGAGCAGAAAAATTCCAAAAAGCGGAGAAGTGCAAATTTGCTCTACCATTCCACGGAGAAAAACTGGACGTTCTGGAGCTCTCGCATGCGCGGATAGGGGCAAGGAAAATGGGCCTGACAACTGACTCTTCCTTGGCGTGTAATGTGCGGGACCTTGGAAAACGGGTCTTTCCCTCATTTTACTGAATCGATTTACTTGTAGAAGTAAAGCGATTCAGTATTAAGATCCAAAAATGCGGATAAATGCAGAATTGGATCTTCCATTCCACGGAGAAAAGCGAGCTGCTCAGGTGTTCGCACTCGACTCATTTCGAACCAGGGCAGATTGGTCGGACCCGACAACCGGCCAAGATCCAGAGTGCATTCCGGCAGATTTGGCTGCCATTAGTTCTTCGTGGCGGAGACGCTCCGGGGTTGGCAGGCAAGACAACATAGTGGACTGAAGGATTGCTGGACAGGTCGATTCTCTGCTTGAGAGGTTCTTCGGTGCACTTTAACGGACTTCAGTCCTAACCAACGGGGAAGCGACTGAAGTACGAGACACAAAACTGAAACTGATTTGAAAAGGAAGGTCACATGAGACAAGCGATATACAGAATTTTCCTGTTGCCGTTATTCCTCGTGTTGGCATGCGCGGGAGCATTTGCGCAGGCCAATTCCGAAGTCAACGGTATCGTCACCGACCAGACGGGAGCGGTCATCGCGGGAGCGAAGATCACGCTCACCGATCCGGCCACGGGCGCGGTTCACACAGGCATAAGCGGCAGCACTGGATTGTATGAAATCGCCGGCCTGAACGCCGCCAATTACAACCTGAAGGCCACGGTCAAGGGCTTCGAGTCCTACGAGCAAACGGGCATCGTGGTCAACATTTCCGCGACGTTTCGCGTTGACGTAAAGCTCACGGTCGGCGCCGAGACACAGACGATAACTGTTGCTGCCGAAGCATTGGCGGTACAGACCGACTCCAACGTGGTGAGCACGCTCATCAACGAAGAACAGATCACCGAACTGCCCACCAACGGGCGCAACGTCATCGGCCTTGCAGCATTGGGCCTGGGCGTCAGCGGCAACCTGCCCGACGCAGAGAATCCATTCTCTGTGAACGCCAACTACGCCATCAGCTTCAACGGCCTCAGCCAGGCGCACAACATCTGGATTGTCGACGGCGGCGAAGCGTATGACCGCGGTTCAGGCGGCAAGATGTCGGTCATGCCTTCTCAGGATTCGTTGGGCGAGTTCCAGGTTCTGGCCAGCAACTATCCGCCGGACTACGGCATCGCATCGGGCGGCGCCATCACCATGTCTATCAAGAGCGGCACGAAGAAGTTCCATGGCGAAGGCTGGGAGTTCGATCGCAACGATGCCCTCGATGCTCACAACTACTTCGATCCGGCCGGTTCAAAGAAGCAGGAACTGCGCTATAACGTCTTCGGCGCGAACATCGGCGGCCCGCTGTTCATTCCTCACGTCTACAACTCGAGCAAGAGTAAGACCTTCTTCTTCTTCAACGAAGAGTGGCGCAAGATGGTAAACGGCGTGTCGACTAACCCGGTCAATGTTATGCCGGGAGTCGATGAAGTTACTACCGCATCGACATTCACTTATGCGATCCCCACGGGTTACCTTGCTGCAGGGACTCAGATGATGGTTCCCACCGTTGGCGATGCATCATTCAACGCAAAGCTGAAGGCCGATGGTCTGACACCGGGCACGCCTTTCCCTGGAAACGTGATTCCGGGCAACCTGCTTGATCCCAACGCACTGCTGTTCAATACCACGAAGAACCTGCCCGCTGCGACCGATCTCGGAAAAGACACCTACACGCCGACCGGCGGTCATCTGCCGATCAACGTTCGGGAAGATCTTTTCCGCATCGACCATAACTTCAATGACAAGTGGTCGGTGTTGGGTCACTTCATCCATGACGCCAACGATTCGGTCCAGGCCACTCCTGAATGGCAGGGAGACAATATCCCGACCGTCGGCTCCAACTTCAGCAACCCGTCCTACAGCGCGGTCATCAAGCTGACTGGATCGCTGACGCCCAATGTGCTGCTCGAAGCTTCGTTCAATTACGATGGCAACAAGATCGCGATCATTCCGGTTGCGGCGGAAGGCGCCAGTTTCGTCAAGCCTTCGGGCTGGAGCACAGGAACCTACTTCGCATCGACGAACGATGTGGGCAATCGCCTGCCCGACATCAGTTGGAAGTCTGACGGTAGCGCGGACTGGGGTCCAGGGAACGATCCCTGGACAAACGGCGCAGAGGACTTTGCCGAAGTTTACGGCCTGTCCGTGTCCAAGGGAAAACATCAAATGAAGTTCGGCGGCGGATACAACCGCTACACCAAGAACCAGGTCATCGGCAAGGACTCCGAGGGGGACTACACCTTCGACGACAAGTCGACCAGCGTCCTTACGGGAGATTCGTATCTGGACTTCCTGCTCGGTCTGGCCACCAACTTCAATCAGGCAAACGCGAACCCCATCAACCATTATGTAAACCAGACAACTTCGGTCTACGCCCAGGACAACTGGCACGTGAATTCGCGGTTGAGTCTGCAGTACGGATTCCGCTACGATTTGATGCCGCACGTTTGGGAACGCAACAACCAGGTTTCGAACTTTGAACCTGAGTTGTACCAGACGGGGGTTGCGCCCACGTTCAACGCCACCGACGGCAGTTTCTGCTCCGTAGCCTCTTGCGGCGTAGCCAGCCCCGGTCTGGTAACCACCTCCATCGGCACGTTCTATCTGAATGGCGTCGGACTTGCCGGCCAGAATGGCGTCCCGAGTGGCTTGGCACGGCAGGATTTCAAGACCTGGATGCCTCGCCTCGGTTTCTCCTATGATCTGACCGGAAATGGCAAAACCGTGCTACGCGGCGGCTTCGGCACCTTCTACGAGCGCATTCAGGGCAACGACATCTACGACGCAGCAGGCGGCGCGCCATTCATCAGCACACCCTCTGCCAACAACGTAGAATTCACCGGCACCTCCACAAACTGGAAGTCGGGTGGTACAGCTTCCACGCCGACCTTCACGCAGGGCTACAACTCCCTGAACACCTATTATCCGAATCCTGCCGTGGCGCAGTACAGCCTGGGTGTGCAGCATGAAATCGCGCCTGCGCTGATCCTGATCACGCAGTATGTCGGCAACCTTGACTGGCACCAGAACACCTGGCTGCCGATCAACAACTTCCCGCTCAGCACTCCGATGGCCACCCGTCAGGCAGCTGCGACTGGTACTCTCGGAACCGTTGCCAGTCTGAATGCAGTAACCTATCCAGGCTTTGGCAACATCCGGCTGCAAGAGAATCCGCTGACTGGCAGCTACAACAGCTTCCAGGTTGGACTTCGCCAGCAGAACAAACACGGCCTGAGCTTCGAACTGGATTACACCTATGCTCACCAGATCGATGACTCGCAAAGCAGTGTGGACGTTGACAACAACAACCCCTCATTCAATCCCTGGAATCTGAAGTACGACAAGGGTTCGGGTGCTCTGGATCGCCGCAACGTGTTTAACGGCAACTACGAGTACAAGATCCCGCTGTTTGCACATGCAAGCGGCTTGGCGCACAGCATTATCGGTGGATGGGAAGTCTCTGGTACGGTCGTCTCCGAGGCAGGTCTGCCCTGGTTAGGGAATACAGCTCCCGGTAACGGCGGCCCGGATACGATCGGTCTGGGTGGCGACTACCGCAACCGTCCGAACATCACCGGAAAGCCTGTCTACACCAAGGGACGTACCACGGTGGGCACAACCAGCGGCTATCAATGGGTGAGCAGCGCGAACTTCCAATTGCCTCTCGCGTCTTGGTTGGGCGGCCCGAACCTGGGCTTTGGCAATGCAGGCAAGGATGTAGTTGTCGGCCCTGGCCGCACCAACTTCAGCACCGCGCTTTACAAATCCTTTGCCTTCAGCGAGCGGGCTCACTTTGAGGTCCGCATCGACAGTTTCAACACCTTCAACCATACGCAGTTCAACAGCATCAACAATGGCCTGAACTTCACCCTTAAGCCGGGTGGAACGGCCTACAACCCCAGCAGTTACCAAGCTGCAAGCAACTTCGGATTTGTGAACGGAACACAAGATCCGCGTGAATTCGAAATCGGCGGCAAGTTCGTGTTCTAACTGAAACCTTCAACCGAGGCGCGGCGGGCAATCCCTGCCGCGCCTTTTCCTTTGGGTGCTTCGAATTTTCGTCTTCTATTAAAATGGACACGGTGCAAGAGTGAAACGTGCGATGCGATTGCGAACCTGCCTGGTACTGACGATGGCGCTGGCCATGGCCGTCCCTCACTCTCCTGGGCAGACCGCGATTGCCACGGAGAATCAGCGGCAGACGGCGCTTGCCATGGAGCAACAGGGCAAGAATATCGAGGCAGAGGCTGCGTGGCGTTCCTACCTGAAGGCTCATCCGTCAAATCCGGAACCCTACGCCCACCTGGGACTGCTGGAGGCGCGCCAGGAACACTATAAGGAAGCCGTGCCGCTCTACCGCAAGGCCCTGGCGCTCAATCCTGCGTTTCCCGGTTTGCGTCTGAACCTGGGATTGGCGTTCTTCAAGACCGACGAACTGAAGCAGGCCATCCAGGAATTCAAGCCGCTGCTCAAAAGCCAGCCGTCCGCCTCACCCGAGGCCCAGCGCCTGACCATCCTGATGGGGATGGCGCATTATGGCTTGGGCGAATACGGCGACGCTGTTCCCTATCTGAGGCAGGCTGCCGCACGTGATGCGCAAAATCTGCAATTGCGGCTGGCCCTGGCGCACAGTTGCCTGTGGTCCAAACAGTATCAGTGTGTGCTGGATACCTATCACGAAATTCTCATGCTGAATGCGGAGTCGGCCGAAGCCGATATGCTGGCCGGCGAGGCGCAGGATGAGCTGAAGAATCATGTCGGAGCAATCGAACAGTTCCGCGCCGCAGTGAAGGCCGATCCCACGGAGCCCGACGTACACTTTGGCCTGGGCTACCTTTTGTGGGGCCAAAGACAGTACCCGGAGGCGGTGAGCGAATTTCAGGCCGAACTGGCCAACAATCCGAATCACGTTCAGGCCATGATCTACCTGGGAGACACACAAATGCAGTTGAACCATCCAGAGGCTGCCCGGCATCTGTTGGAAAATGCCTTGCGCATCGATGCGGGGCGGGAACTAGCTCATCTCGATCTGGGCATTGTCGATGCGGATACAGGCCATCAGGACGATGCTTTGCGGGAGATGAAGGAGGCGGCGCGACTAGCCCCGGAAGACGTGAATCCCCACTGGCGGCTGGGGCGGCTTTACCGGTCGATGGGCAAGAAAGACGAAGCCAAGGCCGAGTTCGACAAGGCCAGCAGCATCACCCAGGCTGCCGACAATGCGCTGATCGGCAAGATGGATGGTTCTCATGCCAGGCCGGCTCAGGCACAGCAACCGGCGGCAGCGCTGCCGGAAAAATGAGCGATGGAAAAACTAGTTACAAAGGACCCACGATTCCAAAGCCTTTTCCGTTCGAGAGTGTTAGAAAGGAAGTATATGGTCAAGCGCATAAGATCAGGACCCAAGCCGGAGCCGGGACAGCCCGTCAGCTTGCGTACTCTGGGCGAATTTCTGAATCTTTCGCCAGCCACCATCTCGCTGGTGCTAAACAACGCGCCCGGCGTACGCTCGATTCCGCAGGAGACGAGGGACCGGGTCACCAAGGCGGCAGCGGATTTCGATTATCGGCCGAGTTTTTACGCGCGGTCCCTGCGCAAACGCCAGACCTTCTCCATAGGCGTGCTGGTGCCGGATTTAAACGACCATTATGTCGCGCCAGTGCTAGCAGGCGTCGAGGAGTACCTCATCGAAGAAGGTTACTTCTATCTGACCGCAAGCCATCGCCGCAAGGCGGACCTGATTGAGGAATACCCGCGTCTGCTGATGGATCGCTCCGTCGAAGGGTTCGTCCTGATCGACACTGTGCTGGAGCACAGCATGAACCTGCCTGTGGTGGCAGTGGCCGGCCATCGCAAAATCGAGGGGGTCACCAACGTAGTGCTCGATCAGCGCAGGGCGGCGGAGCTGGCTCTCGGTCACCTCTACGAGTTGGGGCATCGCAAGATCGCATTCATGCGAGGCGGCAGCCACAGCTCCGACGCCGACGAACGCTGGGAATGCCTGATGGCAGTTGCCGCGGAGATGAAGCTGGAGGTTTTGCCCGAGTTGACGGTGCAGGTAAAGTTGCGGGTTTCCACGCCGGAACTGGGCTTTGGGCCGGCCAATGAACTGCTCGGTCGCGGCGGTGAATTCACAGCTATTGTGTGCTACAACGACGAAGCTGCCATCGGAGCCATTCGCGCCTTTATGAATCATGGTCTGCGTGTGCCTCAGGATGTCTCCGTGGTGGGCTTCGACGACATTCAAAGCGCTGCCTTCCACAACCCCAGTCTCACCACCATTCGTCAGCCGCTCAATCAAATGGGAGTCGAGGCTGCGCGCATCCTTTTGCAGCGAATTCGCGGCCAGGAGGAGTTTGCGGATACGGTACCGATCCTGCCCGAACTGGTAATTCGCGAGTCGACCTGTCCACCCAATACCAAGCGTAGCCGCGGGAAGCAGAGTTAGAATCCAGCGCGCACCTCTCTCAATGTGAACCCTATTGCACCGTGAGCTTCAGAGTCATCGTGTGCGACAAAGCACCGGAGGACGCGGTGATGGTCAAGGAATAGGGCTGCGGCGTTTGAGTGACGCCGCAGCCATTCAATCCCACTGCCATGGCTGCGCCGATCAGCGCACGCACGACAAGGCTCTTCAAGCGATGAGCGCCCTTGCGCAGCCTGCCGGAAAGCGGCAGCCCTAAGGCAAAGGGAAACAGGATGAGGCCCAGCGCCACAGTCCCCGAGCTTTTGCCAAAGGGTCGCAGGGGTGCAGATTGCGCAGCTGATTGGCCCGGCGGCAACACCTCAAACGTTACAGTGCTCGTTCCGGCGTTTACAGGTACAGTAGCCGGGGTGAAGACGGCGCTCCTGCCTGCCGGCAGTCCGGTCACGCTCAGGCTCACCGCGCCTGCCAGCGTTGCGCCGCCTAACGGGGTAATCACCAGTGGATAAGCAGCCGGACCTTCCATGGGCGCGGTCGCGGAGCCTGTTGTGGCGCCACCCACCAGAGTAAGAGTGAAGTCCTGGAGTGACTGCGTGAGTGCGCTGCTGGTGGCCGGATTGTAACTGCTGTCGCCGGAATAGGCTGCTGTAATCGAGTGAGGTCCAACCGTAAGCGCCGATGTGGTAAACGTCGCCACCCCAGCGGTGACTGTACCAGTTCCAATCTGGGTCGACCCATCGTAAAAAACAACTATGCCGGTGGGCATGGTCGAAAAGGAGGCAATGGTGGCTGTGAAAGTGACCGGATTCGCCAGGAAGGCTGGGTTGGGCGAGGTGGTCAGCGTCACGACAGGTGTCCCGGGCACCACCGTCAGCGTGACGGTTGCCGTTGAGCTGGTGTAATCGGTCGTGTCGGTCGGAGTGAACGTCGCCTTGAGCGTCTGTTGCCCAACAGCCAGCACGGTTCCCGCGGCGGGAGAGTAGCTGAAGCTGCCTGCCAGCGGAGAAGTAGCGTCGAGCTGCGTCCCGCTCAATGCGGTGCCATAGACGATCGGCGCGGGTGTGGGCCAGACAATCGCTGGCGGTTGCTGGAAGATGACCGTGTCCGAGGCTGTCACATTGTTTGAAAAATTCGGGCTTGAGACGGTAACTCCAAGCTGTCCAGTGGCCGGTTGACCTGGCAGGTATGGAGGGACGCTCAGGGTGAGCGTGACCGAGTCGCTCGCGCTGGCGGCGATGCTAGTAGTCCGAGTGCAGCTTAGGGTACTCACAGTACAAATCCAGCCGCCGGTTGCGTCCGTCAGGGCAGTGGCTGTAAGGCCAGCAGGCAGTGTGAAGGTCAAAACGGCGGAACTGTAGATCGGCGCGGTGGTGCTGGTATTGGTTACATTCACCGTGACGAGATCAGCGCTGTCTCCCTGCTTGACGATCACCGGGCTTGGATCGAAGGCGACGGAGAGTGTGGGCACCACCACCGGCGTTACAAAAGACGACAGATCGAACAGAGCATACTCGAGCATCTCTTCCTGCGTGGTCATCTTGGTTTCAGGTGGGCACTCCAATGGATAAGCTTCACGGGGAATGCCATTCGGTTCGATTACGTGATACTCGTTGTACAGTACGCGCCCGCACTGGTTGGCCGCAGGCGCGCCTACCGGAGTGTTAAAGGTAAACTGCATGACAGGATCGCCGGCTCCGCTGTCGTTGAGGGTCAGCCAGGGCTGAGTCGGCGCAATCACACCATTGAAATCGTGGCGGAGGTTGCTGATCTGAATCTGCCCCGGCGTGTTGTTGTACGAAGCGCCTGCGTTCGCCAGCCATTGGGAAAGGGTTGCCCCGTCGGTGAAGCCTGTATTGACCGTAGCAATTCCTGGATCGGGAGAGGGATATGGCTGATCGGGGTCCCAATTCGCTACCGGCGGGAATTGCGAATCGTAGGGCGCGGCGGGGTCAAGCCACGCAAAGCTGTAATGGGTGGTAAAGACGCGCCCGCCAGCATTCGCGTAGCTGAGCAAGTTGGCCGCGGCAGTGGGGGTCGCTTGCGCATCCGGGCCCCCTTGGCAGGGAAACATGACCATGTCATAACTGTTTAGCAGCGATGAATCCGTCGGAGTGCCCATGAGCGTAGTTTGGGAGGGAGTCGACGCAGTGATATCCGCCCCAGCCGAATAGCTGCCCAGGTAAAGATGGATGCGTCCTCCGGGATTGGTGGTGCCATTGTCGTCGGTAAACTCCGTATCGGCAATGCCCATATCGTGAAACACACACTCCAGCGCGTCGGCCCCGCCTGTTGCGATCGCGATCAGAGGAATATCGCCCTGCGTATGGTTCGCGGGCATGTGCAGAGAAAGTCCGGTGAGCGGGTCGGCGGCAACGGTCTCGCTAAACTGCCGCCGCCACTTGCCCGCCTGGATAACCAGGGTGTATGTGGCATTTTGGGGCACGCCGGCCAGCGTGAATGTCCCATCCACGGCGGTATTGGTGTAGCTCACTACACCGGTTGGAGTGGTGCTCGTCAGGCACTGCACGCCGGAAGTAAGCGGGTCCACAGTCCCGGTGGTGACATAGACAAGAACACCAGGCAGCTGAAGAGAGCTGGCAGTCGTTCTCGGATCGTACACCGTGCCGCTGATCGTCGTGGTTTGCGCGGCTGCAAGCGTACACAAAGCAGGCAACACCAGCAGCGTCGCCAGGATAATCCTTTTGGATTGTGCGGTGCACTCGCAAACCGCAGCAGAAAGTAGGCGGGCAAGACTAGAGCGAATGGGGCGAAGCGATGCGGCCATGGCGAAGGTATTCCTTTTCAACACACGCCAGTCTACATTTATCGAGCCCGATGCCCGCGCAGTCGCATGAAATCGATTCCCGTTGCCGCCGGCCTCCCCGAGCAGGCCAGCAAACTATTGGGCATTGCCCCGCGAAGGCGCCATTCGTCGACAAGGTGACTTGCGAATGTACTTCCGAATGCCGATAGGCAACCCGAAATCATCATACGCCGTGTTTCGTAAGAAAAGCGATATGCGCTGGGTTCAGGAACCTGGGTTGGATGCAAGGCTTAAAACGCGACCTCGTCGATTAAGACGCAAACCGCAGAAACTAAAGACGAATAGCCGGTGTCGAAGACTTGAATTCTTCGACCTTGCGCTCCCCAGGCAGGACAGGTTCTTCATAGAAACCTGCAGAAATCGGTCAAGTAAGATCAGTGTTGTCCACTAAAAGGTGTACCACTGCCAGCTTCAGTCGTATCGCTCAAAGACGACCTGCTTACGGTGCCAGCCAAAGCCGGCCAGGCGGTCGCGGACGCTGGAAACCATGAAGTTGAGGCCGCAGATATACGCGTAAATGTCAAAGTTCAGCTCCGACGCAAGGAGGGTTGGATCGGGCGGGGGCGCGGGCAGCGGCAGACCCAGCCGGGCGGCGCGCTCCTCAATGATCCTTGCCACATGGTCCTGCACGTAGCCGTGCAGGCCGTCCCAGCTCTCCTGGGCGCGGCTCAGCGTGGGCAGGTAGTGGAAGTTGGGTTGGCACCGCGCCAGCGCCTCGAATTCCTCGCGATAGTAAATGTCGGTTTCATGGCGTGTGCCGTAGACCAGCCAGATCTGTTTGCCCCCGCTGCGATCCGGACCGTCGGCGGGAAAGAGCGACTGCAGAAAGCCGCGCATTGGCGCCACGCCGGTGCCTGTGGCGATCAGGATCGAGTCGGTGACCGGCTCTTTGAGCACAAAGTGCCCGTGCGGCCCATGAATCTGAATCGTTGCGCCGAGCGGCAGGTCGGGCAGATCGGCCAGGTGATTGGAAAAGAAACCCTCCTCCACGCGGTTCACGCACAGCTCGAAGCGGTTGCCCTTGGCCGCCGAAGCAATAGAGTAGGCGCGGGTCTGCAGCTTGCCGTGGGAATCCTCGGCCACGGCTGAGACAAACTGGCCGGCGGCAAAGGGGAAGCTCTCAACCCCGTCCAGAACAAAGACGAAGTGGTAACACTGCGCCACTTCGGATATGCAGGTTTTTTCTTCAAGACGTGCGGTAAATAGCGGTCGCGCCAAGGCAGTTCTCGCTGAGGAAGAGATGGAGCCCGCAGAACGGGCTGTGTGCAGTATCGCCAGAGGAGCGGCATGGTGGCAAGCCGCCCTTTGCAAACGGAGGCCGCCGCCACCGGCAACCGCATGCGCCCGCCCCCTATAATGGACGGGGAGCCGGATGAGATATCCGTTAGCTTTTCCGCCTCTAAGCCCGTTTCCTGAGGAATCCATGGCCGCACTGATCGAAGCAATCACCGTCAAGCGCAAGATGTATTTTGAGTTTGAAAACACCCCGTATTACTGCCTTGAAGCCGAGGTTTCCACCCCCACAGCGCGTGGCGGCCAGACCCTGGTCCGCCTCAAGATGCGCAACCTGCTCACCCGCGCGGTTTTCGATAAAACATTCAAGGCCGGCGATAAGTTCAAAGAGCCGGACCTGGAGACGGTGGAAGCCTCTTACCTCTACAGCGACGGAGAGGGTTCGCACTTCTTGGATCAGGAAAGCTTCGATACCCATACGCTTTCAGGTCAGATGGTCGGGGACGCGCTAGACTTTCTGGTGGAGGGCGCGTTAATCCAGTTGCACAAGTTCAATGGCAACCCCATCGGCCTGCAATTGCCTGAAAAGGTAGAGCTTGAAGTTACATATACCGAGCCTGGCGCGCGCGGCGACACCAGCGGCAACGTTACCAAGCTGGCAAGGCTTGAGACCGGCATGGAAATCAAGGTTCCCCTCTTCGTTCAAGAGGGAGTCAAGGTAAAGGTGTACACAGAGACGCGAGAGTTCGCGGGCCGGGCCTGAGCATCGAGGGTGGCCTGTTGGCGATGACAGGCCATTCAGCGAACAGACGGCAATCTGGACCGAGCCGAGTCTATCGGTCAAAGCGCCGATTGTGACCGGGCTCCTCCGTCAAGAGCCTCGGAAGCTCTTGACCAAGTTCCCATCGAAGAGTATCAAGGCATGGTGATGTGCAAAGCCATTGCATCAGTTCTTCGCGCAATCTACGCCGGTGTTCTGCTCGCCGTCTTCGCCGCGGCTCAGACTTCCGTGCCTCCGGTGCGCCTGGCTCCGGTCCCGACTCCCAAGCTTGACCCCAGCAGCCCTGCGCAAATTGGCCGTACCCGTTTCAGTCAATATCTCGATACAATTGCCGCCGGATACACCTCGGCTCGCGCCGCCAACATCGCCTCGATCCATACACGCGCGGAGGCCGAAGCGCGCCAATCCAAGGTCCGCAAGCAGATTCTGTCTCTGATCGGCGGCCTGCCCGAACGCACTCCGCTCAATCCTAGAGTCCTTGGCTCCACGCAGGCTGACGGCTTTCGAATCGAGAAAGTTCTCTTCGACAGCCAGCCCGGTTTTCCGGTTACCGCTCTGCTCTATGTCCCCGATGGCACGCCCGCCAGCGGCAAGCACGCCGCCATTCTCATGACTCCCGGCCACAGTCCCGCTGGCAAGGCAGGGGACTACAGAGATGCCGCCCTGTTTGCCAGAAACGGGTTCATCGTCTTGTCCTACGATCCAATCGGCCAAGGCGAGCGATTGCAGTATCCCGATCCGGCCAACCCCAGCGCCTCTCTTGCGACACGCCCCACCGGTGAGCATGGCGAAGCCAGCCTCCAGCCCATGCTCATTGGAGACACCTTCGCCCTCTACGTCCTTTGGGATGCGATGCGCGGCATCGACTACCTCGCACAGCTCCCCGAGGTCGATCCCAAGTGAATTGGCGCCTTCGGTTGCTCCGGCGGCGGAGCCATGACCGCGCTTACCGCAGCTCTGGACACCCGTATCGCCGCCATCGGCGTAGCCTGCTACACCACATCGTTCGACACGTTACTGCCTTCGATTGGTCCACAGGACGGCGAGCAATCCAGCCCACGCTTCATCTCTTCCGGTCTCGACTTCCCTGACTGGATTGAGCTGGCCGCGCCTCGTCCCTACGCGGTCGTCGCTACCTATTCCGACATGTTTCCCTTCGCGGGCGCTCGCAACACCGTGATTGAGGCTCGGCGCTTCTACTCGCTCTTCGATCCTGCCAGCGCGGGAACGCCGTCCGGCGATGCTTCTGCGTCGACTCCACCAACCCCCACCACACCCGCGCTCAATGCTGACACCACGAATACCGTTGCTCCCACGGCCGCTCTGCAGTTCATCAGCGGTCCTGGCGGTCATGGCGCTCTTGGGCCCATCATGGGCGACATCCTCAGCTTCTTCATCCGCAATCTGGAGCCGGGCGCGGACGCGGCTCATCCGATCCTGCCGCCGTCTCGTGCTCCCGGACCAGGCGGATTCAGACCCGAGTCCACCGGCCTTCCAAAAGACGCCCTGCAAGTAACTTCTACTGGGCAGGTTCTTACCAGTTATCCCAACTCCGAGACTGTCTTTACTCTGAATCGGAAGCGTGCGGCAACAATCATCCCTGCCAGCCGCCCCGCCTTGAAAGGTGAAAAGCTGGCCGCTGCAATCCGCGCAACCACCGGAGCGCAGGTAAGCCCAGGCGCCTTCAAGGCAGACGCCGAATCGTTGCATGCAAGGAGCGGACCATTCGTACTCAGTTCTGAAAACGGGATCGATCTTCAGGGCCAAATCGCCATTCCTGCCAACGCAGGCCGTCACCCCGCGATCCTTCTGTTGGTTCCTGACTCGATTGGAGAGGACAGCCCCATTGCCCGCGCGAATAAAGCACAGTTCGACACCCTCGCCGCGGCCGGGAATGTCGTCCTGGCAATTACACCTCGCCCATCGCCGCCTGGAACGGACGATATGAAATCGCCGATTCTCGGCCCGTTCTACCTGCTCAGTCTGCGTGCCGATCTTGTCGGCCGCACTCTCATTGGCTTGCGCATCGACGACGTGATTCGCGCTATCGACTACCTCTCGAACCGCACCGATGTCGATCCTGCCAGGATTACCGCTGCTGGCAGCGGCCACATGGGCCTGGTTCTCCTCCATGCAGCGGTTCTCGACTCGCGGATCAAGCACATCGCTATCGACCATACCCTCACCAGCTACCGGAGTTTGCTGGATGCTCCGCTGCCCACTGGAGCGCCTGAGGATGTGCTCCCCGGCGTGCTGCTCCACTACGACATTCCCGATCTCGCAAAGACTCTTGGGCCCCGCTTGACAGAGACTGACCCGCTCAATGGAACCGACGACCTCAGCCAAACCTCCACCCCGCTCAAAGTCCTCACTGGTCCGGCACATTAGAACCTGTTCTAGAATCGATGGGGGTTGCAAGGGACCTCTGCCGGGATTGAATGTATCATCACGGCGGTTTACACATGGAGAGGCAACGGATATGAAAAATGAATTCCTCGCGCGCCGCAGCTTTTTGAAAACGACTGGGCAGAGTCTTCTTGCGGTTCCTGCGTTGTCTCTGCTGCCGGCAATCGCTGTTGCAGAACAAGCTCCTCCACCGAAGCCAGGGAAGAAGACCGCCGCCACGGCTGATTCAAAGCCCAGCCTTCTGCTCAACATTCGTGACTTTGGCGCAACTGGCGATGGCGCTACCAAAGATACTCTTGCCATCCAGCAAACCATCGATCGCTGTTCTGTCTTTGGCGGTGGCGAAGTGCTTGTTCCCGCTGGAAACTATATCACCGGGTCAATCCAGATTAAGTCGAATGTCGTTCTCCGTTTTGAAGAAGGCGCGACGATCACCGGCAGCCCCGACTACGCAGACTATCCCATCACCCAGGTGCGCTGGGAGGGGAAATGGATTCAGGGACACATTGCCCTGATCTATGCCATCGACGCCAGCTCCATTGGCATCATCGGACCCGGAAAGATCGATGCCTACGTCCCACCACCCGCACCGTTCAACCCGCAAATTAAGCTGCGCCGTCCAGCGCTGGTCGAGCCGATCCATTGCAACAACGTTCACTTTGAGGGTTTTTCTACCAGCAATCACGGCATGTGGTCAATGCATCCCACCTGCTCTGAAAACCTCGTCTTCAAGAATCTGACCATCCGCAGCACCGGCGGCCTGGGCGACGGCATCGACGTTGACTCGTGCAGGCACGTCGTCATTGACGGCTGCGATATCTCTACTGGGGACGACTGTATCTCGCTGAAGTCAGGCCGAGGCAGCGAAGGCTATACCCTGCACCAGGTCACTGAAGACGTACACATTTCCAACTGCACCTTTGCCGACTCTATCTTTGCCTGTATCGGCATTGGAAGCGAGACCTCAGGCGGCATCCGTAACGTCCACATCGAGCACTGCAAATTTACCGGCGCCAGAACTTTCGCTCTTTATATCAAGACGCGCCCCGGTCGCGGCGCCTTTATTGAAGACATCGTGGCCAACGACCTTGAAGTCTCTGGAACCCAGGGCGGGCTGATTCGTTTCAATTTACTTGGCAGCGGCAAACAGGACGAGGAGCCTGTTTCCGGCATGGATGGCATTCCTACGGTCAGTAACTTCAAGTTCTCAAACATTCACGTCACGGATGCGCCGATTCTTGTGGACGGAACCAGCGTCCATCCGGATAAGCCGCTGGAGGGCTTTTCCTTTACCAATATCAGCGGGACGTGCACCAAGGGAATCTATCTGGCGAATGTACACAAGGCTGAGATTCGGAATATCAATGTGTTGGGCTATGCCGGTGCGCTGATCAACACCTACAACGTGACCGGCATGGGGCTGCATGGCGCAGTGGCAACCGAAGCTCCCAAGGTGGGCGATCCTGTTCCCGTGCCGGCCCAACCCTATCAACTGCGCTGACGCTCCTTTACTACGCGAGACGCAAACACGGGCACCGCGCTCCCAGGACAGCGGCGACGGGGAGGCCTACTCCACCGTTACCGACTTGGCCAGGTTCCGCGGCTGATCCACATCGCAGCCGCGGCGCACGGCGATGTAATAGGCCAGCAGTTGCAGCGGCACAATTTCAATGAGTGGCGAGAGCAGTTCGATGGCCGGCGGAACGTGGATGACGTGCTCCACCAGGCTGCCGATGGTCGTGTCGCCTTCGGTAGCTACGGCGATCACGCGGCCCGAGCGGGCGGTGACTTCCTGGATATTGGAGAGGGTTTTCTCGTAGCGCAGTTTTGAGGCGGGGTCGGATTCGTCCCTGGTGGCCAAGACCACTACCGGCAGAGTCTCGTCGATCAAGGCGTTGGGGCCGTGCTTCATCTCGCCGGCCGGATATCCCTCGGCGTGGATGTAGGAGACTTCCTTCAGTTTGAGCGCCCCTTCGAGGGCAATGGGGAAGTGAATGCCGCGGCCCAGGTAGAGAAAGTCGCGCGCATTCGAGAATTCTTTAGCAAGCTGTTCGCATTGGGCAGTGCGCTGGCGTAGGACTTCTTCGATTTTCGAGGGGATGCGGCTCAGTTCCTCGATCAGCGCCACCGACTGGGCAGCGTCCAGCTTGCCGCGCAGTTGCCCCAGCTTCAACGCCAGCAAAAACAGCGCGGTCAGTTGCGCGGTGAAGGCTTTGGTGGAAGCTACGCCAATCTCCGGGCCGGCGTGCGTATAGATGGCGCCGTGGGCTTCGCGGGCTACCATGGCGTCCACCACGTTGCAGATGGCCACGGTCTTCGAGCCCAGCCCGATCATCTCGCGCTGCGCGGCCAGCGTGTCGGCGGTCTCGCCGGACTGGGTGATGAGCAGGCCCAGCGCATCGGGTCCAGCGATGGGGTCGCGATAGCGGTACTCGCTGGCGTAGTCAACATCCACAGGCAGGCGCGCGAGCCGCTCGATCATGTACTTGCCGGTAAGCGCGGCGTGCCAACTGGTGCCACAAGCGGCGATGCTGATGCTCTTGGCGCTGGCTAGCTCGTGATCGGCAATCTTCATCTCGCCGAGGAAGACTTTGCCTGAGTCCAGCGAAACCCGGCCCAGCGTGGTGTCGGTAATAGCCCGCGGCTGCTCCCAGATTTCCTTGAGCATGAAGTGCTTGTAGCCGCCCTTTTCCGCCTGGATGGGGTCCCAGAGAATGCGCGTGATCTCGCGCTTGATCGGGTTGCCGTCAAAGTCGGTCAGCTCGACACCGGCCAGGGTCAGGATGGCCATGTCGCCATCGGCCAGCAGAACCATGTTGCGTGTGTGCTGGAGAATGCCGGGAACGTCGGATGCTACGAAGCACTCGCCTTCGCCGACGCCGACCACCACGGGCGGGCCAAAGCGAGCAACCACGATCTTGTCTGGCTCGGCTGCGGAAAGAACGCCCAGCGCGAAGGCTCCGGTGAGCCGCTTTACGGCGCGGCGGACGGCAACTTCCAGCGCAATCGGCGCGCCGGCAGCTTCCGCGTCCAACTGGACCTGCTCGATTAAATGAGCAATGATCTCGGTGTCGGTCTCGGTAACGAACTTGTGGCCCTGCGTGATCAGTTCACGCTTCAGGTCGAGATAGTTCTCCACAATGCCGTTGTGGACCACCACGATGCGGCCTGTGCAGTCGCGATGTGGGTGGGCATTCTCTTCCGTGGGCCGCCCGTGCGTAGCCCAGCGCGTGTGGCCGATGCCGAAGGTGCCATCGAGCGGATGCTCGCGCAAAACCTCTTCAAGGTTGTGCAGCTTGCCCGAAGCGCGCCGGACTTCAAGCGTAGGGGAAGGAAGCGTAGAGCGCGAGGGGCTGCTCACGGCGATGCCCGCCGAGTCGTAGCCGCGGTATTCGAGGCGTCGCAGCCCCTCGATGATGACTGGAACGACCTTCTTTTTGCCGACGTACCCAACGATGCCACACATGAGTCCATTCTAAGCGACGCTGCGTGCGAATGCAGTTGGCGAAAAGATGGAGCGCGGGAGCGCTTGCTCGAAATGGCATTGGCGCGGGGTAGACCCGAAGTGGAACCACAGCAGGGATAGTCTTAGAACTTATCCGTAAATTGCGCATTCAGTGGCGCCGCTCTCCTGAGCGGCTGTACTGGCGGCGTCCTCGCCGCTAGCATCCCAGCGCGGGCCAGGAGGCCCGCACGACAGCCGACCTGGAGGTCGGCGCTACCTATTTACGGTTAAGTTCTTAGTCGTCGTCTTCTTCGGGCTCGTAGTCCTTGCAATTGTCTCGCTTGCCGCATGCGCGACAGTCATCCGGAGGATCGCAGACGGTTTTCTCCGGGGCGAGTTCTTCGCCCTCGGGACCGCGGGTGAGGAAAGGGACCGCATTGATTTGGAGGATGTTCGGGTTGTGTTCGACATTTTGCGAGGCGATCTGGAGGCCGTAGAGAAAGAGGCCGGCACGGCGAGGGACCGGGGGCACCCTCATCTTGGTTTGAAAACTCATCGAGGGAACCCGCCGTCTGCGCGTCACCACCTGAGGCAAGAGCCGGATGCGGGAAATCCGCCTGTCCGGATCTGTGCGGGGGGCGGACCGTGAGGTCCGTCCCTACCGCGACCTGCCTAAAACCGATGCGAAGCAGCGCGGGCTTTTGCCGGATGTGACGAGGACGCCGCACGACGGTGAACATCCCGTCTGTCCCCGGTTTTCCGGTTTTCAGGGTGCGCCACCCGCCGCCCGTGAAATCATCTTCGGACCCTGATCAGTTCGCCATTGTCGGCGAGGAATGCCACGGTATTGTCTGTGAATTCCGGGAGTTTCCTTTCAAGCTTGCCGAAATCTGCGCCGCCCGGCGGCATTCTTTGCGAGAATAGGACTAGCCCGAAATTATTAAATTGAGATGGTTCAGTGTGAACGACATATTTGAGTTTGAAATCAATTATGTACGCCTCCTCGTATTGCCGGTCTGGAATTCGAACATAAACCAAATCGTCAGCGCCGAAGACATCAGGCTTAGTGACTGCTAACCCGTTCTCCATAATCGAATAGTGAGATTTTCTGCACCAAAAATGGTTCGCAAACCTGATGCAAAGAAGAAGGGAGGCAATGAAGAACAATGTCATGACAATTGCGATTTTCCTCATGGCTGGTAGTCTCGGGAATTCGGCGAAGTTCCTTCTTTCTGCTGTACATACTGCAGGGTTTGGATCTTAACGTCGCCTTCTCCGGCATAGACGGCTGCCCCTCCTCCTATCGATATCACGGTGTGCCCGTCGAGATGCCCATGCATTACGTCCGGCGGGAACGACGTATCCGTCTGAGCAACGCACCCTTTTCTTGCGTGGCGTTTAGTGGTGCACTGTCTCTATGAGCGCAGTGGGAGTGATGCACCGCCGCCTGCTTCTAGAGAAGTTTGCTAACTCCTCTCCCGTGCTCGACCGCGATCCGCTACGGGGACGTCGAATACACCCATCCGGCCCGCGGCAACAAGGCCTGCGACGAAGCTGGCCCCCGCGAGCATTGTCAGCCAATCGAGCGCGGACGGAGCGGCCACAAAATTGAGATTCGCCAGCATTGCCCACGTGCCACCAATCAAGCACAGCCATTTAAAAGCAAGGTGGTCGGATTCCCGGGCCGCCGCTCGATTCAACTCATCTAACCCGCGCCAGCGCACAGCAACGAGCACTGCGGCCAGAATCGACAGGAAGAGCCAGCCCGATAGACCAATGACGGACGGCACGGCACGCCCTGGCCCGGCAAGACTCAGCAAGATCAGTGCGGCCCCCGATGAAATCAGCGCGCCGGCGCCGAGCAGCAGTGCGCGGCCGTCCCGGCGCAGTTCGCCGGCTTCCTCGGGATCGTCCTGGAATGCTGCGCTGGCGCGAACCGCCGCCGCGACGAGGCCGAACGAGATTTGGAGCATGCCGACCACTCCCGCGAAGAATACGGAGGCGCGTCCGGCATCCACGGTGCCGCTCGTGTGCCGACCCTGGCTCATCCAAAAGAAGAGCGCCCAGAACATGATGATGACAACGAACATAAAAATGGATGGAATCCGCGTTCCTCGCGGACGTGTCCTTGATCCGTTAATGGCCATTATTCTCACTCCTTCTCCGGCTCCCAGCGATCGATGAACAGTTCCGTTACAGCGACACCGCACAGCTTCGCCAAACGGAGCGCCAACGGCAGACTGGGATCATACTTGTCGGTCTCAACTGCGTTGATCGTCTGCCGCGACACACCGAGCCGCCGGGCCAGTTCGCCCTGGCTCCAGCCTCGTGCCTCGCGCATCGCCTTCAAGCGGTTTTCCAATGTCTCCCCTGGCGGGTGGCTCCGGTCCGGATGACCTTTCCCGACCACGATGAGGGTGCCCCCGGTCCCTCGCTTTTGGGGACCGGGGAGACCACAGACCTCGACCATCCGTTTCCGTGTTCCAAACAATGAGGGTACATTGAGGCAGATGCCCCAGGTCCTGCTTTTGGGACCTGGGAAGCCACAATCCTTTCCCTACCCCTTGCATAAAATTACG
>Ga0302319_10001179_pt1 | contig 58553 bp, 55 predicted proteins | sample Bog_T0_2_FD_203319 | JGI IMG/M metagenome (GOLD analysis project Ga0302319, IMG submission 203319) | Peat permafrost microbial communities from Stordalen Mire near Abisko, Sweden - Bog_T0_2 | ecosystem: Environmental > Terrestrial > Soil > Wetlands > Peat | place: Sweden: Abisko, Stordalen Mire...
CGACGACGCCTTGCTGCAGCAGCGCGTCGATCGGTTTGGGCAGCGCTCCGAAATTGATGGAGTCCGATTGCTGGAAAACTTCGATCATGCAAGAGCCCCGCAGCCATCGAGGGCGAATTCCGGTTCATTTCACCAGGTGAAGGGGATGCGCGGCGGCTGCCGGCGCCCTTGGCTTGTGTGATGAGACCGCTTCGACCACGGCGTCCGAGATCAGCCGGCCGCGCTCGTCGATTCCGGCCCAGCTCGCGCGCCGTCCGCGGGAATCGATCTCCAGCAGCTTCGCGCCCGCCGGCACCTCGGTGCCGTCACGGACGATGCCGCGCAGGATCCCGTCGAACGGCGCGCGCACCGGGACATTTCCCAGATGGCCGACGACGAAATCCTTGAACACCCGCGTGCCGATCTCGATCGCGGTATTCCACCGCCCGGTGAAGCCCGCGCGCACGAAGCGTTCGCCGGCATGCTCGCCGAGCCGCTGCGATACTCCATCGGGCTGATCGGTGCAGCCTTCGCGAATGATGCGCCCTGCCTTTCCCGGCCTGGTTTCGATCGCGACGTCGCAATTGACGTCGCTGGCAAAGCCGGGACCTAGTCCGATCGACAGGCGGCCGAGCCGGCGCAAATCGGGTGTCGCGAGGTATTTCTGCATTCGGGCGTCGACGAGAACATCGATGGCCTGAATCACGATCAGGTCGAGCAGTCCGAGCTCGGTCACGGTGACCGCGGATCCGTCGGCGAGACGGCTTCGAATTTCGAGCCCGGTATCGGCGCGCCGCGCGCCGATACCCTCGACGGCGACGCTGTCGTCGTACAGAGCGTCGTGGAAGGCCATTTTGCGGCGTATCACCGGAGGCTGCGGGTCGTGCGACAGCACGGTCCGGAAATTGTTGCGATGAAGCTGCACCGCGACCGCCGAAGCGATCTCGTTGGTGCCGAGAATGACGGCAAATGAGAAGGGAAAGGCGGCTCGCATTTTCGCGCGGCTCCGGCATCGTGTTGCCTCCGCGAAGCAAGAGCCGGGCCGCTCGCTGAAAACACGAAATCTCGAACGGAATCAGGCCTCGGGGCAGGGTTCGCCGCGGATCAGGTCGGATCCCCAACAGTCCGGCATGTCGGAAACCTGACACCGGGCCGCGCACCCGGTTTGCGGGAAATCCCGGAAATTCGATTTGTGCCGGCGTTCCCGAGCGCTTCGGCACGGGTTCGCAGGCTGCTTTGCAAGTTGGTTTGGAGCTTGCATGACTGAAGTGACCGACCCCTCTGGAGTGCGTCGCGATGGCCATGGACGGAAATGAAATCGAGCGCCTGATCAAGCAGGCCTTCCCGGACGCCCAGGTCGTCGTCGTCGATCTCAGGGGAGACGGCGACCATTATGGCGCGCGCGTCACGTCGGGGATATTCCAGGGCAAGAGCCGGATTCAGCAGCACAAGATGGTCTACGACGCACTGCAGGGCCAGATGGGCGGCGCGCTGCACGCGCTCGCGCTCGAAACCATCGTGCCGAAATGACGGACCGGCTTTTGCACCGCGACCGACAAACCAACCCGATGGCCGAGGAGAGAACATGACCGGACCGACCGCCGAGCGTATCAAGGAAATTGTCGCGAGCAGCGATGTGGTGCTTTTCATGAAGGGGGTGCCGACGGCGCCGGAATGCGGCTTTTCCGCCAGTGTGGTGCAGATCCTGGACGGGCTGAAGGTACCGTTCAAGGGCGTCAACGTGCTGGCCGATCCGCAGGTCCGCGAAGGCATCAAGGCGTTCTCGGACTGGCCGACGATCCCCCAGCTCTACGTCAAGGGCGAGTTCCTGGGCGGTGCCGATATCGTCCGGGCCATGTTTCAGGAGGGCGAACTTGCGGTGTTGTTGACCGACAAGGGCATCCTGAGTGCGGCGACATGAGTGAATCAGCCGCGGATTCCGATTTCGAGCTGCCGCAACTCTACAAACATCATGCCTTTGCCTGTTTCACGCAGCGGCCGCCCGGCCATCCGCGCGGCAGTTGCGGCGCGGCTGGCGCCCAGCCATTGTGGGAACGGATGAGCAAGGCGATCGAAACGCAGGGGCTTGGCGATATCGGCTTCACCGCCTCGGGTTGTCTTGGCTTCTGCAACGCCGGTCCCTTGATGGTGGTTTATCCGGAGGGCGTCTGGTACCGGCCGACCAACTCTGGAGATATCGAAGAGATCGTCGAATCCCATTTCAAGCAGGGCAAGCGGGTGGATCGTCTCGCCGTGATTCTGACGCGGCGTTGATCGCGCCTTTTGCTGCAGTCGCGACCGGCGCGATGACACCGCCGACCGGTCATGGACTTGCAAGCGCAGCCGAACCGGCCTGGCTTCGTGCCGGACGCAGTAGTGCCACGCATTCAAGGTTGCCCGCGAGGTCAAGCGCCGAAAATCCGTCCGGCGTTTCCGCGCTGACGTCGGCTCCCTTTGCGAGCAACCGTTCGACGACGGCGGCCTTGCCCGACGAGGCCGCATACATCAGGGCTGTTGCGCCATTGTCGTTGCGATTGTCGATGTCGATCCCGGCTGCGACCAGCATGTTGATGACCTCAAGATGGCTGCCGACGCAGGCCAGCCACAAGGCGTTGTTGCCGTCGGCATTCCGTGCGTTCACCGATGCGCCTGCCGAGATCAGCAGGCCAACAATGTCGCATTCTCCGCTGCAGGATGCCTTCATCAGCGGCGTCATGGCGTTGGCGATGACGGCGTTGATTCCACCTTCGGCAAACGACTGCGTGGCCAGCCATTGCTGCAGCACGGCCTCCCGGCTTGCGGCGTCGGCCGGTGGCCTGGCGCACCAGGCCTCGTATCCGCCGTCGAGGCTGTACACCTCGGCGAACCCGAAATCGGAAAAAGCTTGCGCATATTCGCGACTGGCGTTGCCGTGGTAGCAATAGATCAGGACCGGGCGCGTCCTGGCGGTGGCGACGATCAGTGTCCCGAGGTTGGCCGAGGAGACCGGCTGCGCCCCGTCGATGCGCGACGTCGCGAAGGAACCGGCGTCGCGTGCGTCGAGCACCAGCGGATCGCTTTGCGACAAAACAATTTCCGCGCGCCCGACATCGATACGTTGCAACGGCGTGCGCGCGGTCATGGAATGGTTTCCCGGGTTGGCGGCGCTTGCCGGTGCGGATAGCCAGGCGAGCTCGAGATCCGGTCGTCGCTCAGCGGACGTCCGACGGTGAAATGGTAGAGGGCCTGGTATTGCGTGGTGGAAAGCCCGAGGATGTCGTGCAGGGCGTCGTCGAAATAGCAGCCGATGCCGGTTCCGCGCAGCCCGGCGGCTTCGGCTTCCAGGTAAAGCGCATGTCCCATCAGTCCCGCTTCCCAATGCAGTTGGCGGTAGCGCCAGGGGTTGTCCCTGACCACGGGCTCGAATTCGCCGAGCATGCTGAGCGAGAAGCAGCTGTCGCTGGCGATGGCCTGGTGGCAATTCATGGTTCGGGCGACGGCCCGGCAGTCGCTGCGCAGCAGTCTGAACAGGGGAAGATGCGCGGGCCGGCCTTCGGGCGCCTGCCACTCGAAATCCGCGCGCATCAACGCGCGAAGCGCATCGATTGCCGCGGGGCGGCGGGGCAGCGCATAGACGCCGGCGTCGAGTCCCTCGACGCGATGGACGAACAGCACCGGATGCAGGCGCGGCGCGAAATTCCAGACGTCCCAGGGCGCGTTTGGCCGGTCCAGCAGGCTATCCAGCAAATGATAGAAGCAGTCCGCCGTGATGCGGTGTTTGCTGTCGAAACGCTGCGCGCTCCGGCGGCCGAGAATGACATCGACCGCGCGGACTTTGTCGGTCGAGCGCCGCGGCGGATAATCCGGGAATTCGAATGGCAATCCGGTGCTGCGCCCGCGTGTCGCCCGGCTCACCTGTTCGATCGCCGGCCAGCGATAGAGCGGATGCGGGTCGAGCAGATTGGCGCGGCCGGCCCATCGATTTTCACTGCCTTGCCGGGCGAACGGTGGACAATGTTCTGCCGCCGGGCCGGCGCCCGGCGTGGCCGCGATCGCAATCAGAAGATCGGCGTCTTCACATTCCGCGCCTGAAAAGTCGCCGCTGCGATCGATGCCCATCATCGCCGCAAGCTCGGCGCTGTCGACATCCTCGACCAGCGTGACGCCCCATCCCAGTACGCCCGCGGCGTAACGCAGGGCCGCGAGCGCATGGCCGATGTCGAGCTGGCAATAGCGGAAGGCGCGCTCGCCATATTTCCACGCTTCCCGCCAGTGCACCGACGAAAGGCCGATCCAGAGCCGGGTAGGCGCCTCGAGCCGATTGTTGCTCCTGCACCGCAGTTCCAGCGCATGGTCGCGGCTCAGATAGTGATAAACCCCATCATGGAGGCCGGGGACATTGCTCGAAAAAACGTAGGCTTCGGTCGGATGCAGATTGCCGCTCGATGGATTGCAGCGCACCGCCCAGCGGTCGGGCCCGTATTGCTTCCAGGCGGAGAGCGCCATCGAAAGCTGCAGCAGGCTGGCAACGGATTCGATGCCGAGCGAGGCCCTGGCGACGCCGCCGCCTTGTGTGCAGGCCTGGGCAAAGCTCGTGCCGAGCCGCTCCGCGTCGAGTTGAAGTTCGATTCGCGCACAGCCCGCAAATTCCCGGAACGGATTGGGCTGTGCGTCCCAATCGAGCGCTTCGGGACCGGCCGCATAGCGCTTGAGGCTGTGCTTGGTGCGTGCGTGATAGGCCAGCACGGTTTCGGCGGGGCTCAGGGCCGATAGCGCGGCGGCGTTCATCGGGAGGACGATTTCGACGTCGTATTGGGATCCGGACAGTGCGGGGACGGACCGGGTCGGCTGCAGCTTTCGGCATTGGGGTCCGCGGCGCCGCCCAGCAGCGACGTCACGGGTTCGCGGTCGAAACCCGCGCATCGCTGTCCGTTTGCTTCCACCAGCGGCCGCCGGATCAGGATCGGTTCCTGCACCAGAAGGGCGAGCGCTGCGCCGGGATCGAACAGCTTGGGATCGATTTCGCCCGACTTGATGCGGGGGGCGACGGGATTGAACCAGCAGGCCACCGGCGTCGACCCGAAGAACTCGCGCAGGCGTTCCCCGGTCCATGGCTCCGTCAGCAGGCTTTTCGCGCTGACGACATGGCCGGCAGCCTCAAGCAGCTGTTTTTGCCGTGCATTGGTCTTGCAACCCGGCTTCTGGTAAAACACGACATGCGTCATGGCGCGGCGTCCCTAGAGGACGCTGAGCTGAACCAGCGGCGACGCGCCGCCCCGGCCCAGGATGGTGTCGACCTTCTTGCGGACGGCCTCCAGCGTCAGCGGCTTGACCATCGCGCCATGGGCTCCCGCCTTCAGGCCTTCGATCGCGACCGCCTCGTCGGACTTGGCGCACACAATGAGAACGCGGACCCCGGGAAACTTCGCCGTCAGTTCTGCGATCAGCGCGCTGCCCCTCTGCCTGAGGAAGGAAACGCCGAGCAGGACGACATGCGGCTGTAGCCAGCCGACGCCCTTTTCATAGGCCTCCTCCAGGCTGGCCAGTTCGTGGGTCTCTATTTCATCATGCAGCATGAACTGCAGCGCGGCACGGGTAATGTCATCCTCGTCGATGACGAATACCCGGCGCTGGTCGATAGCTTTCGATGTCTCGACGCCAATTTGCATTTCAACCTCCTTGAGCTTGCAGTCATGTCCGGTCGAAGGGGCCCGCAGGGCTCTGGCAAGATTGCTGCTAGCAAATTCCGTTCCGGGCGCGCCGAACCCGGATTATGCAGCGCAAGCGACAAGTTGAACTGTCCGGGGTGTGCTACGGCCTTGCCATCCTTGTCAGATTTCCAACAGCCGCCGGACAGCGGAGCCGGAGCTGTCGCGTTCGACACAAAGGGCGAAAACCGGAGCGTCGGAAGTTTCGGAAGCCAAATCATCAGCTTAGGACGAATGGCACGCCGGTTGCTATTGCCTCGCTGGAACAAGGAGTGAGGGCTGAGTGCACGCAGACGCTTCGACGAGCGATGCGCTCCTTCCCGTAACCCATGTGCCCGGTTCTGTAACGGAAACAGTCTCGCGCGGACGCGAGGGACATTGGCAATCGGTTCATGGAGAACAAAATGGCTGCACTACGACAAATCGCATTTTACGGCAAAGGCGGCATCGGCAAGTCGACGACCTCACAGAACACCTTGGCGGCGCTGGCCGAGATGGGTCACAAGATCCTGATCGTCGGCTGCGATCCCAAGGCGGATTCCACCCGGCTGATCCTGCATGCCAAGGCGCAGGACACCATCCTCAGCCTGGCGGCTGCCGCCGGCAGCGTCGAGGACCTCGAGATCGAGGAGGTCATGAAGGTCGGCTACCGCGATATCCGCTGTGTTGAATCCGGCGGCCCGGAGCCCGGCGTCGGCTGCGCCGGCCGCGGCGTCATCACCTCGATCAACTTCCTCGAGGAGAACGGCGCCTATGAGGACATCGACTACGTCTCCTACGACGTGCTCGGCGACGTGGTCTGCGGCGGCTTCGCGATGCCGATCCGAGAGAACAAGGCGCAGGAAATCTACATCGTGATGTCCGGGGAGATGATGGCGATGTATGCCGCCAACAACATCTCCAAGGGCATCCTGAAATACGCCAATTCCGGCGGCGTACGGCTCGGCGGGCTGGTCTGCAACGAACGGCAGACCGACAAGGAACTCGAGCTTGCCGAAGCGATGGCCAAGAAGCTCGGCACCCATCTGATCTACTTCGTGCCGCGCGACAACATCGTGCAGCACGCCGAACTGCGGCGCATGACCGTGCTGGAATACGCCCCGGATTCGGTCCAGGCCGGCCACTACCGCTCCCTCGCCACCAGGATCCACGCCAATGGCGGCAAGGGCATCATCCCGACGCCGATCACCATGGACGAGCTTGAGGACATGCTGATGGAGCACGGCATCATGAAGCCGGTCGACGAAGCCATCGTCGGCAAGACGGCCGCCGAACTCGCCGCCGAGGCCGCGATCGCGGCCGCCTGAGGCCAACCGATACCACCCGGCCCCTCCGCAGGAGGGGCCGGCATTACCCCCGGGCATCCGTCGTTGTGATGCGATCTTGAAGAGCTTCGGGCAAACGGAAACGCGCGCGACACTTGGGGCAGAACGAAGGGAAATGGAGCGTTCTGTGATGGCAGCGGCACCAGTTGAGCAGTCGATCGATGCGGTCTCCGTGCTGCAGGCTCTGCCGACCGCTGACGTGGCGCCGCGGAGCGAGCGCCGCGGCGCCGCGGCCTATCGTTTGCTGACCGGTTATCACCCGGCTGATGTCGCCATCGACGATGGTTTCAGTTTCGACCGGCATGTGCTGGCTTCGATCCTGGCCGTGGCGGCCGTGGAGAGCGGCGCCGTCGCCGAGCGGGCAGGACTTGCGGCGCAGGATCTCGCCAATCTCATGGCACATTGGTTTCCGGCCGCCTGCGCGATGGGCGCGGCCTGGTCCGCCGAAGTTGCAAAGTCTGACGACGACGAGGAGGTGGCGATGGTGCGCGATCTTCTGCTTGCGCAGCGTTCGAGCCAGGGGGAAACCGGCCGCCTTCTGGCGGCGATGATTGCCCGGCGTGCGATTGAGCCGAACCACCTGTGGGAAGACCTCGGCTTGCGTGACCGCTCCGAACTGACCCGGCTGCTGGCGCGCCATTTCGCCCCGCTGGCCGCGCGCAACACCGGGAATATGCGCTGGAAGCGGTTCTTCTACCGGGCGCTCTGCGAGTCCGACGGCTTCGTGATGTGCACGACTCCGGTCTGCACCGAATGCCGGGATTTCGAGCTTTGCTTCGGCGACGAAAGCGGCGAGAGCCGGATGGCCGAGCGGCGCCGTGAGGCCGCACAGAACGCGGCCTTCGCGATGCCGGCCGCTTCGCTGGCACAGGCTGCGGAGTAACGGACATGGATCTGACGACGACAACCTGGATCGATGTCTCATCGGACCCGCTGGCGGCCAGCGAGACGGAAACGCAGTCCGAATCCGCGCTCGACAAGGAACGGCAGAAGCGCCTGCCTTACGATTGCAGCGATGTTTTGCGCCAAGCCGGAATGCGGCCTACCCGGCAGCGGCTGATGCTGGGCGGGTTCCTGTTTGCGAAGGGCGGTCGCCACGTGACCGCCGACATGATCTACACCGAGGCGGCCGCGGCCAACATGCCGATCTCGCGAGCCACCGTCTACAACACGCTGAACCAGTTCACCGAAGCCGGCCTGCTGCGCCAGATCGGCATCGACGGATCGAAATCATTTTTCGATACCAACCCCGGCGCGCATCATCATTTCTTCGTCGATCACGAGGACAGGTTGCTCGACGTGCCGGCACCGGGGGTCGAGATCGAGCATTTGCCGGAGCCTTTGCCGGGCTACGAGATTTCGCGGGTCGACGTCATTCTCCATCTGCGCCGGAAGCAGGGATGAGGCGCCGACGGCGTCGCATTTGCGACGCTGTCGGAATCGCGACAATCGGCGTTGGATTGAAATCTCCTGCTATTGCAAGGCGTTACAGAAGAAAAAGCGGTGGCACGGGGGTTGCTGTGGAGGGTCTGCGGGCGCCGGTACCGGCTTCGCTGAAGCTGCCAATGGGGTGAGGGTCTCATGATCGAACAGCCGACATCCGCTGGCCGCGGCAACCTCGCGCCGGTGGTCCTCAATGACACCACGCTGCGCGACGGCGAGCAGGCACCCGGTGTGGCGTTCACGACCGCGGAAAAGGTTGCGATCGCCCGTGCGCTGGCCCGCGCCGGCGTCCCGGAGATCGAAGCCGGCACGCCTGCGATGGGCCGCGAGGAAATCATCGCGATCCGGGCCATCGTCGAAGCGCAGTTGCCACTCACCACCATCGCCTGGTGCCGGATGTTGCGGGGGGATGTCGATGCCGCCATTGCGAGCGGGGTGTCGATGGTCAATGTGTCGGTGCCGGTGTCCGATGTGCAGATCGCGGCCAAGCTCGGGGGCAAGCGTTGCAATGCGCTCGACATGGTCGGGCGCGTCGTCGAATACGCCCGCGAAAAGGGTCTTTCGGTGGCCGTCGGCGGCGAGGATTCGTCGCGTGCCGATGTCGGTTTTCTGATCGAAGTCATTGCCGCGGCGAGGGCCGCTGGCGCGCGGCGGTTTCGCGTCGCCGATACGCTCAGCGTGCTCGATCCGGATTCCAGTTACGCCTTGATGGCGGCGCTGCGTGCGACCACCGATCTGGAACTCGAGTTTCACGGCCACGACGACCTCGGCCTCGCCACCGCCAATACGCTGGCGGCCATCAAGGCCGGCGCCAGCCATGCTTCGGTTACCGTCATCGGCCTTGGCGAACGCGCCGGCAACGCGCCGCTGGAGGAAGTGGCGGTCGCTCTCGGGCAGCTCTATGGCCGCGAGACCGGCATCGTGCTGTCCGAACTCGGCAACGTCGCCGCCGTGGTCGCCGCGGCCGCGGCTCGTCCCATTCCGCTCAACAAGGCGATCGTGGGAGATCATGTCTTCACCCACGAGTCAGGCATTCACGTCGACGGCCTGCTGAAGGACCAACGCACCTACCAGTCGCTCGATCCGGTGCTGTTCGGCCGCGCCAATCGCATCGTGATCGGCAAGCATTCCGGCCTATCCGCCATTACTTCGCTGCTGTCGGACCTGGAGCTGACGGCAAGCGCCGAGCAGCAGCGCGGCATCCTGGCCCGGGTTCGGGAGCACGCGATCTACAACAAGGGACCGGTGGCGCGCGAGACCGTGACGCGGATCTGGCGTGAGGTTTGCGATCCCCGTCTGCCCAATTGCGCCTGAGGTCGCCATGTCCGATGCCATAGACATCCCGGTGAGCGATCCGATGGCGGAGGTCAGGCCGCCCCGGCCTTCGCTGTTGCGCCAGATCAGGGAGGATGTCGGCTGCGTTCGCCTGCGCGACCCGGCCGCCCGCAGCGAGCTGGAAACCCTGCTGACCTACCCCGGCATCCATGCGCTGATCTGGCATCGTATCGCCCATCGGCTGTGGAAGGCCGACCGCCGGTTTGCGGCGCGGCTGCTGTCCTGGTTCGGCCGCTTTCTCAGCAATGTCGATATTCATCCCGGCGCCACCATCGGGCAGCGGTTCTTCATCGATCATGGCGCCGGTGTCGTGATCGGCGAGACCGCCGAGGTCGGCGACGACGTCACGCTCTATCATGGGGTGACCCTGGGCGGCACCTCGTGGTCGCCGGGCAAGCGCCATCCGACCCTGGAGGATCGGGTCGTGGTCGGCGCCGGTGCGAAAATTCTCGGACCGATCACGATCGGCAGGGCGACACGGGTCGGCGCCAATTCCGTCGTGATCGAGAGCACGCCGCCGGAAGTGACCGTGGTAGGCATTCCGGCGCGGGTGGTGCGGCCGGAACTCACCCATCGCCGCTTCGTCGGACGCATCGATCTCGATCACCATCTGATGCCAGATCCGGTCGGGGAGGCGATTTCCGTCATGCTCGACCGGGTCGAGTTTCTCGAGGCGCGGCTGGCGCATTTGCAGAAGCGGCTGCGCGATGGCGGCGGCCCGTTGCAGGACGACAAGGCTGCGTCCGGTCCGCGCGCCGCCAGCCAGGCTTGAAAGGAGTTGGAAGATGAACGGTTCCGCGAAACCCGGCGTGCTCGATCAATTGAACAAGGCGGCCTCCGCCGAGGAATTCTTTGCATTGCTCGGCGTCGACTATGATCCCAAGCATGTCAACGTGGTGCGGCTGCACATCCTGCGCCGCATGGGGCAATACCTCGTCAGCGAGGACTTCGACGGGCTGACCGAAGCCGAGGTGACCGAACGCTGCCGTGCGGTGCTGGCCCAGGCCTATGCGGATTTCGTCGCCTCGTCCCCGCTCGACCAGCGCGTGTTCAAGGTGCTCAAGGACGCGGTTGCGCCGCCGCCGGCGCCCAGGAATTTCGTGCAGCTGACGACGTTGAAGTGACGCCGCGCTAGCGCCGCGATCGCGACCGCCGCCCGCAGGGCGACGCGGGAGCCGAAACGCGTCGATTGCCGGGCCCCCACCCCTCGAACATTGCAGGCAGTCATTGCAATCGTGCTGTCGCATTTGCGACGCGTCGCAAATGGTCGCCCGAGTGCCTGTTTCAACCCAATGAAACCGGCCTTGGCTCTCAAGTCGTTGCCGCCGCGAAGAATTTTCGCCGCTTCCGCGATTGGTACGACACTTGCTCTGTCTTGATTGGCCCCCAGGCGGGCGCGGAGTCATCGCATGCACATCGTCGTCTGCATCAAGCAAGTTCCGGATTCCGCGCAGATCCGTGTCCATCCGGTCACCAACACCATCATGCGCCAGGGGGTGCCGACCATCATCAACCCCTACGACTTGTTCGCGCTCGAAGCCGCGCTCGAACTGCGCGACAAGTTCGGCGGCGAGATCACCGTACTGACCATGGGGCCGCCCTCGGCCGAAGACAGCCTGCGCAAGGCGCTGACCTTCGGGGCCGATCGCGCCGTGCTGCTGACGGATCGGTTCTTTGCCGGCGCCGATACCCTGGCGACGAGCTATGCGCTCGCCACCGCTATTCGCAAGATCGGCGAGACCTGGGGCGCGCCCGATATCATTCTCACCGGCAAGCAGACCATCGACGGCGACACCGCCCAGGTCGGTCCGGGGATCGCCAAGCGCCTCGGTCTATTGCAGCTCACCTACGTCGCCAAAATCTCCACACTTGATCTTGCCGGGCGCACCATCGAGGCCGAGCGGCGATCGGAAGGAGGAGTGCAGCTGCTGCGCACCAGGCTGCCCTGCCTGATCAGCATGCTGGAGGCCACCAATGAAATCCGGCGCGGCGCCATGGTCGATGCCTTGCGCGCCGCCCGCGCCGCCATCGTCAAATGGAGCGCGCAGGATGCCGGTGTGGAGGACATCTCGAAATGCGGGCTGCGCGGCTCGCCCACCATCGTCAAGCGCGTATTTGCGCCGGCGCCCCGCGCCGAGAAGGCCGCATTGGTCGATTTCGGCAGCCGGCCGCCCGCCGACGCGCTGATCGAGGACATCTTCAAGCGCCAACCCAAGCTCGAAGCCGAGCTGGCGGCACTGGCGCGTGGTTTCTAACGGAACGTAGCGGAGGCAGTTCGATGAGCGAACCCACCAAGCCAGCCGCAGCGGCGGGCCGCGCAGCGACCAAGAAGGAACTGCCCGACCACTTCAAGGGCTACAGGCACGTCTGGGTGTTCGTCGAACAGGAGCGCGGCCAGGTCCACCCGGTTTCCTGGGAATTGCTGGGGGCAGGGCGGCAGCTCGCCGACAAGCTGAAGGTCGATCTCGCCGCCGTGGTGATCGGCCCGGATGGCGAGGCCACCAGACAGGCCGCCGCCGAGGCGTTCTGCTACGGCGCCGATCTGGCCTATGTGGTCGGCGACGATCTGCTCGCCGACTATCGCAATGAATCCTACACCAAGGCGCTGACCGATGTCGTCAACACCTACAAGCCGGAGATATTGCTGCTGGGAGCGACCACGCTTGGCCGCGACCTCGCCGGCTCGGTGGCGACCACGCTGCTCACCGGGCTGACCGCCGACTGCACCGCGCTCGATGTCGATGCCGACGGTTCGCTGGCGGCGACCCGCCCGACCTTCGGCGGATCGCTGATGTGCACGATCTATACGCTGAATTATCGGCCGCAGATGGCCACGGTGCGGCCGCGGGTGATGCAGATGCCGGAGCGCGTGCAGCGCGACATCGGGCGGATCGTCACCCATCCGCTCGGCCTGGTCGAGGACGACATCGTGACCAAGGTGATGTCGTTCCTGCCGGACCGCGAATCCAGCAAGTCGAATCTCGCCTTTGCAGACGTCGTCGTGGCCGGCGGAATGGGACTGGGATCGCCGGAGAATTTCCAGCTGGTACGCCAGCTCGCGACCGTGCTCGGCGCCGAATATGGCTGTTCACGGCCGCTGGTGCAGAAGGGCTGGGTCACCTCCGACCGGCAGATCGGCCAGACCGGCAAGACCATCCGGCCGAAACTGTATATCGCCGCCGGGATCTCGGGGGCGATCCAGCATCGCGTCGGGGTCGAAGGCGCCGATCTGATCGTCGCCATCAACACCGACAGGAACGCGCCGATCTTCGACTTTGCCCATGTCGGGATCATCACCGATGCGATCCGGCTGTTGCCGGCGCTGACCGAGGCATTCCGCGCGCGGCTGTCGCCGCATTCGCGCGACCGCATCGCGAGCTGACAGGAGCCTGCCATGATCGAGGAGAAATTCGATGCCATCGTCGTCGGCGCCGGGATGGCCGGAAACGCCTGTGCGCTGACGCTGGCCCGGCGCGGCCTCAAGGTGCTGCAGCTCGAGCGCGGCGAATATTCGGGATCGAAGAATGTCCAGGGCGCGATCCTCTACGCCGACATGCTGGAAAAACTGATCCCCGATTTTCGCGAGGATGCGCCGCTCGAACGTCATCTGGTCGAGCAGCGCTTCTGGATGATGGACGACCGCTCCCATGTCGGGCTGCATTACCGCTCCGAGGATTTCAACGAGGAGCGTCCCAACCGCTACACCATCATCCGGGCGCAATTCGACAAATGGTTCTCCTCCAAGGTGAGGGAGGCCGGCGCGGTCGTGCTGTGCGAAACCACCGTGACCGAACTGGCGCAGGACGCCTATGGCCGGGTGATCGGGGTCCGCACCGACCGCCACGACGGCGAGGTACATGCCGACGTGGTCGTGCTGGCCGAGGGCGTCAACGGTCTGCTCGGAACGCGGGCCGAACTGCGCGAGCGGCCGAAGCCCGACAATGTCGCGCTTGCGGTCAAGGAAATGCACTTTCTGCCGCGCGAAACCATCGAGGCGCGCTTCAATCTCCGCGGCGACGAAGGCACCGTGATCGAGGCCGCCGGCACCATCTCGCGCGGCATGACCGGCATGGGCTTCATCTATGCCAACAAGGAATGCGTGTCGCTCGGCATCGGCTGTCTGGTCGCCGACTTCCAGAAGACCGGCGAAACGCCCTACGGGCTGCTCGAGCGGTTCAAGCGGCATCCCTCGGTCGCGCCGCTGATCGAAGGCTCCGAGGTGAAGGAATATTCCGCTCATCTCATTCCCGAGGGCGGCTACAACGCGATCCCGCAGCTTTACGGCGACGGCTGGGTGGTGGTCGGCGACGCCGCCCAGCTCAACAACGCCATTCATCGCGAGGGTTCCAACCTTGCCATGACTTCGGGCCGCATCGCCGCGGAGGCGATCTTCCAGGTCAAGTCGCGCAGGGATCCGATGACCAGGCAGAATCTCGCGCTTTACAAGCAGATGCTGGACGATTCCTTCGTCATCAAGGACCTCAGGAAGTACAAGGACATGCCGCAGCTGCTGCATATCCAGTCGCAGAATTTCTTCCTGACCTATCCGCAGCTGGTTTCCAAGGCGATGCAGAATTTCGTGCGCGTCGACGGCACGCCAAAGGCGGACAAGGAAAAGACGACGCTGCGCTCGTTCGTCAAGGCGCGGTCGTGGAGTGGATTGTTCGGCGACGCATTCCGCTTCGCCCGGGCATGGCGATGAGCCGCAACATGGACTCTGCGCAGGGTCCTTTACGATGGAGGCCGTGACATGACCACCGAGATCTCTGTGCGCGTCGAGGACAAGCTGTTCTACAACCGCTATCTGGTCGACGCCGGCCGCGCCCACATCAAGGTGCGTCCGCACACCGTGCCATCGCCGGCGCTGCTGTCGCTGCTCAAGGCCTGCCCGGCCCGCTGCTACGAGCTCAGCGACAAGGGCCAGGTCGAGGTCACCGTCGACGGCTGCGTCGAATGCGGCACCTGCCGGGTGATCGGCGAACCCGGCGGCGACATCGAATGGAGCTATCCGCGCGGCGGCTACGGCGTGCTGTTCAAGTTCGGCTGAGCCGTGACGCCGCGGCATTACCCGCCACGACCGCCGTCACTCGGCCGCGATTGCTGAAGCCTGCTCGATCGACCGGCGAGCCCCTGCGGTCGGCAAATTGCCGGATCGGCTGCCGATACTGGTCCTTGTGGGCATGCCCCGCTGCCAGCCTGGAGAATTCGCCGTCGCTCGAGCCGCCGGGCATTACAGCTTCGCAACAGGCGCGGCATCGTCGCAGATGCGACACTGCCCGGCGCAGCGGCACCGGATGACGCCGGAAGCAGCTTGGAGCGGCGCTGCGATTGCAATAAGACAGGAGCTGACGCGGACAACAGCAGGGAATCGCCAATGAAGTTCAGCGCACGCAATATTCTGCCCGGCAAGGTGGTGGCGGTGACCAAGGGATCGACCACCGCGCATGTCAAGCTCGAGCTGGCCTCCGGGCTGACCATCACGTCGTCGATCACCAACGAGGCGGTCGACGAGCTCGCGCTCAAGGTCGGCGACAGCGTTTCGGCGGTGATCAAGTCGTCGGATGTGATGATTGGAAAGTAGCTTCGGAAAACGCGGTCGCCCCCAGAGCTGCCCGGGCGGCGGCCCGGCGGGACGAAACCTCGCGCCACCATTCCTCCACCACATGCGGAGCGCACAGCAGGGTGGTGCCGCGGTCGCCGGTAAAATCCTTCCAGGCGTCGAGGCATTTTTCGGGCACCGCGGTCAGCACCGGGCCGCCGGCGATGATCGCCTCGGCGAGCTCGCTGCGCAGCCCGTGTCCGGCGGCTTCCTGCTTGGAGAACTTGTTGACGATGATCAGCGCGGAATCCTCGGCGACGGCGCGGGACACCGCCTGCGAGGCCTCGGCCAGCCCGGCCGGATCGAGCTTGCAGGCCGTGGCGCCGCTGCCGAGCGGCTGGCAGATCGAGATGCTGCGTCCGGTGGCGAGATCGACGACCTGCATGCCGTTCGGTCGGCCGGCTTCGTCCTTGAGGTTCAGCTGCACCACGCCGCCGATGCGCTCGCCGTCGCGCAACCGCGCGCTGGCGAACGCGGCGAGCAGGGCGTCGACGTCGTCCTCGGGCCGATAGAGCACGGCAGCCAGATGGTTGGGGTTGATGTCCTGGAATTCGGATGTCATGGCGATGCCTCGTGGGGTTGGTCTGACAAGAATCTCGCGACAGCCTGGTCCAGCAAGCGGCGTGCCGGCATCGCGCGGCTCCGCGATCGCGTCGGAGTTTTCTTTCGGCGCCGGGTCCGTGCCGGTCCGCCGTATTGCCGCGCCATCGCCGCCGCCGACCAGCGACACGCCTTTGATCTGGGCGAACACCGGCATTTGTACGGCAAGCCCGACGATGTCCCAGGAGCGCAGCGTGATCCGCGCCAGCACGCGCGTGCCGCGGCCGTCGCTGCCCAGCGCCAGCACCACAAGCACCTCGCCCTGGCCGAGCGCGGATCTGGAAACGATGCGTGCCGGCAGCACGTTGAGGATCGAACTCGCTTGCGGGGCGCTGCGGGCCAGGCTGACGTCGCTCGCCGATAACCGCAATCGCAGGTGCGCACCGGTGGGGACGGCGGGCGCCGGCACCAGCAGCCGGCCGCCGTCGACCTGCAGCGTCAGCAGTCCATAGCCGGCATCGTAGGCTTCGACCGTGGCGTCCAGGCTGACCGCGGCCTCGCGGGCGCCGGCAAGCGGCAGCGACGGATCGCTCTGCAGCAGCCGCAGCGGTCCGGCGCCGATGACGTTGCCGTGCTGCATCAGGATCAGGTGGTCGGCAAGCCGCTCGATCTCCGCGATGTCGTGGCTGATATAGATCACGGGCAGCGACAGCCGCGCATGCAGCCGTTCCAGGAACGGCAGGATTTCGTTCTTGGTCAGGCGATCCAGCGCCGACAGCGGCTCGTCCATCAACAGGAGTTTGGGCTGCGACAGCAGGGCGCGGCCGATCGCGACGCGCTGGCGCTCGCCGCCGGAAAGGTTTTGCGTCGAGCGGCCGAGCAGCTTTGCCAGGGCCAGCAGCTCGATCACCTCGTCGAGGGCAATGCCGCCCGTCAAGGCCGCCACGTCACGCGGGGCGCCGTAAAGCAGGTTGGCCTTGACCGAGAGGTGCGAAAACAGGCTGGCTTCCTGGAACACATAACCAACCGGCCGCTGGTGGGCCTTTCGGAAGTTCGAGCCATCCTGCCAGACCTCGCCGTCGATCGCGCAGAAGCTTCCCGCCAGATATTGCAGCCCCGCCAGGCAGCGGGCCACGGTGGTCTTGCCGCAGCCCGACGGACCGAAGATCGCCGTCACGCCGGTCGCGGGCGCCTCGAAGCCGGCATCCAGCGAAAAGCCGCCGATCGTGCCGCGAAAGCTGGCCTGGATGCGGCCGGGGATGGCCGCCGTCACGTCCCGGTCCCGCTGCTGCGCCGCTCGATCAGGGTCACGCTCAGGATCACTGCAAAGGCGAAAACGATCATGCCGGCGGCCAGGATATTCGCCTCCCGCCACTGCGAGGCCTCGACGAAGTCGAAGATCGCGACCGACAGCACCTTGGTGCGTCCGGGGATATTGCCGCCGATCGTCAGCACCAGGCCGAATTCCCCGACGGTGTGGGCAAATCCGAGCACCGCGCCGGCCAGAAAGCCCGGCCGCGCCAGCGGCACGGCGACCGTCCAGAACGCGCGGCGAGGCGAGGCGCGCAAGGTGGCTGCGACTTCCAGCGGCCGGTCGCCGATCGCCGCGAACGCATTGCGGATCGGCTGCACCACGAACGGCATCGAATAGAGCACCGAGCCTACCACCAGCCCCTCGAAGGTGAAGGCCAGCGTGCGTCCGCCCCACAGGCCGGCGATCGCGCCGCCCGGTCCGTCGGGACCGAGCGTCAGCAGCAGATAGAAGCCGAGCACCGTCGGCGGCAGCACCAGCGGCAACGCGATCACGGCAGAAGCGATTTCCTTCCACCAGGCATGCGATCGTGCCAGCCACCAGGCGATCGGCGTGCCGATCAAAAGCAGGATGAGTGTGGTGATGCCGGCCAATACGATGGTCAGGCCGACCGGCTGCCAGAGATCGCTGGACAGGCCGCCCATCGCGGTCAGCTTTGAACGTCGAGCACGTAGCCATATTTCTCGATGATGGCACGCGCCTCCGGTCCCTTGAGAAAGGTGATGAAAGCGGTCGCGGCCTCGTTCGCGGCGCCGCTGCGCAGCAGCACCGCATCCTGCCGGATCGGCGCGTAGAGCTCCTGCGGGACCAGCCAGCGCGAGCCGGGCTGGGATCCCGTCAGTTGCGAAAGCGCGACGAAGCCAAGCTCGGCATTGCCGGTTTCGACGAACTGGTAGGCCTGGGTGATGGTCGCGCCCTCGACCAGCTTCGGCTGCAGCGCCTCGTAGACCTTCAAGGCCTTCATCGCCTCCACCGCGGCCGCGCCGTAGGGGGCCGCGATGGGATTGCAGATCGAAAGCTTTGCGAAGGCGGCCGCCCTGAGGGTTTCCTCGCCCTTGACGAGGCCGGGGACCTTGCTCCACAGCACGAGCTTGCCGATCGCATAGGTGAAGCGGCTTCCGTCAACTGCGAGCCCGTCATCCGCCAGTTGCTTCGGCCGCGAGGCGTCGGCCGAGAGAAACACCTGGAACGGCGCGCCCTGCGTGATCTGGGTATAGAATTGTCCGCTGGCGCCGAAACTGAGCACCGCCTCGTGGCCCGTGCTGGCCTTGAACGCCGCGGCGATCTCCTTGGCGGCTTCGGTGAAATTGGCCGCGACGGCGACATTGGTCTGCGCCGCGGGAAGGCTGGTGGAGGTGAGCACCCAGGCCGCAATGGCGGCGACGAAGCGAACCAGTCTGGCAAATTTCATCCGTGAACTCCTGGATCAGCTCGGACGGCCATTCGGTATCCGCGCCGCCGCGATCATCTCAGCAAGCCGCATGCCGCGATTGGCGCTGGTCCGGAGCTTGCTTGGCAGCCATGCAACGGGCTGGCTTGGTGGCCGGCACGGTCGAGCATGCACGTCATTGTCGCGGGTCCGACAATGGTGTCTTGAACCGGACATGACGCATGAGCAGCACCGCGACTTTCCAGCGAACCCCGGCGGCGCCGGCCGCGGCGATCCCGTCGCCGGCGTTTTCATCAGGATCGATCACGGCCGACTGGCCGATGCCGACGGTGGCATCCCGCGCGGAGCTTGAAATTCTGCTCGCCGACGACGTTCCCCATGGCGACCTGACGACCCAGGCGCTCGGCATCGGCGCAGCGCCCGGCACGATGCAGTTCACGGCGCGCGACGCCATGGTGCTGGCGCTGGCGGAGGACGCCGCCGCCATCCTCGAACTTGCCGGCTGCAGGGTGAACCTGCACGCCGCGTCGGGCAGCGTGCTCGAAGCGGGATCGTCGGTGCTGACCGCGCACGGCCCGGCTTCGGCGCTGCTGCGCGGCTGGAAGGTGGCGCAGACCCTGGTCGAGATCTGGTCGGGCGTCGCGACGGAAGCCCGCGCCGTCGTCGACGCGGCCCATGCCGTCGCCCCCGGCATCGCGGTCGCCTGCACCCGCAAGAATGTGCCGGGCACCAAGCGCTTTGCGGTTGCCGCGGTGAAGGCGGGCGGTGCGGTGATGCATCGCCTCGGGCTGTCGGAGACGGTGCTGGTCTTTCCGGAGCACCGCGCCTTTCTGAACGGGGAATTGCTCGGCGATTCCGTCGAGCGGCTGCGCCGCGCCGCGCCGGAGAAAAAGCTGGTGATCGAAGTGACCACGATCGAGGCCGCGGTGGTCGCCGCCGGCGCGGGTTTCGACGTGATCCAGGCGGAGAAATTCTCGCCGACCGGGATCGCCGCGCTTGTTGCACGCATGATGGCGATGGCCTCGATGCGGCAACGGCCGATCGTCGCGGCGGCCGGCGGCATTCATGCCGGCAATGTCGCCGCCTACGCCGAGGCCGGCGCCGACGTCGTGGTGACGTCGTCGCCCTATCTGGCGCGACCGCGCGATGTCCAGGTGCGGATCGGGCCATTGGATCGGTAGAGCGGCAATCCGGGTATCGTCGAATGCCGGGCGTGCGCGGTTTGCCGGGCGCACCGCCAGCCCATGTGAGTTCACGCGGCAAGGGGATCAGCCAATGTTTATCGCCATGAATCGTTTCCGGGTCGCCAGGGGGTCCGAAGCGGATTTCGAGCAGGTATGGATCGGCCGCGACAGCCATCTCGATGAGGTGCCCGGCTTCGTTGAGTTCCATCTGCTCAGGGGGCCGCCGGCCGAGGATCACACCCTCTATGCTTCGCACACGGTGTGGCAGGATCGCGCCGCCTTTGAAGCGTGGACCAGGTCCGAGGCGTTCCGGGCCGCGCATCAAAGGGCCGGCGCCAACAAGCCGCTCTATCTCGGTCCCCCGCAATTCGAGGGGTTCGAGGTGGTACCAACGGTGGCCATCAAGGCGGCCGATGCGGTGAGGTGACGGGGGCCGCGGCGGAAATTCGGAGCGCGCCCGACCGCTTCTTCAACGCGGCAGCCATCTCGGCCAATCGACCGTGAGCGGCACGTCCTGGGCGCGGATGGAATCGGGCCGGGCCTCGGCCAGACGATCGAGGCGCAGCAGGGCAAGGCCGGATCTGCCGGCGGCTCCGATCAGTCGTCCGAGCTCGGTTCCAGCAGCCGTCACCGGCGTGCCGGCTGCTGGCAGAAGGTCTGGGCCACTGACCGGCAAAATCCGTTTGCGTAATCCGTTCCTGAGCTTCATGCGCGCGGTCAGCTCCTGGCCGACATAGCAGCCTTTCCTGAAATCCACCCCGTGCAGCATTTCGAAATTGGCTTCGAGCGGATAGCAGGCCTCATCCCCGATCTCCGCCGTATCGGCGATTCCGAGCGCCATTCTGTGCCCGGCATAATCGGCAGGCTCAGCGATGGCAAAGCCGAGTCCGGCGAGCCCATCCTCGATGGTGGTGTCGGCCGGGTAAACCAGCCGCGCCCCCATGGAAGCGGTCCGCGGGTCGACGAACGCACATCGCGCCCCGGCGATGACGCCGCTGCCTGCCGCGCCCTCCGTCGGATCAAGTCCCAATCGCGCGATCGCCCCGGTCCCCCACAGCGCCGCCACGGCAAGGGCCGGCGCCGTCTCGCCGATCTCCACCGCCGCGCGCAGCTTGAAGGCGGTCAGCCGCCTGACGAAATCCTCGGCCTGGGCCGCGGCGACGTCGAACAGGATGCGCTCGCCGTCCGGCCACACGAAGGCGTCGCACCTCAGCTTGCCCTGGCCGGTGAGAAATCCCGTGTAAAGGACACGGTCCGGGGCGAGCCGGCGAATATCGTTGGTGGTCAGGCCCTGCAGAAACCTGGCGCGATCCGGCCCGCCGACGGCAACGATTTTGCGATCGGGCAGGGCGGCGGCCTTCAGGGGTTCGGTCATGGCCGCCTCGTTGTGATCGGGCGCAGCATCGCAGCGCATCCAGTGTATGGCGTCGCAGCCGGTCGTGGTCGCCGTTAGCTGCGCCGTGCCAGGGATCGCAGGAATCCCTGGTATTCCTCGGTCAATTCCATATCCACGGCGGGGGCGAGATTGAGCAGCGCATGGGCGATGAAAGCCTGGTCGTTGCGCGGGTCGTCCAGCGCCGCGCGCAGCACCGGCACGTTGTCCTCGATGTGCTGGAGGAAGGCGACACCCTTTTCCAGGGTCTCGGTCCAGCGCGCCCGGGTCCAGTTTGCCAGGGGATACATGATCTCGTGGACGAAATTGGATTTGCGCGCCTTCTCGAAAAAGCGCAGTCCGGTGTTCCAGTTTTCCTTGGCGCGCATCGGCGGTGGCGCAAGGTCGCCCTGCAGCAGCTTCTTGCCGGCCTGGCCGACGAAATCGTCGAGCGTGACCGGCGCCTCGATCCGGGCCTTGAAGTGCCACAGGCCGGACGAGCCGGGAAACTCCTTTCCCATGCTTTCCACCAGCGCGGCTTCCACCTCGTCCACCGCCGCCTGGTCGGCCTTCATCGCCGCCGTCATGCAGAACGCGAACATCGCGTCGTTGCCGATATCGTGCACGCCGCTCTTGCGCAATTGCTGCGGCGACAGCTTCGGGATCTCCGCGCCGGGAGCCGGCACGGCTTCGCCGGCCTGCTGCGCCGCGATGCAGGCGGTGATCTCCAGCCAGCCCATCAAATTCGCGATGAAGGCCTCCGGGTCGACATGCACGATCGCCAGGTTAAGCGGCACTTTTCGCTTTTTCAGTTCCGCCATATCCGTCATGACTTGCCCTGCTGATCGGCCCTGGGTGTCGTTGTCGGGTTTCGCGCAAACGGAGACGCGGGCCCGACACGACGAACTCCGGGCAACGGCTTGCCGTTACCACAGCAAGAGCAATGCCAACGCGGCGGGCACGAGACGGCGCGGGGAGGGAGGGTCAGCCGTTTTGCGGCTTATCCCGTCAATGCTGCGGCGAAACCATTTTCCCGGGAGGACGAAGCGATCCTGAAACAAACCGGGCGATATGGTTTGTGGTGGGATATGCCCGATCCATCGACGGAGACGACGCGCATGCTCGCCGAAAAATTCTTTCTTCTGCTGGAAATGCTCAAAGCCCGCGGCTATCCCGATGGAGGTCCGCGCGTGGTGAGCAGTTCGCCGCATATCCCGATAAAACTGCCCGCCGCCAAGTGAGTCCGGGCGCGGGACCGAAGCCCGGTTTCGAATGACGACGCGGTCGACAGCGATGCCTTGTCGGCCGAGCAGGGCTCCTCAGCCCAGGCGCACCGGGCGAGCAGCATGGTTCCGACAAGCAGAATGCGGGCTCATCACGGCTCCCATATGCCTCACCCGCGCCGCGAACGCTCGCAGCCACCTCATTGGGTACCGCGCAAAATACTCGACGAACCGGATGATTCGCGGAATCCAGGTTTGGGCCTACATGGCGGGAGAAGGCGGGCAGTGCACGCCGGCTCTGGCCCGGCACGTGCGAAATATCGAAAACAACCCCATGCAAAGTAGCGTCGCTGGCCGGGACGCCGTGACCTTTCCCGCGCCCCTCCGGTGCCTGCGGCGGGAGACCGGCAAGGAAAAAGTGGTGGAAGTCCAAGCCGATGAGGGAAACGACGTCAGGCGCTCGGCAGCGTTGGGAGCCAGCGCGGATCGCCACCGCCGCCCGGGAAACGGCGACCCAGAGGCAAGCGACGGCGGGCGGTCGGCAGAACCCGAACCGGTCCTCCCGCTCGACCGGAACTCTGCCTCTCATCTGCTGGCGAGGTTGCCCGGCGCGCCAGATGACGCGGTGTCCGCGGCGGCCAGCAGCCGATCTCGCAAGGCGTCGATGAATGCCCGCACCCGCGCAGGCATCTGCGTGCGGGTCGGGAAAACAGCCCATATCCCGATTTCCAGCGGTCTGACGTCGGCGAGAACGATACGCTGCAATTCGCCGCGCGCGATCTGCTCGTGCACGTCCCAGTAGGTCAACATGGCGATGCCGACGCCGGCCAGGCAGGCTGCCCGCACCGCGTCGACGGTGCTCGCCGACAGGGGACCGCTGATCCGAACCCGCTGCATTTCACCGCCCCGCGTGAAGGGCCAGTTGTCCATCGCATGAAGCTTGATGCAGGGATGGCCCACCAGGTCTTCTGTCGTGGCGGGTTCTCCGAAGCGGGTGACGTAGCCCGGCGATGCGATCAGAGTGAACGGATTGTCGGCAACTCTCGTCGCGATCATGTCCGAAGGCTTCATCACCGCCACGCGAACGGCCACATCCAGTCCTGCCGTGGCAATGTCGACGACCCCGTCACTCAGGGTCAGATCGACGCGTAGCGCGGGATTACCGGCGATCAGCTCGGCGACGACAGGGACAACGATCGAGTGGCCGATGACGTTCGGCGCCGTGATCTTCAACACGCCGGAGAGGCCGGAGCCAGTGGACGAGACCGAGTCGAGCGCCGAATCGCGAGCTTCGATGAGGGTGGCTGCGTGAGGCAAGAAGGCCTCTCCCTCCGGAGTGAGCGACAGCGACCGCGTGGTGCGGTGGAACAGGCGCGCGCCCAACTCGGCTTCGAGGCCCGCCAACCTGCGGCTGACCAGCATGGGTGTGGCGCCCATCTGACGCGCCGCCGCCGACAGGCTGCCGGCGGACACAATGGCGCGAAACAAAGCCACATCGACGAGATCCATATTTTAACGCTATACGATACATTGCTTATCGTCCATCCCGTCTTCTGCGGCTCATCGGTAAACGGTAAATCGAAGTCAGTAAGCGGCGATTTGCCGCGATTTTGAGTGAAACCGCCTGATTTTTGCTGCTGGAGGCGGCGCCCATGGATCTCGACATCAGCGCCTTTTTCGCACCGATTGTTATAAACCGCCGTACCGCGAACCGCTTTTCTGTCGCGCCGATGACGCGCATCACCGGCACCCAAGACGGGCTGACAAGCGTGGCGAAGACCCGGCACCACGACCGGCGATCTGAATTCGGGATCGCTGCGGATGCGCGGCACCTGGACCAACGGGGGCGATGACCGCGATGAATGGCGTCTCAATCTTCTGGCTGCAGCTTTGTTCGAGTGTATTCGTCTTCGGCCTCGTCACGGCGTGGTACGTCTGGCCGTACCTGACCAGGCTTCCTCGTAATTCAGCTCTAACGCTGCTGCTCTTCGTGCATGTGCCCCGCTATGTGGGAATGACCTTGCTGGTTCCGGGCATGGTTGATCCGAAACTGCCCGCAGAGTTTCTTTCCAGCGCTGCCTACGGTGATCTCCTGGAGGCGGCGCTAGCGCTGGCTTCCATCTTTGCCCTGCGGAGCAACTGGCGTTTTGCCATTGCTCTGGTATGGGCGACCAACATCTGGGGATTTGCGGACCTGCTGAACGGCGTGCGCGGCGTGCTGCAGTTGAATGTGCCGAGCTTCAACCTGGCCACCCTTTGGTACGTCTATACGTTCTACGCTCCCATCGTCCTTGTTTCGCATCTCATGATCTTCCGGGTTTTGACCAAGTCGTGGTCCTGGAAAAAATGAGATTGCGAAACCAATGATGATCCTGCGCGGCCTCGCTCGATGCACGCGTCAGTCGCCCATCCCGCTGGCGCAACACGCCTCGACAAGAACTCACAATGGATCCCGAAGTCCTCAAGCCGACGATGGTGCTTGTGCACGGCGCCGTCGAAGACTCCTCGCTCTATCCTTGCTCGACGGGGCAGGACGGAATTCTTGAAGAAGACATCCGCCGCTACGATTTCTCGGGGCCGTTTGAGCCGGTCTTTGCAACCTTTGAGTCGGATGGCCCCCTGATTTTCGCGACCGGAAGCCGCCAGCCGTGCCTGATCGCCATGACGCGGAGCGAAAAGCATGCCATCAGCGCCAGCGCCGTCACCGCAGCGACCGGCAGCTGCAGCAGGCGACCGACCACCACGATGGCCGCGGCCACCATGGCTGCGACGGCATACAATTCCGCACGAAGCACCGTCGGAATTTCGGCCAGCAGCACGTCGCGGACCATGCCGCCGCCGATTCCCGTCACCATGCCAAGCACGATCGCCATGACCGGATTCAGTCCGTGGTCCAGCGCCTTCGAGGCGCCGGCCACGGCGAAGAACGCGAGTCCGGCGGCGTCGAAAACCAGAACCGGGTTCGACATCCGCACGATCAGCGACGAGAAGTAGAAAGTGATGACGCCGGCGAACAGCGACACGCCGAGATAGCGCCAGTCGCCGATCGCGCCGGGTGGAACGACGCCGATCAGCAGGTCCCGGGTGATTCCTCCGGAGTTCGCCGCCGCGAACGACAGGACCAGAACGCCGAACAGATCCAGTTCGCGCTTGACGCCTGCCAGGGCCCCGCTCAGCGCGAAGACGAAAGTGCCCGTGAGATCGAGCACAAGCGGAAGCTTCTCCATGACAGGCCTTCCGGTCCGGGACAGCGATCGACGCCTCGCCGCAGCGCCACCGATTGGCATTCTATGCCGGCAGCCAGGCGCGCGTGGCGACAATCAGGGTCTCGACGCCGGTTTGCAAGGTCGGACGAACCACCGGCGCGAATTTCGGGCTGTGGTTCACAGGCAGGTCATTGAGCCGGTTGGCGGCCTTCGCCTTGGCATAAGCGTCCGGGTCGGTGCCGCCGACAAACCAGAACACCGAAGGCGAATGCCATTCGGTCCCGAACGATCCGAAGTCCTCGCTCGCCGGTGCAGGTCCTGTTTCCCGGACGCGCTCGGCGCCGAAATGTCTTCGGAACGCCTCGACCACCCGCGCGCTGGCAGTTCGGTCGTTTACATTGAGAGGATAGTGATCCAGCGTCGTGATCTCCGGTTTGCGCGGGGCGCCGGAGGCTGCCGCCTCGGCATTGACGATCCGCTCGATCGCATTCAACACCCGCGTCCTTACGCCTGCGTCAAAGGTCCGCACGTTCAGTTTGATGATGGCCTCGTCCGGTATGACATTTTCCTTCGTCCCCGCCTGCAGCACGCCGATGGTTACGACCGCCGCCTCCGCGGCAGCGATCTCGCGCGAAACGATTGTCTGCAGCCGAAGCACCGTCGCGGCCGCCATCACCACGGGATCGATGCTCGCCTGCGGCATCGACCCGTGCGCGCCGCGACCGAACAGGCGGATCTGCAAGCTGTCCGCCGCCGAGGTGATCGCACCGGCACGTCCGGCCACCGTGCCCGAAGGTCCCACCATGACATGCTGACCGAGGACAACGTCCGGCTTCGGGAAGCGCTTGAACAACCCGTCGTCGATCATGGCCTGCGCGCCTTCCGCCGTCTCCTCGCCGGGCTGAAACACCGCCATGACCGTTCCGCGCCACGTCGTCCTGGCGTCGGCGAGCATCCTGGTGGCGCCGACGAGCCAGGTCACATGCATATCGTGGCCGCACATATGACTGACGGGGACGGTGTTGCCGTCGCGATCCTTCGCCGTGACCCTGCTGGCATAGGGTAGGCCGGTCGCTTCCTCGACGGGCAGCGCGTCCATGTCCGCGCGCAGCATGACGGTCGGCCCCTCGCCATTGCGGAGCAGGCCGACGACGCCTGTCTTTCCGACGCCCGTTGTGACTTCGAAGCCGGCTGCGCGAAGATGATCTGCCGCCAGGGCCGACGTGCGGGTCTCCTGCATCGACAGTTCCGGTTGCGCGTGCACGTCCTTGTAGTGCGCTTCCAGCTCGGGGAGGAGATTTTGAGATTACTCAATGCTGGATCGACGGAACCCGCCTGATTCAAAACCATCGGCCACTCCACCGTGATCGAACGCAGCCGATTATTCTGCCGCGGCGGCATCTGAGCAAGTGATGTTTTCGTTGTTGTGAAGCCGCGCTGTGCGCTCAAGAAGTGCCATCAGCAGGGGTAACGCGCGACGCCCTTGCCGGCATAGCTCGCGGTGACGTTGGAGAACTCGCTTCGAAGGTCGCGGCGATCGACCAGGCGTTCCTCCATTTCATCCCGATGGAAGCGGTGGTGAGTGCGGAATTGGCCGCTTGCGCGGCGCCATTGTCGCCTTAATAAGTAATTCCGTAGCTCGGCAGCGAACCGTCCCCGGCCGGAACGGGGCTCAGGTTTCCCGAATTGCTCCCTCGTGCCGGGGCCGCCCCCTGCATCCGAAGGCCTTCAAGGCCACACCGCCCAAATAAAAATTGTCGCGCGCTAGCGGCCCGACTAAGCTCCGGGCCGGGGGCGGGCGGCGACGACGCGACGCTGCCGCGCTCCGGTTCCCAGGGTCCAGAGGAGAGTCGAGCATGAACAAAACCATCATTGTCAGCTTTGCTATTCTTAGTCTGTCGACGTCGGCCGCCTTGGCTGCCAAGACTCACCACGCCAGGAAGCCGCCTGCAGCGCCCGCGGCGAGCACAACCGGCCCGACGAATTTCTTCACGGTGAGCGCCGCCGATAAGCAACTGTATGCCAAGAACAAGCGCGAATCCGGGGTGAAATAACCGCCGCTCCCCCAGGGGTAGAGCGTCTTGGCCCGTCCGCGGAGGGACGCGCCGGGCCGCTTCTCATTTTCCTGGCCTGGGCATCGCCGCGAGTTCCTGTTCGAGCGATCGCGGCGAAATGCCGAGCGTGCGAAACCCCGGCAGTCTGTCCGAGGCGGTGGTGTCGATCTGCATGAGGTCGACCTGGTTGCGGGTGAGGGGCGGGTGCGGCAGGATTTCCGCGGCGCCGGCCAGCGCCTCCCAGAGCGCAAACGGCATCCGCATCAGCAGCGGCCGCGACCCCGTGCTGCGGGCAATGGTCCGCAGCATCTCTTCGTAGGAATAGACCCGTGGACCGGCCAGTTCGTAGACCGGATACGGCTTTTTGCCCTGCCGCAGAACCTCGGCGATCGCCGCGGCAACATCATCGGCCGATGCCGGCTGCAGCCTCGTCCTGCCGTCGCCGAATATCGGATAGACCGGCAGCACCCGAAGCAGCCTGAGAATGGTCGCGAGCAAGCCGCCGTCCGAGCCGAACATCAGCGCCGGGCGGATGATGACCGCGCCGGGGAAGGCGGCCTGGACCGCCGCCTCGCCTTCGCCGCGAACCCGAAGATAGGGCGAGGGCGAGGCCGCGTTGACGCCGATTCCGGAGAGATGAACGAACCGTCGGGCCCCGGCCCGCCGCGCGGCGCCCGCGATCGCAGCGGCGGTCTCGACATGCACGGCATGGAAGGTGTCGCTGCCGTGCTCGACATAGAGGCCGATGGCGTTGACCACGCCATCGGAGCCCGCGACGGCGGCCTCGATCGAGCCTTCGTCATGAACGTCGACGGCGATCTGCTGGATGTCGCCGCCCTCGGCCGGCCCGGGATGCCGCGAGGCGACGCGCACCGTGACGCCGGACCCGGCCAGCTGGCGCACGACGCGACGGCCGACAAAGCCGGTTCCCCCGAACACGGTGACGCAGCGCATCGGCCGATCGACCTGAGGATCCGGGGCGAGGGCCCCGACCGAGCCGTCCAGCGTGGTACGGACGGCCTCGGCGGCCTCTGCCGGCGAACGGCCCTTGTCCACATGATGCCCGAGAACATCGATCAGGATCTGCGCGGCGGGGCCGACGGCCTGCAACTCCTTGATGGCCTCATGGATCAGCGGCTCGGCTTCCAGGTACAGCTTCTGCGCCTGCTCGATGACCGGCTGTGCCCTGGCGAGAAGATCGATCAGAGCCTTGCTCGCCGGCAGCGATTTCTCGATTTGCCGCAGTTGGGCCTCGCTGAAACCGGAGGCGTGACCCATGAGTTCAATGAGCCAGTGCTGCAACATGCTCCACCCCGCCGTTGGCGTTACCGCTGGGCGATCGACCGTTCCAATCGGACAGCCGGCCGCCTGGAAACGGTTTTACACCATATGGCCCGCGAAGGCTGCTGCCGGCGACATTGAAGCCGAGCACAAAATAGGCGGCATCCGCCATTTAGCCGCCGGCCGCGCGGAAAAGCGCAGGCCGCCAAGCCGGAACCAGAATTACGAAGTTATGATGCAGGGCGTTCCAACCGGATCGCTTCGGTGATCCATTCGTCGATGGCGTGGGTGGCGTTGCCGATCGCTTCGGTCGGCGTGCGGCCATCCGACATGCAGCCGGGAAGGTCGGGCACCCACGCCAGAAACCCGCCGCCCTCATAGGGCGAAAGCGGCTCAACTCGAATTTCGTAGTTGCTGTTCATCGTGCTTGCCAGGACTTCCGAACGAAGCCAATGAAGGCTCCAATGTAAACCGGCTTGATGGATCTTCGAGCGGGAAATGTGAGAATTTCATCAAGATAGAAATTACGGTGCCAGTGCATTGACTGTCGTTCTGCTGAGGCGATCTCTGACATTCTCAATTTTTGCAGGAGCGCACTTCACCGTAATTCCCAGTCAATTTTGCGGCGGTGGATGAGGCCGGTTGCGGCACCTTCCGACCTGCCAGGGTGTGGTCGGCTAGTGTCGGCTGCCAGGCGTAGACCAGAAGTGGCCGGCACCCGTTCAAAGCGACGCGTTGACCCATCTCGGAAGAACCGATCCCCCGATATTATTAACAACCGGCCGCGGGGGCCTTCCTGATGCCGCGAGTGGAAGATTATAATGCCGCATCCTGATCACGGGGGCGGTCATGAAACGACGCGCATTCATCGGTATGATCGGTGCTGCGGCATCGTGGCCGCTTACGGCACGGGCGCAGCACCCGGCGAAGATCAGGCGCATCGCGATAGTTAATCCATCTGTGAAATTCGCTGACTTGGAGACCGATCCCAACGTTATGGTTTTCAACGAAGAATTGAAACGCCATGGCTATGCCAAGGGGACAAACCTGATCATCGATTTATATTCGGCAGAGGGACACACTGACCGTTACGGCGATCTGGCTCGCGAAGTCGTCAGCACAAATCCCGACCTGATCGTTACTTCAGGGACTCCCCTAACCCTCCGGTTCAAGGCAGCTACGAACACAATTCCAGTTGTAACCATCACTGGAGATCCCATTCGTTTTGGACTCATATCGAGCATCGCGCGGCCAGGCGGCAACATCACCGGCGTTAGCGTTGATGCGGGACTTGAAATCTGGGGGAAGCGCCTTGAGCTGCTTGCCCAGGCTCTACCCAAGCTCACCAATACCGTTTTTGTTTCGACGCAAGGAGGTTGGAATGGCGCTGGGGGTAGAGGTTTGCGAGAGACGGCGCAAAAATTGGGAATTTCATTAACACCCGCGACTTTGGGTATCACTGTAAACGAAGCGGAGTACAGGCTCGTCTTTGGTTCCATTCAACGAGATCAAGTCGATGGAATTATGATTTCGGAAGAGAGCGAAAACTACCCCTATCGGCTGTTGCTGGTTCAACTGGTCGAGCAAATTCGTCTTCCCGCGGTTTACTCCTATCGTGAGCAGGCTGAGGCCGGGGGATTGATGTCCTACTCGTGGGATATCAAAGCGTCGACTCGCAGGATGGCCATGCAGGCCGCGGAAATTTTGAACGGTGGAAATCCGGCCGAAATGCCCTACTTTCAAGAGGCTCGCTACGAACTGGTGATCAACCTCAAGACTGCAAAAACGCTAGGCCTCGAGATACCGGCCGGATTGGTCGCCGCTGCCAACGCGGTAATCGAATAGTTTTTGAGACCTGGAATTGTCTTCACAAGGAGGCTGACGAAGGCATTTGGCTTGTGAGCTTCATGCAATATGATCTCGGATACTTCGACCTGGAGCAAAAAACCTTGCAACCCCTCGACAACCCGTTCGGCACGAGGTTGTCACCCATGTCCCGGGGTACGTGGTGTTACCTATCTGTCCGGGCCGGACAAAATGGTTACTTGGTGAGCGCGGAGGGACTCGAACCCTCGACCCCATGATTAAAAGTCACGTGCTCTACCACCTGAGCTACGCGCTCACTTGTGGCGCTGTGTAGGGGGCGGCCGGGTGCGGGTCAATAGCGCGGCCAAGCCGGAAACGGTGGCGGGGAAAAGCGGATCTTGCTGGCAGAGCGGTAGGTTAGCCGCGCTTCCTCATGCGGGCCGCATCCCCGGAAATCTGCAGCCGTCAGCTTGCTTCGGGGTGGATCTCGCTGGCCACCGGCGGGGCGGCGCCGATCGCGGTCGGCAGCGCCACCGGGCGCAGCCCGATCAGTTCGGCGGTGCGCACCCCGGTGTTGCGCCAGAACGCGAATGCGTTGATCCTTGAGTTTTCCAGGATGGCGATCGCCACAGCCGACAGGAACGGCAGGCTCTCCAGCACCAGCACGGCGGCGAACACGTCGATCTCGCGCACCTGCTTGGTGTTGGTCACCACCAGCACGGTGGCGCCGATCAGCAAGAGCACGCCGATCACCGCCTCCCAGAACGCCTGGAACTCGACCGACATCAGGGAAAAGCCGCCCTTGGAGGTGCGCGCAAACGCCAGGTGGTCGGTGATCAGCCCGTTGGCCACCGCGCGCGACACCGTCCATTGCACCGACATCGCCGCCACCATCGCGCCCAGCATCTGGCCGATCTTCACCGGCACCCGAAGCCGGTACAGCACCATGAAATGCACCAGCGAGACCGCGAAGGAGGCGATGATCGGCAGGGTCAGGATCTTGTCGGGAATCGCGATGTCGGCGAAGGCGACGATCGGCACCCAGATCAGGTTGAGGATCGCCACTACCACGCCGAGGGTTTCGGCGCCGAGCCAGTTCAGCCAGCCCAGCGCGAATTCGCGGCGCTGGTCCGGCGACAGCCGGCTCGCCCCCGGCAGGAACCGGCGCCAGTGCTTCTTGACGATCTGGAACCCGCCATAGGCCCAGCGGTGGCGCTGCTTCTTGAAGGCCTCGTAGGTGTCGGGCAGCAGGCCATGGCCGTAGCGATAGGCGGTGTAATGGGTCAGCCAGCCGTGTTCGATGATGGCAAGGCCAAGGTCGGTGTCCTCGCAGATGGTGTCGCCGGCCCAGCCGCCCGCCATGTCCATGGCGGCGCGCCGGATCAGGCACATGGTGCCGTGCACGATGATGGCGTTGGCCTCGTTGCGCTGGACCATGCCGATGTCGAAGAACCCGGCATATTCGCCGTTCATGATGTAGTGCATCAGCGAACGGTTGCCGTCGCGATGGTCCTGCGGCGCCTGCACCAGGCCGACCCGGGGATCGGCGAACACCGGCACCAGGTCCTTCAGCCAGTCCGGCTGCACCACATAGTCGGCGTCGATGATGCCGATGATCTCGGCATCGGCGGCGGTGCGGGCCATGGCGATGCGCAGCGCGCCGGCCTTGAAGCCCTCGACCTTCTCGGCATTGATGAACACGAAGCGCTCGCCGAGCGCGCGGCAGTGGTCCTGGATCGGCTGCCAGAACGCCGGATCCGGGGTGTTGTTGATGATCACGACGCATTCGAAGTTCGGATAGTCCAGCCGGGCCACCGCATCCAGCGTCTGCATCAGCATGTCCGGCGGCTCGAAATAGGCGGGCACGTGGATCGAGACCTTTGGAAACACCGAGGCGCCGTCGGCGGCCGGGGCGGGGAGCAGCGGCGCGTCCTTGACCAGCAGCCGGCGCGGGCTGCGGCCGAAGGCGATGGCGGCGATCTCCTCGATCCGCGCCATCGCGATCAGCACCAGCGGAACCAGCAGGATCAGACCCAGGGTCAGCGCGAAGGCCGAGCCGAAGACAAAATAATGCCCGTTCCAGTAGGCGAACACGGTGGCGGCCCAGGCGCCGACGCCGTTGGCCGCCGCCGACAGCACCAGGGCCTGCAGCACGGTGGGGCGGGCGAGGCGCACGATCGGCAGCGACAGCAGGATGCCGACCAGCACGGCGATGGTCGCGAGCTTCCAGTAGTTCTCGTTGACGACCGGGCCGGTCCAGGAAAATTTCGGCTCGCGCGCGGCGTTCAGGATGCCCCAATAGGGACCGACGCCGCCCTCGAAGAACTTCCAGGGCTGGTCGATCGCCTCGACGATGTTGTATTCCATGCCGATGGCCTCGGCGCGGGCGACGAAGTTGCGAAGCACCACGGCCTGCTCCAGCGGGCCGGGGTCGGCATTGCGCAGATTGTAGCCGGCGCTGGGCCACCCGAATTCGGCGATCACGATCCGCTTGCCGGGAAACTTGTCCCGCAGCATCTGGTAGATATAGACCGCCTGGTCCACCGCCTGCTTGTCGGAGAAGTTTTCCCAATAGGGCAGCACGTGCGCGGCGATGAAGTCGACCGAGGTGCCGAGATCCGGATGGTCGCGCCAGATGTTCCAGATTTCGCCAGTCGTAACGGGAACATTGACCGACTTCTTGACGCGCTGGATCAGCTTGATCAGCCGGTGGGCGTTGTTTTCCGCCACCGCCCATTTCAGGGCCTCGGCCCTCGTATCCTCGGGCTGGGCCTCGGCATCCCGCATCCGCTGGCTTTCCTCGCTGAGGATGCGCGCGGCTTCGTCGGGCTCGAGCCCGGTTTCGGGCACCGGCCCGAGGTTCTCGATCGGGACCTGTTCGCCGCGGTAGATGGTTTCGTTGCCGACCACGATGCCGATGACGTTGCTGTTGTGGCGCGAGAGGTTGATCGCCGCCTCGATCTCGCGGTTGTTGCGATTGCTGTCCTTGTCGATCCAGATCCCGACCGTGACCTTGAGGCCGAACTCGGCGGCGATCGGCGGCACCAGTTCGGCGCCTTCAGTCGAGGAATAGAGTCGCACCGCCCGGGTCAGCGTCGAAAGCTTCTTCATGTCGGCGCGCACCTTGTCGGCGTCGGCGGCGGCGTCGACGGTGTGTCCCGGTTCGAACGGCGCGTAGGAGGTGCTGGGCAGGAGGCCGGTGAACTCGGGGGCCTGCTGGCGGTCCCGCAGCGCCCCCCACAGACCGGCGTGCAGGGCGGTCACAAACAGCAGAACGGCGACGACGGCGCGCATCGCGACAAAACCATACGGGGTCAATGTGCCAGGGAAGCGGATCCGTCCCCGAGATCCGACCAAATCAGGCGGCAGAATGATACATAACTCTGCCGGCTGAATTAACAACTGCCATAAGGCAGACGTTTATACAGCCATTGTAATCAAGACATGTCGTTTTGAGGGCGCGCCTGATCGTACCCGCGAAAATTCCGGCTTCGCCGCGGTCGCGCGCGGAATTATTTGGCCGGAGCCGGCGCGGGGGCTGCGGCCGGCGGAGCCGCCGCCGGTACTGTGGCCGGCGCGGTGCTGCCGGCGGTGGTGGCCGCCGGGGCCGGCGGGGGACTTGCGGCCGCCTGCTGCGGCTGCGCGGCGGGATTGATCCAGCAGCCGTGAACCCGGCTGTTCAGCGTCTCGGCCACCTTGGGATCGATCTGGCCGCCGAACCTCGTCAGGCAGCGGAACGCGGCCTGGATATGGCCGCCCGGGCAGCCGAAGCGGTCGTACAGATCCAGATGCCGGAACGCGGTATCGAGATCGTCGAGCCACATCAGGCGCACCACGCGGCGGCCGAGCCAGACGCATTCCGGATTGCCGGCCGGGCCGTTGATGGCCTGCGCCGCCTCGACGAATTCGTCGGTCTTGCGCTGGTTGTCCTTGCTGATGTCGCCGGGGGTGGTCGCATTCGCCGCCGGCTTGCCGGACTGGTCCTGGGCGTGGACGTCGCCGCTCTGGGCCGTGGCGCTTCCGATCCCGATCAGCAGTGCAAGGCCCGAGACGGCGAGGTGGCGCAAGACCGCATGATGAAGCTGAAGCACCCGTCGACGCATGGATTCCCCGATTTGTTCCCGCTCGCAGCCGGTCCCGGCGCGGCCGGTGTGATGCCGTCCAAATAGGTCCCCAATGCGGCGGGGACGTCGCCGGATTCCCATGACGGACATTTTGGATTTTGTCCAGCAAAGCCACAACTTTATCGTCGCGTGGTAAAGCCGGGATGCAAATTCGCGAGCCCCGCTCTTGGCAGATCGCCGGTGACCGGCTAATCGACGATGCTCCTGGAGGATGGAACCGATTTCGCTTCGTACGCCGCTGGCGCTTCTCGTGTTGTCCCTGGTTGCGATCGGCGCCGTATGGTGGTGGCTGGCCACGCCCATCAGCCTGGCGCGCGCGCCGATCGATCCCGACGCCAAGCTGATGTGCGTGTCCTATGCGCCGTTCCGCGGCGCGCAGACGCCGCTGCTGCGGACCACGCATATCGCGCCGGAGCAGATCGCAGCCGATCTCGCCCAGCTCGCCAAAATATCCGATTGCGTGCGGACCTATTCGATCGAGAACGGCCTCGACCAGGTTCCCGCGCTCGCCGCCAAGGCCGGGCTGAAGGTCATCCAGGGGATCTGGCTCGGCAGCGACCGGCTGAAGAACCTGGCGCAGATTTCGACCGCGGTCAGCCTGACCAAGCAGTTTCCCGAGGTCATCAGCTCCCTGGTGGTCGGCAACGAGGTGCTGCTGCGCGGCGAGATGACCCCTTCCGACCTTGCCGCCATCATCCGCTCGGTCAAGTCGCAGGTGACGGTGCCGGTGACCTATGCCGATGTCTGGGAATACTGGCTGCGCAACCGCGAAATCTACGAGGCGGTGGACTTCGTCACCATCCACATCCTGCCCTATTGGGAAGATTTTCCGATCCGCGCCAAATATGCCGCCGCCCATGTCGACGAGATCCGCAAGCGGATGGCGGTGGCATTTCCCGGCAAGGAAATCCTGATCGGCGAAACCGGCTGGCCGAGCGAGGGAAGGATGCGCGAGGGCGCGCTGCCGTCGCGCGCCAACCAGGCGCGGGTGGTGTCGGAAATCCTCGAGCTGGCCAAGCGGGAAAAGTTTCGCGTCAACCTGATCGAGGCCTACGACCAGCCCTGGAAGCGCGCGCTCGAGGGCACCGTCGGCGGCTATTGGGGGCTGATCAGTTCGGAGCAGCGGGCGCTGAAATACCCGCCCAACGAGCCGATCCGCAATTATCCGCTGTGGAAATGGCAGATGGGCGGCGGCATGGTGCTGAGCCTTCTGGTGTTCGGCGCGGCCGCGCTGACCTTGCGGCGCCGGCCCTGGACGCCGCGGCCAGCCTCCTGGATCGCGGTCGCGGTCTCGGCGACCACCGCCGGCAGCCTGCTCGGCGTCGCCGCCGACAAGATGGTCTATGAGAGCTACGGGTTTGGCGGCTGGCTCGGCTGGGGCGCGCTGCTTCTGGCCGGGATCGCCTCGCCCTTGCTGTGCGCTCATGCCCTGATGTCGGGGCGCGCGCTGCCGACCTTCCTGGAGCTTTTCGGCCCGCGCGAGGACCGCGTCGGATCGGTGCCGGCGATGCTGCTCGGCGCGGCGCTTGTGGTGACCACCCTGATCGGCGCCGAGACCGCGCTCGGTTTCGTGTTCGATCCGCGCTACCGCGATTTTCCGTTTGCCGCCCTGACCATGGCGGTGCTGCCGTTTGCGGCCCTGATGCTGCTCAACCGCCCGCAACAAGGCGCCCGCCCGATCGCGGAAGCGGTGTTCGCCGCGCTGCTGGCCGGGTCGGTGCTTTATACGGTTTTCAACGAAGGCGCCGACAACTGGCAGTCGCTGTGGACCTGCGCGGCGTATGTCCTGCTCGCGCTCACGCTGTGGCAGGCGCGGGCCGTGCAAATCCCAAAATGAGCAGGCCGATCGCCAGCCCCGACAGGCCGATATTGTAGAGTACGATGCCGAAGCCGGCGGCGATCAATCCGCCGGTGAGCAGCACGATCGACGGCCGGATCACATGCAGCGTCGCGATCACCAGCGCGACCACGCCGAACACCGAATTCTTGAACAGCGCGGTGACCAGGATCCGGGTCTTGCACAACAGGGTCTGCAGCCCGGCATCGCAGGCCAGCGCCACCGTGGAGAATTCGATCGCCAGATAGCGCAGGTACAGCGCATAGCCGACGGTGACGAAGCCGACCACCAGCAGCCATTGCACTTGGTAGGGCGTCAGCCGGAACGGAGTTTTTTTCATCCTCCCACTATGGAAGGGAACGTGCGCCGGGACAACAGGCAAGCGCGCCTGGCGTTGCTAAAGCGTGTGAGAAGATGGTCCCAAGGCATTGCAATACGGTGTTTTATTGACGGAGAGATTCAATAAGCCGTCGCTGCGGAAGCAGGGACCCTTACGCCGAGGAATCTCGTTCTGGCACGGGAGCAGAGGCCTTTGGGCAGAGGCCGTCTTTCACTTTCAAGGCCTGGGGTGATGGGTCCCTGCCTGCGCAGGGACGACTTACCGTATCGCTGCGCGATTCAATTATGCTTGCCGAAATACGACGACAGCGTCGTGGTCAGGCTGGGCGGGTCCGGCTTCTTGGCCGGCTCCTCGTCGCTGCTCACATGCCGGGCGTAGCTGCGGCGATGGCGCTCCGGCCTGGCGGCCACCGGCTTGGCGGGAGTTTCCTTGGTGGGCACGGCCGCGGCCGGCGCCGCGGCGGCGGCAGGCGGCTCCTCGTCGGCCTTCATGGCCAGGCGCTGGCCGTCGAACACGGTAGTCTCACAGGGCCGCTGGTTCTCGATCATGACGGCGCAGATCCTGGCCGCGGCGGCGGCGTCGCCGAGCGGTCCGGCGGCCAGCCTGAGCTGCATGCCGAAGCCGGTATTGGCTTCCCGCACGATGATGATCGGATGCAGCGCCGCCAGCGGCGCGTTGGCGCGCGATTTGAGCAGGCCCCGCCACAGCGCGCGCAGGCCGCCGACCGAGTTGGCGCCGCCGACGTCGACCGCGAATTCGGTTCGCTGCACCTCGGCGCCGGGCGCTGCCTGGGCCTTGTCCGGCTCGGCATTGGCGGCAGCCGGCGCCGCCGCCATGGTCTGGGGCGCCGGCGCGGTCCTTGGCTGCGCCTCTTTCGACGAAGTGTCCTTTGCGGGACCATCACTGGCGGCAGCCTCCTTTGCCGTCGCCTGCCTTGCAGGAGTCTCCTTCTCCGGAGTTTCCCTGGCCGAGGATTCCTTCAGCGAAGCCTGCTTTTGCGAGGCTTCGGGCGCCATCAGTTTGCCGGCCGCCGCGTCCGGCGGCGCCATCATCGATTTCGATGCCATCAGCGAGGTCGCCGGCGCGATGGCCGGCATTTCCGGAGCGGCACTTGCCGTCCCCGGAGCGGCACTTGCCGTCCCCGGAGCGACCGATGCCACCGTGGTCGGGCTTGGCGCCGGCAGCCTGACGTCGGCGCGGGTCTTTTCCACGGTGGCCGGCGCCGTGGTCGCCACCGGGCCGATCTCCGGAGGCGGGTTCGGACTTTGCACCGCCGCCTGTGCCGCGGCCGCGGCCGACATCGGAACCGCGCCGGATGCGGAAGCCTGGGCTGCGGACGGCAGCGGGGTCGGGAAGCTCTGCCGCGCCAACGCGCCGGTCACCGATTCCAGCCCCTGTTCCACCGTGGTCAGGCGCGTGTAGAGCCGGTCGCGATCGCTGTTGAGGGTATCGATGGCGGAGGCCAGCCGCCTTGTCTCGTTCTGGCTTTCCTTGGCGACCGACTGGATCTGCTGCGCCTGGCGCGCCAGGTCGGCGGCGGCGAGCTGTTCGCGGCGCCATCCGAGCGAGGACTGGCTGGCCAAAAGCGCCACGGTCACCGCGCCGACTGCGCCGACCCCCCACGATCCGAGCCGCCATTGCGCGCGGCGGTCGAACGCTTCCTCCTCGGCCAGAAAGCCCGGCAGCAAGCCGCCGCCGGTGTTTTCGGTCCCCAGACCCGCCGCCAGATTGTCGGTATTGTTTGCCATCCGATTTCTTCGGCCCTCCCGAGGCCCCCGCCGAATCACGCCGCAAACATTAACAGGAAATGCGCCCCGAGCCGGAATCCGGCCTGTGCTGCCGGGGGACGAATCGGGTTTCCACTGGATGCCAAAACGCTTTATGACGGCGGCAGCGCCGGCGGCAATCGCCGCCGCCGGGCCAACGACCAGGCAAGGACCCGCAATGACCGGCAGAACCAGCCTCACGATCGTGCTCGCGGCCGGCGAGGGCACGCGGATGCAGTCCTCGACGGCCAAGGTCCTGCACCAGCTCGCCGGCCAGTCGCTGCTGGCGCATGTGCTGAAGGCCGCTCCGGAAGGGCCGGGCTCGGCCCTCGCCGTGGTGATCGGGCCGGACCGCGCCGATGTCGCGGCCGAAGCCACTCGGGCACGTGCGGACGCCGCGATCTTCATCCAGCGCGAGCGGCTCGGCACCGCGCATGCGGTGCTGGCGGCCCGCGACGCCATCGCCCGCGGCGCCGACGATGTGCTGATCGTGTTTGGCGATACGCCGTTGATTTCGGCCGCGACCCTGGCGCGGCTGCGGGCGCCGCTGCAGGCCGGCGCCGCCCTGGCGGTACTCGGCTTTCGCGCCGCCGATCCGACCGGCTATGGCAGGCTATTGGTGGAGGAGGGGCGCCTGCTGGCGATCCGCGAACACGCCGACGCCAGCGCGGCGCAGCGCGCGATCGACCTCTGCAATGCCGGGGTGATGGCGTTCGATGGCCGCAAGGCGCTCGAGATCCTCGACAACATCGGACAGGCCAACGTCAAGGGCGAGTATTACCTGACCGACGCTGTAGGCATCGTGCGCGACCTCGGCCTGCAGGCGGTGGTGATCGAAACGGGCGAGGACGAAGTGCGCGGCATCAACACCAAGACCCAGCTTGCCGAGGCCGAGCAGGTCATGCAGGCGCGGCTGCGCCAGGCCGCGCTGCAGGCCGGCGTCACCCTGGTCGCACCCGACACGGTCTACCTCGCCGCCGATACGCGCTTCGGCCGCGACGTCACCATCGAGCCGTTCGTGGTGATCGGCCCCGGCGTCTCGATCGCCGACGGCGCGGTCATCCACGCGTTTTCGCACATCGTGCAGGCCAGTATCGGCAGGAACGCATCGGTCGGCCCCTATGCGCGGCTGCGGCCGGGGACATCGCTCGGCGAGGGCGCAAGAATCGGCAATTTCGTCGAGACCAAGGCCGCGACCCTGGAGGCCGGCGTCAAGGTCAATCACCTGTCCTATATCGGCGACGCGCATATCGGCGCCAATTCCAACATCGGCGCCGGCACCATCACCTGCAACTATGACGGCTTTGCCAAGCACAAGACCACGATCGGGACGGGCGCCTTCGTCGGCACCAATTCCTCGCTGGTGGCGCCGGTGAAGATCGGCAGCGGCGCCTATATCGGTTCGGGCTCGGTGATCACCAGGGACGTGCCCGACGACGCGCTGGCGGTGGAGCGCAGCCCGCAAAACACCCGCGAGGGCGGCGCAAGGCGCTATCGCGAAATGAAGACCCGCGGCAAGCCGCCGAAGGGGTGAGGCGGCCCGCGTTTGTTAAGTCTTCGCCCGGCTATCGCATGATGCAATTTACCACGCCATCCGTGGGTGGGTTTTTCGGTTTTGAATTGCACTTCAACGAATCGTCCCTGCGCACGCAGGGACCCATCACCCCTGGCCTCAAAAGTAAAAAAGGGCTTCCACCCCAGTGCCGAAACGAGATTCCGCGCCGTATGGGTCCCTGCGTGCGCAGGGACGCCCGTGGAGAGTCTGTGCAAGGCCACGACCAGATCAGCGCGCGGTTTGATTAATCATGTCCGAAAGCTTTCCGCTCAACCCTGTCGCAATCGGCAATAATTATTGAGTATCTGAGGGCTCGTCATTGCCGTTAAGAGATGGCTTGAGCGGATTTGGCGATTTTCGTCGATTTGGAGAATTTGATCCGCATGTGCGGCATTGTCGGAATTCTGGGGCGGGGTCCGGTGGCGGACCAGATCGTGGATTCGCTCAAGCGGCTCGAATATCGCGGCTATGATTCCGCCGGCGTCGCCACGCTGGAAGGCGATCATCTCGACCGCCGCCGCGCCGAGGGCAAGCTGAAAAACCTCGAGGCGCGGCTGCGCGCCGAGCCTCTGGCCGGCCACACCGGCATCGGGCACACCCGCTGGGCCACCCACGGCAAGCCGAACGAGAACAACGCCCATCCGCATGCCACCGACAATGTCGCGGTGGTGCACAACGGCATCATCGAGAATTTTCGCGAACTGCGGCTGATGCTGGAGCGCGAGGGTGCCAAGTTCGTCACCGAGACCGACACCGAGGTGGTGGCGCATCTGGTGAATTCCTACCTCATCAAGGGCGCCTCGCCGCAGGAGGCGGTGAAGGCGTCGCTGCCGCAGTTGCGCGGCGCCTTCGCGCTGGCGTTCCTGTTCAGGGGCCACGGCGATCTGATGATCGGCGCCCGCAAGGGCTCGCCGCTGGCGATCGGCCATGGCGACGGCGAGATGTATCTGGGCTCGGACGCGATCGCGCTGGCGCCCTTCACCGACACCATCAGCTATCTGGAGGATGGCGACTGGGTGGTCCTGACCCGGGAAGTCGGCGTGATCTACGACGCGCAGGGTTCGGTGGTGAATCGCGAGGTGCTGAAATCCGGCGCCTCGGCGTTCCTGGTCGACAAGGCCAATTACCGTCATTTCATGGCCAAGGAAATCCACGAGCAGCCGGAAGTGGTCGGCCATACCCTGGCGCGCTATGTCAACATGTCGACCGAGAAGGTGGCGCTGCCGGTCAGGCTGCCGTTCGACTTCAGGGACATCCAGCGCATCTCGATCGTCGCCTGCGGCACCGCGAGCTATGCCGGCTACGTCGCCAAATACTGGTTCGAACGCTTGAGCCGGCTGCCGGTCGAACTCGATGTCGCCTCCGAATTCCGCTACCGCGAGGCGCCGCTGCGCAAGGGGGATCTGGCGATCTTCATCTCGCAGTCCGGCGAGACCGCCGACACCCTGGCGGCGCTGCGCTATGCCAAGGCGCAGGGCGTCCACACCCTGTCGGTGGTCAATGTGCCGAGCTCCACCATCGCGCGGGAAAGCGAGACCGTACTGCCGACATTGGCCGGTCCGGAAATCGGCGTCGCCTCGACCAAGGCCTTCACCTGCCAGCTGATGGTGCTGGCGGCGATGGCGGTGGCCGCGGGCAAGGCCCGCGGCGAATTGTCGGACGAGGACGAGGCCAGGCTGGTGCATGGCCTGGTCGAGATTCCGCGGCTGATGGCGGCGGCCCTCGCCACCGAACCGCAGATCGAGAAGCTGGCGCGCGAACTGGCAAAATCCAGGGACGTGCTCTATCTCGGCCGCGGCACCAGCTATCCCCTGGCGCTGGAAGGCGCCTTGAAGCTGAAGGAAATCTCCTACATCCACGCCGAAGGCTACGCCGCCGGCGAACTCAAGCACGGTCCGATCGCGCTGATCGACGAGAACATGCCGGTCGTGGTGATCGCGCCGTTCGACCGGGTGTTCGAGAAGACCGTCTCCAACATGCAGGAAGTCGCCGCCCGCGGCGGCAACATCATCCTGATGACCGACGCCAAGGGCGCGATGGAGGCCACCATCGAATCGCTGGTGACCATCGTGCTGCCCGACATGGCCGCTACCTTCACGCCGATGGTCTATGCCATCCCGGTGCAATTGCTGGCCTATCATACCGCCGTGGTGATGGGCACCGACGTCGACCAGCCGCGCAACCTGGCGAAATCGGTGACGGTCGAATAGGCCGCAAGGACCCTCGGAGCGTCGCATGGGGTCTTCAAAAGTCTGCTAGGATGGCTTAGCTGGCATAGACTGACGGCCGCCTTCGACTGACCCCGGGAACCCCATGAACCGCGATGAACCGCCTCCGACCGTGACCCCGGCTGAACTGCCGCCGGACGCCCCGCGGGGGTTTGTGGCCCGGTTCCGCAACTATTTCCTGACCGGCCTGATCGTCGCCGGGCCGATCGCGATCACCTTCTATCTGACCTGGTGGTTCGTGACCTGGGTCGACGGCCTGGTGCGGCCGTTCGTGCCGGTGGCCTACCGGCCGGAAACCTATCTGCCGTTCGGCCTGCCGGGCTCCGGGCTGATCGTCGCGGTGATTGCGCTGACCCTGCTGGGCTTCCTCACCGCCAACCTGATCGGCCGCACCCTGGTCGATCTCGGCGAGAAACTGCTCGGGCGCATGCCGGTGGTGCGCGCGATCTATCGCGGCCTCAAGCAGGTGTTCGAGACGCTGTTCTCGGGGACCGGATCGAGCTTTCGCAGGGTAGGGCTGGTGGAATTTCCCTCGCCGGGAATGTGGTCGATCGTGCTGATCTCGCAGTCGCCGAGCGTCGAGATCGCCAACAGCCTGCCCGGAGCGGAGGAGCACATCTCGGTGTTCCTGCCGTGCGCGCCGAACCCGACTACCGGGTTCTTCTTTTATGTGCCGAAGAGCAAGGTCATCGAAGTCGAGATGAGCGCCGAGGACGCCGCCACCCTGATCATGTCGGCCGGCGTGGTGCAGCCCGGCTCCGACCCGCAGAAGAAGATCGCCGCACTGGCCGGCATGGCCAACGCCGCCCGCGTCGCCAACACCTCGCCGCTGCAGCCCGCCCCCGCCAAGGTGGAGTGAGGGCACAATCGTGTCCCGGACGCGGTGCAGCGCCGCTTGGCGGCTAGCGCCGCAGAGCGGGGACCCATGGTGTTCGTGGACCCCGGATCTGCAGCGCACCACGCCGCAACCGCGGCGCGCTGCGCGGCGTCCGGGGAACGCAGCTAGACCCTAGCCGTCCCGCGCCGAGCAGCGAGTTGAAACCACCGTCATTCCAGGACGCGCCACAGCGCGAACCCGGAATCTCGAGTTTCCTGGTTCGATGCTGCGCATCGCCCCGGAATGACGGTGACTGAGCTCCCGGCAATGACAGTGATCGAGAATCCCGGAACGACGGGGATTAAACTATCCCGCGCCGAGCAGGGGAATCGCCTCGTCGCGCTCAAACAAATAGAGCAGGCAGCGCAGCGCCTCGCCGTCGGCGCCCTGCAGCTTCGGATTGTCCTTCAGGATACGCAGCGCCTCGTCGCGGGCCTGCGTGATCAGCTGGCCGTGCACCTCGGGGCGAGCGATGCGGTAGCCGGGCAGGCCGCTCTGGCGGATCCCGAGCACGTCGCCTTCGCCGCGAAGCCTCAGATCTTCCTCGGCGATCTTGAAACCGTCGGTGGTTTCCCGGATCACCTTGAGCCGCGCCGTCGAGGTCTCGGTGAGCGGCTCCCTGTACAGCAGGAGGCAGGTCGAGGATTCCGAACCGCGGCCGATGCGGCCGCGCAGCTGGTGCAGTTGCGAAAGCCCGAAACGTTCGGCGTTCTCGATCACCATGATGGTGGCGGCGGGAACGTCGACGCCGACCTCGACCACGGTGGTCGCCACCAGAAGGCCGATCTCATGGGCCGCGAATTGCGCCATGACGCGGTCCTTGTCGGCGCCCTTCATCTGGCCGTGCACCAAGCCGACCTTGTCGCCGAAGCGTTGCCGCAGGCTCTCGAAGCGTTCGGTGGCGTTGGTCAGGTGATCGATGCCCTCGGCTTCGGATTCCTCGACCAGGGGACAGATCCAGTACGCCAGCTTGCCGCTCCCCAGGGCGCGGCCGATGCCTTCGATCACTTCAGGAAGGCGGTTCGATGGGATCGCCCGGGTATCGATCGGCTGACGGCCGGCAGGTTTTTCGCGCAGCTCCGAGACGTCCATGTCGCCGAAATAGGTCAGCACCAAAGTGCGCGGGATCGGGGTGGCGCTCAGCACCAGCACGTCGACCGCGGCGCCCTTGGCGCTCAGCGCCAGCCGCTCGCGCACGCCGAAGCGATGCTGCTCGTCGACCACCGCCAGCGCCAATGCCCTGAACACCACATCGTCCTGGATCAGGGCATGGGTGCCGACCAGCAGATCGATTTCGCCGGCGGCGAGCCGCGCCAAAAGCTCGCGCCGCTCCTTGCCCTTTTCGCGGCCGGTCAGGATGGCCACCCGCAGGCCGGCGCGTTCGGCCAGGGGCGTGATGGTCTTGATGTGCTGGCGCGCCAGGATTTCGGTCGGCGCCATCAGCGCCGCCTGCTTGCCGGCCTCGGCGACGGCGGCCGCCGCCAGCAGCGCCACGACGGTCTTGCCGGAGCCGACGTCGCCCTGCAACAGCCGCAGCATGCGCAGCGGTTGCTGCAGATCGTCAGAGATCGCGGCGGCGGCGCGCTGCTGCGACGCCGTCAGCGCATAGGGCAGTGCGTCGATGATTTTCTTGCGCAGGTGGCCGTCGCCGGCATGGCGCTCGCCGGCCGGACGGCGCAATTGCGCGCGCACCAGCGCCAGCGCCAGTTGACCGGCCAACAGCTCGTCGAAGGCAAGCCGCGACCAATAGGGGCCGTCGGGCAGGATGTCCGTGATCTCGACCGGCACATGCACCCGGTTCAAGGCTTCCGCGAGCGCTGGAAACCGGCAACGGCGCAGGATCTCCGGGCTGATCCATTCCGGCAGAACCGGCAACCGGTGCAGCGCCTGCGCCACCGCGCGGCGCAGCGCGCCGATCGCCAGCCCTTGCGTCAAGGGATAGACCGGATCGATGCCGGTCAATTGGGCAAAACCGGCCTCGTCGACGACGCGGTCAGGATGCACGATCTGCGGGATGCCGTCGAACATCTGCAGGGTGCCGGAAACATAGCGTTTCGATCCGACCGGCAGCAGTTTCTCCACGTAACCGGGCTGCGCCCGAAAATAGGTCAGCACCACGTCGCCGCTGTCGTCGCTGGCATAGACCAGGTGCGGCGCGCGCGGGTTGCGCGGCGGCGCCGGGCGGTGGCGGTCGACCGTCACCTCCAGGGTCACCACGGTGCCCGGCACCGCGTCGCGGATCTTCGGCCGCGCCCGGCGATCGATCACGCTGGCCGGCGGATGCAGCAACAGATCGACCAGCCGCGGCGTGTCACTGCGGCCCAGAAGATAGCGCAGCAATTTGTCCTGCCGCGGCCCGACCCCGGCAAGGCTGGTGACCGGCGCAAACAGCGGATTGAGCAAAGCAGGGCGCATCCATGAAGCCTAAGTGTGTTGCAGCCCGTCATGCCCGGCTTTGTGCCGGGCATCCACGGTTATTTCTTTTCGACGGCCGAGCTGGCCGGGTCGGCAGCACTCCGGGGACCGCGGTTTGAGGATCTCCAAATTCTGGCAACGCCCGCGATTGTCTTGGCCCCGGAGGCCGTCGAGGACAACAAGCGGCTGCGCGCGCGCTCGTGAGGGATACCGACGGCGCTGGAACCGCATCTTCGGCACGAGCCGGAGAAAGTGAGCCGAAGCCGTATCACGCGATGGCGTGGACCCCGCCAGCCGCAATACCGGCTTCGCCTCGGCGTCGTAGGAATATTCCACGATGTGGCGGGCACGACGGTCCGGGTGCCGGCGATCATTTCCAGACAGATTGCTTCGCAAGAGCTCGCCATGACGATCTCGGCAGTTTGGAACGTGAATCGGCAGCGTTCGTCATGCGATCCGCATCTGCGACCCGGCAACCCGCTCCGGCCATGCCTCCACCCGGGTCAGCCCATGCGGCAAACGGCTACTGACATTTGCAGGCACCGAGGCTATATCAACGCGGCCCGGCACGTCCGGGCTTTTGGCGTTGGACGGGATGAGGCGATGACGGGATCGACACGATCGAGCGACGGCCTGGACGATCGGCGCAAGCGGCTGTTGTTCCGCTGCTGGCATCGCGGCACCCGGGAGATGGATCTCATTCTCGGCCGCTTTGCCGATGCCGAGATCGCCGCTCTCGGCGACGATGAAGTGGCGGAGCTCGAGCATCTGATCGAGGTGCCGGATCCCGATCTTTATGCTGCGCTGACCGGCAATGTGGTGCCGGCGCCGGCTTTCGCGGGAGCCTTGTTCGAGCGCATTCGCGCGTTCCGCCCCGCGGATCACGGCGCATGAAAGCGCCGGTCCAATCGCCGGCGCTGCAACTGGTGCCCGGCCGCGCGCTCACCTTCGCCAATGTCGCCGAGGGCGCCGAAGGCCTGGTGGTGTCCGATCTCGCCCGCGCGGTGGCGGCGCGGCCGAAGCCGCCCGCGGTCAGTCTTGCGGTGGTGTGCCGCGACGGCGCGCGGATGCAGCAGCTGGCCCGCGCACTGCAGTTTTTCGCACCCGATCTGCCGGTGCTGCAGTTTCCGGCCTGGGACTGCCAGCCCTACGACCGGGTGTCGCCGCATGGCGGCGTGCTGGCGCAGCGGCTGACCACGCTGGCGCGGCTGTCGCGCCTTGCCGGCAGCGAGAAGCCGCTGATCGTGCTGACCACGGTCAATGCCATCGTGCAGCGGGTGCCGGCGCGCGAGATCATCGCCGCGCAGGCGCTGTCGGTCGCCCCCGGCCATGTCGTGCCGATGAACAGCATCATCGCCTGGCTGGAACACAACGGCTACAACCGCTCCTCCACGGTGCGCGAACCCGGCGAATATGCGGTGCGCGGCGGCATCCTGGACCTGTTTCCGGCCGGGCTCGAACAGCCCGTGCGTTTCGATTTTTTCGGCGATGCGCTGGAATCGATCCGCAGCTTCGATGCCGAGACCCAGCGCACGCTGCTCGACATGCGCTCGCTCGACCTGGTGCCGATTTCGGAATTCCAACTGGTCACCGAGACCATCCGCCGGTTTCGGATGGGCTATGTCGCCCTGTTCGGCGCGCCCGAGCGCGACGACCTTTTGTACGAGGCGGTCAGCGAGGGCCGCCGCCATCCCGGCATGGAGCATTGGCTGCCGCTGTTTGCCGAGCGGATGGATACGCTGTTCGATTATCTCGGCGACGCGCCGGTGGCGATCGAACCGCAGAGCGAGGACGCCGCCCGCGAGCGCTTCAAGCAGATCGCGGACTACTACGACGCGAGGCGCGAGGCGCTGGAGCATCGCGGCGGCGGCGCGCTCTACAAGCCGCTGCCGCCGGACCGGCTTTACCTGACCGAGGATGAGTGGAACAGGCGCCTCGACGAGGCGGCACTGGCGCGACTCACCCCATTCGCGGTGCCCGAGGGCAGCGCCGGGGTAGTCGATGCCGGCGCGCGGCAGGGCCGCAATTTCGCGCCGGAACGGGCGGACGCCGCGGTCAACGTGTTCGAGGCCGTGGTCGGCCATGTCGGGGCGCTGCAGGCGCAGAAGAAGAAGGTGGTGATCGCGCTCTGGAGCGAGGGTTCGCGCGACCGCATGGGCAGCATGCTGCGGGACCACAAGCTCAGCCACCTGACCAGCGTCAACAGCTGGCGCACGGTGCAGGCCACCCCGCGCAACGAGGCGATGCTGGCGGTGGTCGGGCTGGAATCCGGATTCGAGACCGACCATGTCGCGGTCATCAGCGAACAGGACATTCTCGGCGACCGCCTGGTGCGGCCGCGCAAGGCCAGCCGCAAGCTCGATAACTTCATCTCCGAGGTAACCAGTCTCGCCGCCGGCGACCTCGTGGTCCATGTCGAGCACGGCATCGGCCGCTTTGTCGGGCTGCAGACGCTGGAAGTGGCCGGCGCGCCGCATGACTGCCTGGAACTGCATTACGCGGCCGACACCAAGCTGTTCCTGCCGGTCGAGAACATCGAACTGCTGTCGCGCTACGGCTCCGATCACGCCCATGTCGAACTCGACCGGCTCGGTGGCAGCGGCTGGCAGGCGCGCAAGGCCAAGCTGAAGAACCGGATCCGCGAGATCGCCGGCGAGCTGATCAAGATCGCCGCCGAACGCCACCTGCATGAAGCGCCGAAAATGCCGGTGCAGCCGCACGTCTATGACGAGTTCTGCGCGCGTTTTCCCTACGAGGAAACCGAGGACCAACTCGCCGCGATCAATGCCACGCTGAAGGACCTCGAAAGCGGCCGGCCAATGGACCGGCTGATCTGCGGCGACGTCGGCTTCGGCAAGACCGAAGTGGCGCTGCGCGCGGCGTTCGCGGTCGCGCTCGACGGCAAGCAGGTCGCGGTGGTGGTGCCGACCACGCTGCTGGCGCGGCAACACGCCAAGACCTTCACCGAGCGGTTTCGCGGTTTTCCGGTCAATGTCGCCCAGGCCTCGCGCCTGATCGCGCCGAAGGAACTGGCGCTGGTAAAGAAGAATATCGCCGAAGGCGCGGTCGACATCGTGGTAGGCACCCATGCGCTGCTCGGCAAGACGATCAAGTTCCGGGATCTCGGGCTTTTGATCGTCGACGAGGAGCAACATTTCGGCGTCGGCCACAAGGAGCGGCTGAAGCAGCTGCGCGCCGAGGTCCACGTGCTGACGCTGAGCGCGACCCCGATCCCGCGCACGCTGCAGCTGGCGCTGACCGGGGTGCGGGACCTGTCGATCATCGCCTCGCCGCCGGTCGACCGGCTGGCGGTGCGCACCTTCGTGGCGCCGCACGATCCCCTGATGATCCGCGAGGCGCTCTTGCGCGAGCGCTATCGCGGCGGCCAGGCCTTCTATGTGGTGCCGCGGATCGAGGATCTCGCCGGCGTCAAGGATTTCCTCGACAAGAACGTGCCGGAGATGAAGGTCGCGGTGGCGCACGGCCAGATGCCGCCGACCGTGATCGAGGACATCATGTCGGCGTTCTACGACGGCAAGTACGATATCCTGCTGTCGACCACCATCATCGAATCCGGCCTCGACATTCCCACCGCCAATACCCTGATCGTGCACCGTGCCGACATGTTCGGATTGGCGCAGCTCTATCAGTTGCGCGGCCGGGTCGGTCGCTCCAAGCTGCGCGCCTATTCGCTGTTCACGCTGCCGGCGCAGCAGAAGATCACCGCCCATGCCGAGCGGCGGCTGAAGGTGCTGCAGTCGCTGGAAAACCTCGGCGCCGGCTTCCAGCTCGCCTCGCACGACCTCGATATCCGCGGCGCCGGCAACCTGCTCGGCGAGGAACAGTCCGGGCATATCAAGGAAGTCGGCTTCGAGCTGTACCAGTCGATGCTGGAGGAGGCGATCCTCAACCTCAAGGCCGGCGTTGCCGAGCCTGCCGCGGACCGCTGGTCGCCGCAGATCACCGTCGGCATGCCGGTGCTGATCCCGGAGGACTATGTCGCCGACCTCGCGGTGCGGCTGTCGCTGTACCGGCGGCTGGCCGATCTCGACACCGACGACGAGATCGACAATTTCGCCGCCGAGCTGCGCGACCGTTTCGGGGTGCTGCCGGACGAGGTGCGCTATCTGTTCAAGATCGCCGCGATCAAGGGCTATTGCCGCCGCGCCAATGTCGAGAAGGTCGATGCCGGGCCGAAGGGGGTGGTGATTACGTTCCGCGACAACAAGTTTGCGCAGCCCGACCGGCTGGTCTATTTCATCCGCCAGCACGGCCAGGCGGCCAAGGTGCGGCCGGACATGAAGGTGGTGTTCCTGCAGCAATGGGAAACGCCGGAGGAACGCCTGAGCGGCACCACCGAAATCCTGCGCCAGCTCGCCAATCTCGCCGAGAACCGCAAGGCGGCGTAGCCGGCGATGGCGCGCGGCGGACTACGACGCGGCGCGGCGGGCCTCCTCGTCGAGCCGTGCCAGCAGCGAGGCGGCGCTATCGGCGGGCAAAAGGGTCGCCAGGGTCACGACCGGCTCGGACCGCGCGTCGCGCTTGCCGTGGCTGGTGTGGCGCATCACGCTCGACAGCCGCCGCGCGATCATGTGGGCGTTGCGCAGATCGGTCTCGGCGAACACCACCATGACCGAGCCATCGGGTTTTATGGCGCCAAAATCCATCTGCCGCATCAGGCGGCTGACGATCCGCGCGGCGTCGAACTGGGCGCGCGGCTGGGCCGCATCGAAGGCAAAGCGCGCCACCGACAATCCGCCGCCGTTCGACAGGGTCTGATCGACCGCCCGGGCGAGTTCGCGGTCGAAGGCCGCCGGAATCATCAGGCCGGTACGCGGATCGAGCAGGCCGCCGGCATCGATCGACCGCAGGGTGCGGCTCAACAGCATCTCGAGGGCATGCTGGCGGATCAGGGACGAGCTGTTGGCGGCCACCTGTCCGGGATCGCCGGCGATGATTTCCAGATTGGCAAGGTCATAGGTTGGCACCAGCTCATCGGAGGTCAGCACCACCGGCAGGTTGCGAAACCGCGCATCCTCCGACAGCACGGTGAGGAAGGCATCGACGACGCGAACGCTAAAACCCTCGCCGAGCACGATGCCGTCGATGTCGCGGGTGTTGAGGTGCCTGGCGGCGGCTTCGATGCTGAGCGCGCCAACCACGCCCATCCGCTCGCCCAGCGCCACCGACAGCGCAGGATAGGCGGCGCCGCGGCCGATCAGCAGCACGGTGGCGTCGCGAACCGGATCGCCGTCGGGCAGTGAAGGGCGCGCCGCCGGTTCGGCGTCGAGCCGGCGCATCACGGTCGTGTGCAGGGTGCGGACCCGCAACGCGGCGCGCAGCCGCGCGATCAGCCGGTCGGAATTTGTCGCACGTTGCGAAAAGGGAATGGCGTTGCCGGGCAGCGCGGTGACGGGATCGACCGCGATCAGCGGCAGATAGGGCCGCGCGGCGGCGATCTGCCGGGCGAGGGCGACAAAGCCGGCTTCGAGCGTCTCCGCCATTCCGACCAGCACCGCGGCCGGCTGCAGCTGTCCGATCGCGCGCGAAGCCTCGGCAAGAACGGTGTCGATGACCGGAAATATCCCGGCCTCGTCAAGCGCTGCCGCGAACGACGGCCGCTCGGCGGTCGACACCACGATGACGGGGCCTTGCTGGGACATCTGCTACTCGAAACCGACGCGATCGATGGAGCAGCGGATCGTAGTTCGGCGGCCTTAATGCCGCGTCAACGAAATCGTCGGCTTTGCATCATACAGGATTGGACCGATCGCGAAACGCTTCGACCATCAGCGGGTTGAGCCCGAGTTCCGCCAGCGCTTCGCGCGCCCTTGCATTGTCCTGCGCCCGCCCGGCGAGGCGGTAGCCGCTGAGCCGGTCCGGCAGCGCCGTCAGCAGCGCGCCCTGGCCGAGCCGCTTGGCCCACTCCTGCAGGTCCTGCGACAGGAACCGGTAGCCGCCGACCGCCATGATGCCGGAGGGCGGGGCGGTGATGCAGATCGCGCCGGTGGAACGGTCGAGTCGCGCCGCATAGCCGGTGTCGACATGATCGCGTGGCGCCTGCGCCACCAGGGAATCGCTGGGCGGAGCCGGCGGGGCGTAGGCCGCCACCGCCACCATCGGTCCGCGCAAGGCCAGCGTTCCCCGCGGCGTGATCAAGGTTTCGCCGGCGATCGACGATCCCGCGACGCTGCGCGGCGCACCGTGCGGCCCCGGCAGGATCGGTGCCGGCGCGCCATCGGACCCACGGCAGGCGCCGAACAGCCCGGCTTCGCCGAACAGATAGACGTCGGTCAGCGTGACCTGCGGGAGGCTCCAGATGGGGCTCGATGCGATCTGCTCCGGCGCGCGCCACAGCGCGATCACATTGCGCAAGCCCGGCAGTCGCGACGGCAGGCCGGCCTCGGCCAGCCGCAGCGCCAGTTGCGCGGGCGCGACCAGGGTATCGCAGCCGTCATCGTTGATCTGCTGATCGAGCACCTCGCCGTCGAACGGATGATGCAGCGCCAGGGTTCCACCCGACAAAAGCCAGACCAGCAGTGACGAGGTCAGTCCAGCGAACGACGACGGAGCGAAGGCCGACATCATGATGGCGCCCTGCGCCACGTCGCCTTCGAGGAAAAGGGCAAGCCCGCCGGCGATCAGGTTGAGATGGGTGCGCGGCACCGCGCGAAACCCCTCGGCGGTGACGTCGAACGAGATGATCGCGGCCCGGCGCCCGTCCTGGGTCACGGCGCGCGTGGTCGCCGATGACGCCTTGAGCGCCTGGTCGAGCGAGGCCATGCCTTCGGGCAGGTCGGGACCGAAGCCGCAGACATGGCGGATCGAAAAGGCTTCGACCGCGGCGTTCATGGCGAGGTCGGCATGGCTGACGCCGTCGATCCGGCTTGCGGTCACGATGGCCCGGGCGCCGGTGCGGTTGAGCGCGACGGTCAGTTCGGCCTGGCGCCAGAGCAGCGGCAGCAGCGCGACGATCAGCCCGGCGCGATGCGCGGCGAGCACCGTCAGCATGAATTCCACGGTGTTCGGCAGCTGGACCGCGATCACCGAATTGGCCGGCAGGCCGGCTTCGATGAAATGCGCCGCCAGCGCCGAGATCGCGGCATCGGCCTCGGCGAAGGTCAGGCGTTTTGGCGGCTGGCCGGTGATCCGCGGCTTGTTGAGCGGATCGATCAGCGCCAGCGCTTCCGGCTGCCGTGCCAGGACGCGACGGAACAGTCCGTCGAGGGTCGGCGATGCGTTGGTCGGGATCACGGCATCATCTGGGTTGAGAGTCCGGCCTCTGCCACCAGGTTTCCGGGAGGTATCCCGTCAAGGCGGTGGCCGAGGGTTGTTCTATCCGATTCCAGCGCGCGATCCATTGTTCTTGAAGGTTAAACAGTGGAATAGCGTAGAAACCCGACATCAGCGCCCGGTCCAGCGCCCGCACCGCCGAGACGAAGGCCGGACGCTGGCGCGCCTCCAGCATGGCAGCGATCATGGCGTCGATGGCGGGGTCCCTGGCGCCCATGTAGTTTCGGGAGCCCTGGCGGTCGGCCGCCTCGCTGCCCCAATAGAAGGACTGCTCGTTGCCCGGTGACAGCGACTGATCCCAGCGGTTCGGGATCATGTCGAAATCGAAGCCGAGCCGGCGCTGTTCGAACTGCACGGCATCGACCGCCCGCACCGAGGCGACAATGCCGGCGCGCTTCAGATCGCCGGCAAACGCCAGCGCGATCCGCTCCTGGTCGCGCGTCGTCACCAGGATTTCGAAGCTGAAGGGCGCGCCGGTGGAACGCTGCCGCAGCACCGTGCCGTCGAGCTGGTAGCCGGCCTCGGACAGCAACGCCAGCGCGCTGCGCAGCGTGACGCGGTCGCGGCCCGAACCGTCGCTGACGGGAAGGCGGTAGCTGCCGTCGAGAATGTCTTGCGGGATATGACCGGCGAAGGGTTTCAACAGTTCGCGCTCGCGGTCGTCGGCGGCGCGGCCATAGGCCGACAATTCGGAGCCGGCAAAGAAGCCCGCCGAATGCGCATAGAGGCCGAAGAAGTAATTGCGGTTGATCCATTCGAAATCATACAGCAGCGTCAGCGCCTGGCGCACGCGGATGTCGGAAAACATCGGGCGCCTGGTGTTGAATACCAGGAACTCCGAGGGCTGCGGCATCCCGGTCTTGATGGCCTCGCGGATCACCTTGCCGTCGCGCGCGGCGGGAAAATCATATCCGTCATGCCAGCGCAGCGGTTCATTCTCGACCCGAAAGTCGTAGAGGCCGCGCTTGAAGGCTTCGAACAGGCCGTTGGCCTCGCGATAATAGTCCAGCCGGATCTCGTCGAAATTCCACAGCCCGCGATTCACCGGCAGGTCGCGGCCCCAATAGTCCGGATTGCGCGTCAGCGTGACGCTGGCGCCTGGCCTGACCGCGCTGACGCGGTAGGGACCGGAGCCCGTCGGCGCGGTCATCGAGGTCTCCTCGAAGGTCGCGGCATCGGTGGCATGGCGCGGCAGGATCGGCATCAGCCCCAGAATCAGCGGCAGCTCGCGATCGGGCACGCCGCCGAAATCGAACCGCACCGTCAGCGGATCGGGCGCCTCGGCCCTGGCAACCTTGGAATAGAACAGCCGGTGGTTGGGGCGGCCGTGATCGCGCAGCAAGGCCCAGGAGAACAGCACGTCGTCGGCGCGCACCGGTTGGCCGTCGGAGAACCGCGCCAGCGGGTTGAGATGGAAGGTGACATGGCTTCTCGCCTCGTCGGTCTCGACGCTGCTGGCCAAGAGACCATAGAGCGTGAAAGCCTCGTCGTTGCCGCGCGCCATCAGGCTCTCGACCACGAGGCCGCGCATCTGCTGCACGGCGACGATCTGCTGGACGGCAATCCCCCGCACGATCATCGGGTTGAGGCTGTCGAAGGTGCCGAGCAGGCCCTGCACCAGCCGGCCGCCTTTCGGCGCATCGGGATCGGCATAGGGCATATGCGTGAAATCGGCCGGCAAGGCCGGCGCGCCATGCATCGCGATGGCATAGCTCTCCGCCGCCGACACCCGGTTGGCGGCAGCCGTCGCGACGGTGGCGAAAACGAGCATGGCCCAGCCAAGAACCCATGCGGCTGCGCGCATCATCGTGCGCACCGTCGCGCGCGGATTTGATTCGATCTTGCTCACGGCAGGGTTTTATCATAGTGGCCGGACCTGCGGTCCGATCCGCGCCAAGCATGCTGGTCGGCATTGATCTTTTCGCCCGCCGCTGTATGAAGGCGGGCAATTGACCGAGACGGCAGGGACTGTCACGCATCCGCCTCAATTGGCAAGGAGACAGCCGCCCAAACCGCGAGGTTTCGCTGCCTGCAGCGGTTTCGGGGCGCTCCCGTTCAGAAAGGGTTTTCCGCAATGAATTTCCGTATGTTGGCCGCGTCGGTCGGGCCGCGTGGGCGGGTTTTCGCCTTGTTGGCGGCGACGGCGCTGAGCGCCTCGCTGCTCGCTTCCGCCGTGCAGGCCCAGCAGCCGCCGGCACCCGCTGCGCCGAAGGCCAGGAAGGCCGCGCCCAAAGCCGCGCCGGCCGCACCCGCGCCGGTCGCCCAGGCACCCGCGCCGGCACCTGCGGGTGCGCCCCCGGCGGCTGGCGGTCAGCCCGCCGACCAGCAGGTGCAGCTGATCTACGCGCCCTGGACCAAATTCTGCCTCAAGGGACAGGATGCCAACGCCAAGCAGGTTTGCTTCACCGGCAAGGATGGACGCATCGAGTCCGGCCAGCCGGTCATCGCCGCCGTCATCATCGAGCCCGAAGGCGAGACCAAGAAGATCCTGCGTGTCACGTTGCCGCTCGGCATGCAGCTGGTTCACGGCACCCGCGTGATCGTCGACAACAACCCGCCGGCACAGAGCCCCTATGTGATCTGCTTCGCCAATGGCTGCATGTCGGACTACGAGGTCACCCCGGAACTGCTCGCCAACATGAAGAAGGGCCAGAATCTGGTGGTTCAGGCGATCAACGCCAATGGCGCGCCGCTGACGTTGCCGCTGCCGCTTGCCGAATTCGCCAAGGCCTATGATGGGCCGCCGACCGATCCGAAGGTGTTCGAAGAGACCCAGAAGAAGCTGCAGGAAGAGTTGCAGAAACGCGCCGAGGAAGCCCGCAAGAAGCTCGAGGCCAGCGCCCCGGCCGGCGCTGCTCCGGCCACCCCGGCCGCCAAGTAACCGCGCGCGCTTCGGTGACAAACCAAAAAGGCGCCCGGATCGGGCGCCTTTTTTTGTCGGGCAGGGGCCAGCGCGTGACCTTCGCGGCGCGAGGCGTTAATTCAGCGACGGGTTCCGCGGGCGATAGCCGCCGGCTTTGTCCTTGACGAAAATCTCGGCAACCTGCGAATGCCGGATCGGTTCGCCGGTATCGTCGGGGAGCAGGTTCTGCTCGGAAACGTAGGCGACGTATTCGGAGTCCGAATTCTCGGCGAGCAGGTGATAGAAGGGCTGATCCTTGTGCGGGCGGACGTCCTCTGGGATCGACAGCCACCACTCCTCGGTATTGTTGAATTCCGGATCGATATCGAAGATCACCCCCCGGAACGAAAAGATCCGGTGGCGGACGATCTGTCCGATCTGGAATTTGGCGGTCCGGGTTTTTATCATCTCTCGTCGAATAGACCATGATTGTGGCCGATGCTAGGGGCAAAGCGCCGAATTAACCGCTGCAATGGCTGATCCGTCCACGGTCCCGACCGGGGCCGGCAACAAGAAGAAGACGTTTTAGCCATGCTGGCCATTCTCAATCTCGCAGTGCCGTATTTCGGCCTGATCTTTATCGGCTTCGCCTGCGGCAAGGCCAGGCGCCTGCCGGAGCAGGGGTTGGCCTGGATGAATTTCTTCCTGCTCTATGCTTCGCTGCCCGCCTTGCTGTTCGGGATCACCTCCAAGACGCCATTCGAGCAGCTCAACAACCCGCCATTCCTGATTGCGACCACCCTCGGCACGGCCGGCGCCTTCGCGCTGGCGATGTTCGCCGCCCGGCTGATCGGCCGGCTGTCGTTCCGCGAGGCGACGCTGGCGGGCCTTGCCGGCGGCTATGGCAATATCGGCTATATGGGCCCCGGCCTGGCATTGGCCGTGCTCGGTTCCAGCGCCGCCGCACCGACCGCGCTGATCTTCTGCTGCGACAGCATCTTCCTGTTTTCGATCGTACCGCTCCTGATCGCGCTGACCGATGGCGAAGGCCGGCACTGGCTGCACACGCTCGGTCTGGTGGCGCGGCAAATCGTCTTCAATCCGCTGATCATGTCGGCCTGTGCGGGGGCGCTGGCCGCGGCGCTGCATCTGCATCCGCCGGTGGCGATCGACAATACGCTGTTGTTCCTGCAGAACGCCGCGGCCCCGGTGGCCCTGTTCGTGCTCGGCGTCACGGTGGCGCTGCGCCCGTTTGGCCGCGTCCCCTGGGAAGTTCCCGGCGTGATCGCCATAAAACTGCTGATCCATCCGCCGATGGTGGTCGGATGGATGCTGTTGCTGGGACCGTTCGCGCAGCCCTGGGCCGCCACCGCGGTCCTGATGGCGTCGCTGCCGCCGGCGCTGAACGTATTCGTGATCGCCCGGCAGAACGACAGCTGGATCGAGCCCGCTTCCGTCGCGGTGCTGATCGGCACCTTCGCCTCCGTCATCACGCTCACCAGCGTGATGTGGGTGCTGCAGACCGGCCGGCTGGTTTTTCCGTGAGCCTAGCCCGCCCGTCGCGGCGTTCGCCATGAAGGCGCCAGTCCTTCGCGCATGGCGAGGCGACGCAGCGGCCCGAACGAGCCGATCAGATGCAGGCCGGCCGCGCGCAGCGATTGCGTCGGCAAGAAATCGCTGAGTAGCGAACGGTTGGCGATGTCGATGGCGAAGGTGCGGCTGGCGACGTCGCCGCGGCGTGCCGAATCATAGCGCTTCAGCACCGCCGGGGAGCCGGGATCGTCGCCCGAGGCCATGGCCCCGCGCACGAGGTCGGCGACGTCGGCGGCGTCGCGCAGCCCCATGTTGAGGCCCTGGGCGCCGATCGGCGGCACCACGTGCGCGGCTTCGCCGACCAGCGCGACGCGATGCCGGGCAAATTGATGCGGCCGCTCGATCGCCAGCGGAAACAGATGACGTCCGGCCTCCACATGAATCCGGCCGAGAATGGAATGCGACCGGGTTTCGACGGCCTCCGACAGTTCGTCGTCGCTCAGCGCCATCAGCCGTTCGGCCTCGCTTGGCGCCGCCACCCATACCACGCTGCAGCGGTCGCCGGGCAGCGGCACGAAAACGCAGGGGCCTTGCGGGGTGTGAAACTCGGTGGAGATATTGTGGTGGGAACGCGAATGGCTGACATTGAAGGTCAGCGCCGCCTGATCCAGCCCGCGGCGCCTGACCTCTATGCCGGCGGCCTCGCGGCACAGCGATTGCCGTCCGTCGGCGCCGGCCACCAGGCGCGCGGACAACGATTTTCCGCCGGCCGAGCGAACCGCAACGTCGGCATCTGCCGGGCTGACCATATCCGCATCATCGTCAAACCGCGTCAGCGCCGGCAACTCGGCCGCACGCGCTTCCAGCGCCAGCATCAACGCGCGGTTCTCGATGTTGTAGCCGAACTGCTCGAGACCGATTTCGCCCGACGAAAACCGCACCTCCGGGGCGCGGATCAGCCGGCCGGTATCGTCGACCAGCCGCATCACCTGCAGCGCCGCGGCCGT